>Ga0066605_10002719_pt1 | contig 11059 bp, 8 predicted proteins | sample SaaInlLV_DNA_10m_FD_60385 | JGI IMG/M metagenome (GOLD analysis project Ga0066605, IMG submission 60385) | Marine microbial communities from expanding oxygen minimum zones in the Saanich Inlet - SI075_LV_DNA_10m | ecosystem: Environmental > Aquatic > Marine > Unclassified | place: British... | reverse complement strand
CGGGCGTGGTCGTAGTTGTTTCGGGCGTGGTCGTAGTTGTTTCGGGCGTGGTCGTAGTTGTTTCGGGCGTGGTCGTAGTTGTTTCGGGCGTGGTCGTAGTTGTGGGTTCGACGTTCATATCACCACTCAAGATTGGACAGGTCGCGGAGTCGCCCGGCACGAACTTGACTCCGCTGAAGCTGTACACGACGTTGCGCGGTTCAGTCACTGGCTCCGTCGAGGTCTTGACGAAGATGGTGATGTTCGACTTCACATCGCCGCGGCTGAGCACACACTCATAGCTGGTTGCCAGCAATGTGGCATTTGCTGGCAACACCTCGGTGATGGTGATTGTTGACGACCAGGTGGTCTCAGGGGTCGGGGTGGCGACTGGCGCCCAGGCAAACTTGAGTTTGCCCGATGCGTCGGTTGAGCCCACGGCGGGCTCTGGTGCCTGTGCGCCAGGCGGGAGGATCCATCCGTAGTCCGCCGGCCGAGCAACCGGCCCGATGACAGTGGCGGTCAGCGTGGCCGGAACGCCCTCTTCGGTACGCGTCATCCGGGTGATTTCGAGTTGGACAGAATCTTCAACGTCGGTGCTGACGACCGAATCGTTATCGTCGCTTCCGCCGAACAGAGCGAACAGCAAGAGGCCAAGCAAGACGACCAGCACTGCGGCGCCAGCGGCGATCCCGCCTGGACCGCGGTACCACGGTTGGTCCTCCTTCGGGACCGGTCCACCGGGTGCCGGATTGAATGGCGCACCTGCCGCCGTGATGGGCTGCACGATGGTCGGATCGGTCGGGTTCCCCCCAAGAGGGGGCAAGTCGCCAGGATTGCCGGCGGGAGAACCAGGAACGTCAGTCATCTCACTGTTTGTAGCAGGTTTGCAACGTTCAGCGGTCGATACCGGAACATTCTTGAGTCAATCCAGAACGACTCGGGTCAACGGAAATCGCGGCTTGCAATGGTGCCCGACATCGGCAGCGGATCGAGGCGCTCGGCGACGATGTTGATCACGCCTTCGGAACGTTCGAGACGACCTCGGATGACCATTGCCGACGCTTCGCGCGCGACGTTCCGGAAGCGCTGCCAGCAGCCCTTCGACACCACAACATTGATCAGCCCGGTCTCGTCTTCGAGGTTGAGGAACGTGACACCTTGCGCAGTCTGTGGCCGCTGACGATGGGTGACCACGCCGGCAACATGCACCATCGAGCCGGGTTCGGGATCCCACAATTGCGCCGAGGTGAGCACTCCGATCGCGTCGAGTTCCTTGCGGACGAACTGAGTCGGGTGCCCATCGGGCGACACGCCGGTGGCCCAAAGATCGGCCACTGCTTCTTCGACCGGCGTCATCCCTGGCAGACGTGGTGCCGCGTCACCGGTGATGATGCCCGCAAGTCGTCCCGGGCGCGACTGCACGGTGGCTCCCACGGTCCACATCGCTTCGCGTCGGTCGAGCCCGAAGCATTCGGTGAACACCCCAGCGGTGGACATCGCTTCGAGCTGTGGAAGCTGCAGCGCAGGGACGCGGCGCACCAGGTCCTCGGTATCGCCAAACTGGCCACGCTGCTTGCGCTCGGACTCGATCTTGTCGGCCAGGTCGGCACCAATACCGCGTATCGATCCCAGCCCGAGACGAACGGCGACTCCGCCGACTGATGCTCCTGGCCCATCTTCCTCACACGGCTCCAAAGTGGCGCCGGCCAACGATGCATTGAGGTCGGGGGTGCGCACGACGACCCCGTGCCGACGAGCATCACGTACCAAGGTGTGCGGCGACCAGAACCCCATCGGTTGCGCATTGAGCAGTGCTGCGCAGAAAGCCGCCGGCTCGTGATATTTGATCCACGACGACGAATACACCAGGTACGCAAAGCTCACCGAATGCGACTCGGGAAACCCATAGTTCGCGAACGCCTTCATCTTGAGATACAGCTCGTCAGCGATGTCACCGGTGATGCCATTGCCCTCCATGCCGACATACAGCCGTTCCTTCAGCTGCTCCATCCGACGAGCTGACCGTTTCGAACCCATTGCCTGACGCAACTCGTCGGACTCGGCTGGCGTGAATCCGGCGACGTCGATCGCCATCTGCATCAACTGCTCCTGGAACAGAGGGATGCCCAAGGTCTTGCCGAGTGAGTTCTCGAGCAACGGATGGAGGTACGTGACCTGCTCCTTACCGTTCCGTCGCCGGATGTACGGATGCACGGACCCACCCTGAATCGGCCCCGGGCGGATGAGCGCCACTTCTACCACCAGGTCGTAGAACCGGCGCGGCTTGAGTCGCGGCAGCGTGGCCATCTGCGCCCGCGATTCGATCTGGAACACGCCGACGGTGTCTGCTCGACACAACATGGCGTACACGTCGTCATCTTGCGGGAGCGTGGCGAGGTCAATCTCGTAGCCACGATGCTCGCGAACGAGGTCGATGGCGGAGTGCAACGCCGAGAGCATTCCGAGTCCGAGCAAGTCGAACTTGACCAGACCGGTGGCTGCGCAATCGTCCTTGTCCCACTGCAGCACCGATCGCTTGTCCATCCGTCCCCACTCGACAGGACACACTTCGATCACCGGTCGGTCACAGATGACCATCCCGCCCGAGTGGATGCCGAGGTGGCGTGGAGCGTCTTCGACTTCGAGCGCGAGGTCGAGCACCGACTGCGGAATGGAACAATCGTCCTGTTCCATTGTCACGCGGACGCCGCCCCAGCCGTCGACCTGTTTTGCCCAAGCATCCTGTTGTCCCGGCTCGTACCCGAGCGCCTTGGCCATGTCACGAACTGCCGAGCGCGCCCGGTACGTGATGACGTTGGCGACCTGTGCGGTGTGATGCCGGCCATACCGCTCGTAGACGTACTGGATGACCTCTTCGCGACGATCACTTTCGATGTCGATGTCGATGTCGGGCGGGCCATCGCGCTCGGGCGACAGAAAACGTTCAAACAGCAGGCCGAGCGACACGGCATCGGCCGCGGTGACCCCGATGGCATAACAGACCGCTGAGTTGGCAGCGCTCCCCCGGCCCTGGCACAAGATGTTGGATCGGCGACAGAACTCGACCAGGTCCCACACGACCAGAAAATACCCGGCGAAGTTGAGTTGATCGATCAGCGCGAGTTCGCGGTCGATCGTCTGCCATGCTCGAGCCCGCAAGGACAGGTCCTCGACCATCCTTCCGTTTGTCACAGAGGCGGGCGTGGGCCGCTCGCCGTAGCGCCCACGGCCGCCTCGCTCGACGATGCCGCGCAAGTGCTCCATCTCGGTCATTGGCCGGCCACTTGGGTCAGGCGGGCACGGGAACGGCGGCAGATTCGGTGCAACGAGCGCCAAGTCGAACGCAGCGGAGCGCCCGATCTCAGCAGCACGCTCCACTACGCCGGGGTACCTCGCGAAACGTTGCAACTGTTCGGCCCCGGATCGCAGGTGGGCTCCTGATGCTCCAGGCAGCCACGCATCGAGATCGGCCAGGCTGCGACGTGCCCTGACTGCAGCAAGCGCCGCGGCCAACTTGCGTTGTGGCGGTGTGGCGTAATGCACGTTGTTGGTGGCCACACATCCCAGACGTTCCTGTGTGGCCAGTTCGAACAGCGCGTCGTTGCGTGCCGAATCAAGCGGGTCGCCGTGATCCCACAACTCGACAAGAACCCGGTCGCGTCCGAAGGCTTCGATGAGGCATTGGAGCTCGCGTCGCGCTGCAGCCACCCCATCGGTGGCCAACGCTGCCGGAACTGCCCCTTTCCGGCAGCCGGTGAGCACCCAGGCGTGTCCGCTCAGGGCGTCGGCGAGATCACCGAACGCGAATTGGGGCGCGCCCTTCTCGCCGGCAAGGTGCCCGATACTCAACGCTCGCGAGAGCCGGCCGTATCCGTCGACGCCATCGGCAAGCACGAGTAGATGCGTCCCTGCTGGGTCGGGAGCGTGCGAATCGGGCACGAGTCCGGTGGCGATCTGTTGCTGGGTGTCGGCTTCAGATCTACGCACCCTGCTCGCCACTCCGCTCGTGAGCGTGATCTCGCTGCCGAACACGGTTGGCAACCCCACGACTTTGGCGGCCTCGGCGAACCTGACGACGCCATAGAAGCCGTTGTGATCGGTGACGGCCAACGCTTCGAGGCCGAGGCGCGCTGCTTCGGTGGCCAGCTCTTCGGGGTGCGATGCGCCATCGAGGAACGAGAAGTTCGAGTGACAGTGCAGCTCGGCATACGGCACCGCAGCGGCTCGTGTTCGAGCTGTCAGGTCAGCTGGCGCTTCGAAGGGCTGACGCCGACGGCTCCATGCCGGCCCATCGCCACCCGCATTCCACGACGGGCTGCCGGGGGCCCGTCCATCACGATTCGACTTGGCCTGCGGAGCCGAGCGCGGCGGCTGATCAGACAGTGTGGCTTCAAGTTCGCTCCAGGACCAGGACGGGTGATTGAACCCCATCCACACAAGTATCGAACAAACGTTCTATTCGTGCAAATCGAGTCCACGTCGTTGGAGAAAGCGCAAGATGCCTTCCAAGCCGGGGTCGGCTTGCTCGACAGCAGCCTCCCAGTCGTACCAGCCAATCTCCTGGCTCTCGCCCTCCGGCGGATCAGGGTCGGCGTCGCCCCCATCGAGCAAGTACCGCACGTCGAGATGCGTATGCCCTCGGCCACCGGGGTGCACATCGACGTGCAACAGCTCTGGAACCCCCTCGTCATCGAGCGGCCCGACAAAGTGCACCTCGAGCCCCGTCTCCTCGCGAGCCTCACGCAATGCGGCTGCCCACGGCGACTCACCTGGGTCGATGTGCCCTCCCGGCTGCAACCAGAAACCGAGCCGCTTGTGCTTCAACAGCACCACACCGCGCGGCCCCACCACCAAGGCCGAACCGGTGACGTGGATCGAGTTCGATTCCTGCGCAAACGGTTCGTCGAGTTGATCAAACGCCTCGACGAAGGCGCGCAGTGACTGACGTTCGCGGTCGTCGACAGGTTGCTTGGCGATGACATCTCGACGGAGTCGAGCAATGACTGCAGCGTGGCGCACCGTTCCATCTTTCGCCACCCACATCGTCATTCCAAATCACATCGATGCCGTCCGCTCCTCATTTCTTCTTGAGTTCCAGAAACTCCTGACCGATACCACTGAAAGCGAACAAATGACCACTGACCCAGCCGAGCCAATCACTCGGCTGTGGCCCCAGACGGCGGAAGAACTCAACATGGACCTTGAAACAAATCTTGCACCACGCATCCTGATCGCAGTCTCAGACACCGATCTGCGACGCATCGCCGTGGCCGGTCTCCGTGCCAGCGGTTTCTGCGTGAGTGCCCCGACCCATGCAGAGGCAGCCATCATGCTTGCCCAGTCGTTCTCTCCTGACATCTTGCTCGTCGATGCACGACTGATGTCGCCTGAAGGTCGCCCACTCTTCGAGATGCTTCGCCACTCGTCCGAGCAGTACATGCTGTGCGTCGCCGGCCATGGCGAACACCGAGTCCGCGCCGCCGTACTGCACGCTGGCGCCGACGATGCCATCTCGACTCCACTGCACGTCGATGAACTCGCTGCGCGCTGCCATGCCATGCTCCGCCGCCCGCGTCAGCTCCAACAGCGCATCGAGACGACACCCGTCTCGTCACTCGTGCTCGGCCCGCTCACCATTGACCTTGGCCGACGCGAAGCCCGCGTCGACGACGAAGAAGTACAGACCACTCGCATCGAGTTCTCCTTGCTTGAACAGCTCTGCCGTCGACCCACTGAGGTGTGCACTCGCGAAGAGCTGCTCGACTCCGTCTGGGGCCCTCGATGGGTCGGTGACAGTCATGTCGTCGACGTGCATCTGTCGAACCTGCGTCGCAAGCTCGACAAGGCAGCTCCGGGCACGAAGGTGATCCATACCGTTCGTGGTGTGGGCTTCCGTCTCGCCAACGACGTCACCGACGCCATCGAAATCCCCGCCGTCATCGAAATCCCCGACACCGTCGGCGTTGCCTGACGCGTCACCTCCGACGCCACCAAGATCCCGCGGGCCCACCAACACGGTCACCGTCACGATCCGAGTCAGTCGTAGAGGGCAGCGACCCACCACCGGCGATGCTCGGCGACGACGAGGTAGCCGCGCTGGTCCCCTGCAGGGTCTTCAGTGATCACCTGGAACCGAGCAAGACGCCGGTGACCTTCCGGCTCCCACCACCGCTCGTCAATCGGCCACGGCCCCGCCCAGGCCGCGATATCGCGAGTCCGACCCGGCCGCCACCCTGATGCTTCGTCACCGGACATCAGCCGGAACTGAGCCGGTGGCGCCGACACCACGCCTCGACCGCTCACCTGCACGGGCTGCCCGACGTCGTCAAGCACCTCGGCCGGGTGAGGATCAGCGAAAACCGTCGACGGCGACGGGGCTGGCAATGCCCCGGGCCACGGACCGCTGGGACCACTCCCCGTGCCAGCACTCGACACTGCCCGCGCCCGCCCGTCGAGATCGACGTTCGAGGCCGGAACCCATCGATATCGATCAGCCGGCAACCGACCTCCGTTCCAGACCGGCACGGTGACCGCATCGTCGGATGTCATGCTGGTCAGCCGGGCAATGGTCCGCGCCGCTTGACGGTCGGCTTCGGACTGCCCACCCCACAGCCCCAACTGGCTCCCGACGTCGGCACGCACTTCATCAGGCGTCAACCGGATCAGCGCGATGCCGCCGGTGATCTCGTGCTCGCTCCCGCGCGGCAGATTGACCCAGGCATCGAGCTGCCAACGCACTCGCTCAACCATTGCTGGCGCGTTCAACCCCGCTGACCGGTACCACGACCGCTCAGATCGTTCACCGTGCTCGGTCTCGAGTTCGACGACCAGCCGAGTGCACACCCGCCCGGTCGCCGCCAAGGACTGCCCAAGCTCGTCAGCCAACTGCTTCGCGACAAACACCACTGCAGAAGCCTGCGCCACTGGATCGTCGAGGACCTGGTCGAGTCGGCGCTCCGGGGCCGGGTCAGTGGTGCTTGATGGACGAACATCAGCCCCCGCAGCCAAACGGTGCGCGTGCACCCCCGGGTGTCCGAACCGTCCGAGCACGTCAGCAGGATCGAGCGCCGCGAGGTCACCGAGGCGACGCAGGCCGAGACGAGTGAAGAGATCGATCATTTCCGGGTCGGATTCACCAAGTGTCTGCAACCACCCGATCGGAAGCGACGCGCAAAAGGCCGGCGACTGCTCTGGTTCGACGACCACCGGACTGTCTCGACGCACCGACAATCGAGCCGCCACGCTCGACGAGAATCGCCCGTCAGCCACACCGACACCGGCGAGCACCACCATCCCGACCTCAGCAACGACGTGCTGCAAGTGCTCGGCCACCGCAGCGTCGCCGCCGAAGTACTTCGATGGCCCTCGCGCCGCCAGGCTGACCCATCCGGGCTCGATCACATCGAGCCGCGGAGATACCTCGGCAACAGCACGGACCACCGGCTCGAATTCGCGCGCATCCCGAGCAGGATCGTGATCGACCAATTCGATCTCCGGACACCGACGCTGCGCCTGACGCCGGCGCTGCCCGATCACCACCCCTTCTGCTGCCGCTGCTGCGGTGCGGGCCACCACCCGGTTTGCCGACATCACCGCCGCCGGCAGATTTCCGTCGAAGCCCGCGGCAACGACTGGCCAGTCAGGAAGCCACACCGTGACCATGCGCATCACCATGGCACTAACTCGCAGTGGAGAGCTGATGGATCGACGGTGCACCCTCCGCCTCAACGCCAGCCATCTCAACGTTATCCGCCTCAGCGTGATGCAACTCGGGCACCGGGAACTCCATTGTTCGGCAGCGCTGACCGGGGAGCCGACGTCCCGCTGCGGTGACCTCGACAACACGCTGCTCCAGCCGACCCCATCCAGCTCCAACACCGGTCCAGACCTGACGGCCAGTGTCGATCACGCCGTCACATGCCAGCGGTCCGGGGTCGCCGACGACCATCATCACGACACCGCGCTGCTGCAATCGTGTGACCACCTTGCGCAGCGTTGACGGCCGAACCTCACTCGGCACTCGAGTGACCAACACTTCGAAGCCATCAGCTGCTGCTGCAACAACATCGGCCCACACGCCTGCATCCTGAGTGTCGATCGCCACGACGCGCTCGAGCGCAATGCCCAATTCACTCGCGGCATCAAGCCCCAGCGTCGGCACGTCAATCACCGCCATCCATCCCCCCGCTTCGACGGCGGCAGCGACGAGCCGCAGCATGACCGTGGTGGCCGCCGGGCCCGTGGACGACAACGTCCGGCCACGTACCAGCCCTCCTTCGGCAAAAAGTTCGGCACAGTCGGCCGGCGTGGGCAGCGTCCGCTCGAACGCCATCGATACCGGGGCCACTCGATCACCGAGCGCCGTGAGCACCTCGCTCAACGCAGGAGCGGTCAGCGCAGAAGAAATCGTCATTGCAGCACTGTATCGAACAAACGTTCGAGACAGCAAGAAGTGATTGATTCAGTCCGCGGCAACCTCATTCTGAACAACACGGTCCTGAACAACACTGTTCTGAACAACACGGCCCTGAGCAGCAAGATGCGCTTCGATCAGATCACTCATCTGCTCACTGGTCGTTGCCCAGTCATGCCCACCGAGCGCCACTGCGTGGTCGCGGTCCTGGATCGCCCCGCCGCCGAGCACCACAAGCAGCTGCGGCGCCGCGGCGCTCACGGCGGCACACATTTCGGCCAGCGCTGCAAGGCTCTCCGGCGACGACGCAGAGAGCCCGATCGCCACTGCGTCAGGCGTGTCTTGCATGAGACGGACCAGTGACGGCGCTGGCAGATCTGCACCCAGGTCGGTCACCTCCCACCCTTCAAGTCGCAGCAGGTCACTCAGCATCGCCAACGGCAATCCATGTTGCTCGCCAGTCGGTGATGCCACGATGACCACCCCGCGCGAGCGCCCACGACGAACGAACTTCGGTCCGATCTGACCAATGATCCGCATGGCGATGCCGCTGGCGCGGTGTTCGATCGCAATGTCAAGTTCACCAGCGTCCCACCGCTCACCAATCCTGACAAGAGCCGGGGTGAGCACATCGAGATAGACCCGGTCGAGTCCCATTCCCGACGCCATTGCCTTTTCGATCACGCCCCATGCGCCCTGGGCATCACCGCCGATCAGACGCGACTCAAGTCGCTCGCTCCATGGAGCACGATTGCCAGCCGCAACCGGTGAACGATTCGAACCCGCCCGAAAGGCCGCAATCGATGAGCGTTCCACCTTCCAGACACCGCCGCGCTTGGTCGCATCGAGCAAACCCAGGCGCACGTACCTATACGCGCTCATGTAGTGCACGCCGAGTTCCTCGGCAGCTTCATGGAGGGTCAGGACATCGTCAGCCATACGTCGCTTCTTCGATCAGCGCGACGATATGCCGCACAATCCCACGAGCTGGCACCGTGCGGTGAGATTGGTTCACACGTCAGCAAGGCGCGGACGTCGACATCAGCCTGATTTGGCGTTCCACTTCTCGCGAGCCGCTTTGCCACGCTGGAGCAGATGCATCGGCACGAGTTGTGCCACGGCACTCAGCGCGTCGTCGCCACCGCCACCGCTCGGGGCTGCTTCAGCAGCAGCGGGCTCTGCCGGCTGAAGATCGGCTAACGATGGCGGTTCAACGCCGGGCTTCCAGTACGTGTACATGTCACGGACCAGATCGGAAAGCCCGGCCGAGTCAAAGCCCTTTTCGAGGTCAACCGTGATGATGTTCGAGTACACGTGAACGCCAGCGACTTGGCCGGTCCCAAAGAGACGGCGAGCGAGTTCATCGGATGGCGTGTTGCCATGCGCATCGAGCACCGAGCGGAACCGCTCGTGTCCTTGCCCAGACAGTGTCCGATTGATCTCGAAACGCACCACGCCAGGCGTGGAACTCGGCTTCTCAGTGACGGCGACCAGCTGACCCATACGGGCGAAAACCTACACGTTCAGTGTGCTGATCAGGCCAGTGCGTCAGCGAGTACCTGTGGGAATTCTGCCGGCGTCGTCGCCATCACGGTCGCTCCCAGTGCCGTGAGCGCCGCTGCCTGCGCGTGATCATGCGCCGGAGCTCCCTCGTCGCTCAGCGCCAGCAACACCACGACCTGCACGCCTGATGCAACGATCTCAGCAACGCGCCGCTGCATCGTGGCGACGTTGCCGCCTTCGTACAAGTCCGTGACCAGGAACAACACGCTATGCCGCGGCCGCTCGATCAGCTGCTGGCAGTAGCCAAGCGCATTCGCAATGTCGGTACCCCCACCGAGTTGGACACCGAAGAGGACCTCGACCGGATCGTGCAGGAATGCAGTCAGGTCAGTGACGGCGGTATCGAACGCCACAAACCGTGTGCGCAGCGCCGGCAACTGCGCGAGCACACCGCCGAACAGCGACGCATACACCACGCTGTCGGCCATCGACCCGGACTGATCGACCGCGATCACGACATCCTTGGCGAGACTGCGCTGACGACGGCCGTGGCCGATCAGACGCTCGGGGACCACCGTGCGATGTTCGGGGAGCCAGTGCTGCAGGTTCGCAGCGATGGTGTGATTCCAGTCGATGTCGCCCGGCCGTGGGCGACGGGTTCGTGCCGATCGGGCGAGGGCCCCGCGCACTGCCTGACGCGTCTGGTCGACCAGACGCGCTTCGATGTCGGCAAGCACCTTCGCGATCACTTGGCGTGCGGTTGCGCGAGTCTCGTCAGGCAACATCGCATTGAGCTCGACGAGCAGCGTCACCATGTGAATGTCGGGCTCGACCGACTGCAACAGCTCGGGTTCAAGGAGCAGCTGCTTCAAGTCGAGTCGCTCGACCGCGTCGCGCTGCATGATCTGCACCATCGGGGTCGGGAAGTACGTGCGAATATCGCCGAGCCATCGCACCACACCCGGCTTCGATCGTCCCAACCCACCGGCCCGTTTGCCGCCAAGTCGTTTGCCACGCGCACCAGTATTCGAGCTCGCATCGTCTCGGTCATACAGGGCTCCAAGGGCTGCATCGACTCGTTTGTCGTCACCACCGAGTGCTGGCGCTGACCCCGGAGCACTGCGCGACGTTGGCTCCTGCGGACCTCGCTGCTGCTCCTCC
>Ga0066605_10002702_pt1 | contig 11108 bp, 4 predicted proteins | sample SaaInlLV_DNA_10m_FD_60385 | JGI IMG/M metagenome (GOLD analysis project Ga0066605, IMG submission 60385) | Marine microbial communities from expanding oxygen minimum zones in the Saanich Inlet - SI075_LV_DNA_10m | ecosystem: Environmental > Aquatic > Marine > Unclassified | place: British... | reverse complement strand
TATTTAGCTGATATCTCTGGCTTAACTGCTGAGGAAAATAGTGCTTTAAGAAGATTATGTTTTAAAAGAAATGTTTCTTTACAAGTTGTAAAAAACACTCTTTTGAAAAAAGCTTTAGAAAAGAATGAAGCTGACTTTAGTGAATTGTATGATGTATTAGTTGGTAATACTTCAATCATGCAAGCTGAAGCTGGTAACGGACCTGCTAAAGTTATTCAAGAATTTAGAAAAAAGAATGCAAAACCAATCTTAAAAGCTGCTCATATTGAGGAGTCACTTTATGTTGGAGATGAGAATTTATCAGCACTTGCAGATCTTAAGTCTAAAGACGAATTGATTGGTGATATTATCACCTTATTACAATCTCCAGCTAAGAATGTTATCTCTGCATTACAGTCAGGTGGTAACAAACTTTCAGGAATTGTAAAGGCCTTAGAAGAAAAGGCTTCATAAAGAAGAAATGCTTCCAACATTTAAAATAAAGTAAAACAAATTAAAACAAAATAAAATGGCAGATTTAAAAAAATTCGCAGAAGAATTAGTTAACCTTTCAGTAAAAGATGTTAACGAATTAGCAACTATACTTAAAGATGAGTATGGTATTGAGCCAGCAGCAGCAGTTGCAGTAGCAGGCCCAGCAGCAGCAGGTGGTGGTGAAGCAGCAGGTGAAGAACAAACAGAATTTGATGTTATCTTAAAAGAGGCAGGAGGTTCTAAATTAAAAGTTGTTAAAACTGTAAAGGAATTAACAGGTTTAGGATTGAAAGAAGCTAAAGATATTGTTGACAGTGCTCCAAAAGCAGTAAAAGAAGGAGTATCTAAAGATGAAGCTGAAGGAATTCAGAAAGCACTAGAAGAAGCTGGAGCTGTAGTTGAGCTTAAGTAATTTTCTTTAAACATTTAAAAGGTTTAAATCTTATGGTGACATAAGGTTTAAACCCTTTCGTTTTTTTATAGAACCCCTTTTTTATAACTAAAACTCACAGCCTTGGCTAAACAAAATAACACCCAAAGAATTAATTTCGCATCCATTAAAAATACGGTTAACTTCCCGGATTTTTTGGATATTCAGCTTAAAAGTTTCCAATCTTTTTTCCAGATAGGTACTACCCTTGAAGAAAGAAGAAATGAAGGACTTTACAAAGCATTTGAAGAGCTTTTCCCAATTACAGATTCAAGAAACAATTTCGTTCTTGAATTTATTGATTATACAATTGACCCTCCTAGATATTCGATTGAAGAATGTATTAATAGAGGATTAACTTTTAAAGTACCTTTAAAGGTAAAGTTAAAGTTATATTGTACTGACCCAGATCATGAGGATTTTGAAACTATCGTTCAGGATGTTTATTTCGGAAATATTCCGTTTATGACACCTAAAGGTAGTTTTGTAATTAATGGTGCAGAAAGAATTATTGTATCTCAGTTACACAGATCTCCAGGGGTATTCTTTGGACATAGTTTCCATTCTAATGGAACAAAATTATACTCAGCAAGAGTAATTCCTTTTAAAGGTTCTTGGATTGAGTTTACTACAGACATAAACAATGTAATGTATGCTTACATTGATAGAAAGAAAAAATTACCAGTTACTACTTTATTAAGAGCTATCGGTTACGAAAGTGATAGAGATATTCTTGAGATTTTTAACCTTGCTGATGAAGTTAAGGTTTCTAAAAGTGGATTGAAAAGAGTTGTTGGAAGAAAATTAGCTGCCAGAGTATTGAAGTCTTGGGTAGATGATTTTGTGGATGAGGATACTGGTGAATTAGTGCCAATTGAAAGAAATGAAGTGATTCTTGAAAGAGATACTATCATTGAAAAATCTCATATTGACGAGATTGTAGATTCTGGTGTTGAAACTATTTTATTACATAAAGATGACGGAAGTGCATCAGACCATGCTTTAGTTTATAATACTTTACAAAAAGATCCTACTAACTCTGAGGTTGAAGCAGTTCGTCATATATACAGACAATTAAGAAGTGCTGAAGCTCCTGATGATGAAACGGCAAGAGGAATTATTGATAAATTATTCTTTTCTGACCAAAGATATAGTTTAGGACATGTAGGTAGATTTAGAATTAACAGAAGGTTAAAACTAGATATTCCTGAAGATAAAATGGTATTAACTAATGAAGATATTGTATCTATCATTAGTAACCTTATTTCCTTAGTTAACTCAAAAGTGGATGTCGATGATATTGATCACTTGAGTAACAGAAGAATTAGAACGGTAGGTGAACAGCTTTCAAACCAATTTAATGTTGGATTGAGTAGAATGGCAAGAACTATCCGTGAGAGAATGAATGTAAGAGACAATGAGGTGTTTACACCAATTGACTTGATTAATGCAAAAACTTTATCTGCAGTAATTAATTCATTCTTTGGAACTTCACAATTATCTCAGTTTATGGATCAAACAAATCCATTAGCAGAGGTAACACACAAAAGAAGAATTTCAGCTCTTGGGCCTGGAGGTTTAACAAGAGAAAGAGCAGGGTTTGAGGTGCGAGATGTACATTATACGCATTACGGAAGACTTTGTCCTATTGAAACTCCTGAGGGACCAAATATTGGACTGATTTCATCTTTAGCTGTTTTTGCTAAAATTAATACTTTAGGGTTTATTGAAACTCCTTATAGAGAAGTTGAAGAAGGTAAAATTGACACTTCAAAAGCACCAGTTTATAAAAGTGCTGAACAGGAAGAAGAGCAAATTATTGCACAAGCAAATGCTCCTCTTACTGAGGACGGTTCATTTGAAAAAGATAGAATTCAATCTAGAAGTGAAGCAGATTATTTAATTGCTGAGCCTAAGAATGTAACTTTGATGGATGTAGCTCCTAATCAAATTGCATCTATTGCCGCATCTTTAATTCCTTTCTTGGAGCATGATGATGCGAATAGAGCTTTGATGGGATCGAACATGATGCGTCAAGCAGTACCTTTATTAAGAACAGATGCGCCTATTGTTGGTACAGGATTAGAGCCTCATGTTGCTCGTGATTCTAGAACAATGATTAATGCTGAAGGGGAAGGTAAAGTAACTTATGTTGATGCAAATACAATAAAAGTAAAATACACTAAAACTGAGGAGGAGAAATTAGTGAGTTTTGATGAGGATGAAAAAACTTATAACTTAACTAAGTTCCAAAAAACGAATCAGAGAACATGTATTAATATTCAACCAATTGTAAGAGTTGGAGATAAAGTAACTAAAGGACAAGTATTGTGTGATGGTTATGCAACTGAAAATGGTGAATTAGCAATTGGGCGTAATTTGAAAGTTGCCTTCATGCCTTGGAAAGGGTATAACTTTGAGGATGCAATTATCTTATCAGAAAGAGTAGTAAGAGAAGATTTATTTACTTCATTACATATTGCTGAACATGTTGTTAATGTTAGAGAAACAAAAATGGGAGCTGAGGAGTTAACAGCTGATATCCCAAATATTTCTGAAACTGCAACTAAGGATTTAGATGAATATGGAATGGTAAGAATTGGTGCTCATGTTAAAACGGGTGATATTCTTATTGGTAAAATTACTCCTAAAGGAGAATCTGACCCTACTCCAGAAGAAAAATTATTAAGAGCTATCTTTGGTGAAAAAGCAGGTGATGTAAAAGATGCTTCATTAAAAGCTAAGCCTTCTAATCAAGGGGTGATTATTGGTAAATCATTATTTTCTAAAACTGTAAAAGATAGAAGAGCTAAGTCAGCTGATAAAGATGAGTTAGAGCGTTTGGATGCTATTTTTGAGAAAGAAGCTTATGCGCTTAAAAATATTTTAGCAGCTAAACTTTACCAAATTATCGGAGGTAAGGCTTCTAAAGGAGTGAAAAATATTTTAGGAGAAGAAGTGATTCCTAAAAGTGAGAAGTTCACTAAGAAAATGTTATTAGGTATTGACTTTACTTTGGTTGATCCTTATAAATGGACGGGTAGTCAAGATAATAACACACTAGTAAATAGAACGATTGAGAACTATTTAAGAATGTATAATGACATTTATGGTGAACATAGAAGAAAGCGTTTTGCGATTACTATTGGTGATGAATTACCAAATGGAGTATTGCAATTAGCGAAAGTTCAGATTGCTCAAAAGCGTAAAATTAAGGTTGGAGATAAGTTAGCAGGTCGTCATGGAAATAAAGGTATTGTATCTCGTGTTGTTAGAGATGAAGATATGCCTTTCTTAGAAGATGGAACGCCAGTTGATATTATCTTAAATCCGCTTGGGGTACCATCAAGGATGAACCTTGGTCAGATTTATGAAACTATCTTAGGTTGGGCTGGAGAAGAATTAAGTAAAAAATACTTTACTCCTGTATTTGATGGAGCAAGTATGGATCAAATTAATGCTGAAACTGATGAAGCTGGATTACCAAGATTAGGTCAAACTTATCTTTATGATGGTGGTACTGGTGAGCGTTTTGAACAAACTGCTACAGTTGGTATTATTTATATGCTTAAGCTTGGTCACTTAATTGATGATAAGATGCATGCTCGTTCTATTGGGCCATACTCATTGATTACACAACAACCACTTGGAGGTAAGGCTCAGTTTGGAGGGCAAAGACTTGGAGAGATGGAGGTTTGGGCACTTGAAGGTTATGGTGCATCAAATATCTTACAAGAAATGCTTACTTTAAAGTCGGATGATGTAATCGGAAGAGCGAAAGCATTTGAGGCAATAGTAAAAGGTAAAGAATTACCAACACCAGGAATACCAGAATCATTTAATGTATTGCTACACGAATTAAATGGTTTAGGACTTAAAGTTTCATTTGAATAATATTACTCATGAGAAATACAAAAAATAACAGACAAGCTCAGGATATCAATGCGATAAAAATTTCTTTATCATCTCCTGAAGATATTTTAGAAAAATCATCTGGTGAGGTTACAAAACCAGAAACGATTAACTACAGAACTTATAAGCCAGAAAGTGGTGGATTATTCTGTGAAAGAGTTTTTGGTCCTACCAAAGATTTTGAATGCCATTGTGGTAAATACAAAAGAATCAGATATAGAGGTATTGTATGTGATAGATGTGGGGTTGAAGTAACAGAAAAGAAAGTAAGAAGAGAGCGTATAGGACACATTAGTTTAGTTGTTCCTGTTGCGCATATCTGGTACTTCCGTACTTTACCTAACAAAATTGGTTATTTACTAGGGTTGCCATCTAAGAAATTAGATATGATTATTTACTATGAAAGATATGTAGTAATTAATACTCCTGAAGGAATTGTAAATGCTGAAGGTGAAGCTGTAAAATATTTAGACTTCCTAACTGAGGAAGAATATTTAGATATTTTAGATGCTCAACCATTAGAAAGTCAGTATTTAAGTGATGATGATCCTAATAAGTTTGTAGCAAAAATGGGTGCAGAGGCAATTCACGACTTATTGTCAAGATTAAATTTAGATGATTTATCATACCAATTAAGAGATCAAGCAGCTAATGAAACTTCACAGCAGAGAAAAACTGAGGCGTTAAAGCGTTTGCAAATTGTTGAAGCTATGCGTGAAGGGCAATCGCATACTGAGAATAGACCTGAATGGATGACCATTAAAGTTATTCCAGTTATTCCACCAGAATTAAGACCATTAGTACCATTAGATGGAGGTCGTTTTGCTACTTCTGATTTAAATGATTTATATAGAAGGGTAATCATTAGAAATAATAGATTAAAAAGATTAATGGAGATTAATGCTCCTGAGATTATTTTAAGAAATGAGAAAAGAATGTTACAGGAATCTGTAGATGCTCTTTTTGATAATTCAAGAAAATCTTCAGCTGTAAAGGCAGATGGTAAGAGAGCATTAAAATCTTTATCTGATTCCTTAAAAGGAAAACAAGGTAGATTTCGTCAGAATTTGTTAGGTAAAAGGGTAGATTATTCTGCTCGTTCGGTAATTGTTGTAGGGCCAGAAATGGAATTACACGAATGTGGATTACCTAAGGATATGACAGCTGAACTTTACAAACCATTTATCATCAGAAAACTGATAGAAAGAGGGATTGTAAAAACAGTTAAATCTGCTAAAAAAATTATTGATAGCAAAGAACCTGTAGTTTGGGATATTTTGGAAAATGTGATGAAAGGACATCCAGTTTTATTAAACAGGGCTCCTACGCTTCATAGGCTTGGTATTCAGGCTTTCCAACCTAAAATGATTGAAGGGAAAGCAATTCAATTACACCCATTAGCTTGTGCGGCATTTAATGCCGATTTTGATGGGGATCAAATGGCAGTACACTTACCATTAGGTGCGGCTGCAATTTTAGAAGCTCAAGTATTAATGTTGGCTTCCCACAATATTTTGAACCCTGCAAATGGAGCTCCTATTACTGTACCTTCACAGGATATGGTTCTTGGTTTATATTATATGACTAAGGAGAAACGTTCAACTGATGAGGAAAAAGTAAAAGGAGAAGGAATGACTTTCTATTCTTTGGATGAGGTAAAAATTGCCTACAATGAAAAGCAAGCTGACTTACACGCAATGATTAAAGTTCGAGTTAAGGATACTAAAGGTAAAACTACTTTAGTTGATACAACTGTTGGAAGAGTATTGTTTAATGAATTTGTACCTGTAGAGGTTGATTTTGTAAATGAATTATTGACTAAGAAAGCGTTAAGAAATATTATTGGTGATGTATTAGAAAGATGTGGTGTTGCTGGTACTGTTCATTTCTTAGATGCAATTAAAACTATTGGTTTTGATATGGCATTTAGAGGTGGATTATCATTTAATCTTGGTGATGTAATTGTTCCTGAAGAAAAAGAAGGATTAATTGCTGATGCTAACAAAAAGGTTGATGAGATTAAGGGTAACTATGCAATGGGTTTCATCACGAATAATGAAAGATATAATCAAGTAATTGATGTTTGGACAACTACTAATGCAAGATTAACTGATACAGTTATGAGAAACATTAGTACAGATAAACAAGGATTCAACTCTGTATATATGATGCTTGATTCTGGTGCAAGGGGTTCTAAGGAACAAATTCGTCAGTTATCTGGTATGAGGGGACTTATGGCAAAGCCTAAAAAATCGGGTGATCATGGAGAATCAATTATTGAGAATCCAATTACAACTAACTTTAGAGAAGGACTGTCAATTTTGGAATACTTTATCTCGACTCACGGGGCGAGAAAAGGACTTGCGGATACGGCACTTAAAACGGCAGATGCGGGTTACCTTACAAGAAGATTAGTTGATGTAGCACAAGATGTTATTGTTACTGAAGAAGATTGTGAAACTCTAAGAGGATTAGAAACTTTTGCATTAAAGAACAATGATGATATTGTTGAATCTTTAAGTGATAGAATTTCTGGTAGAGTAAGTTTACATGATGTTTATCATCCAAAAACTGAAAAGTTATTGGTTGCTTCATCTGATATGATTACAGCTACTGTTGCTAAAGCAATTGATACTGCAGGAATTGAAATGGTTGAAGTTCGTTCAGCATTAACATGTGCTACTCGTAGGGGTATTTGTGTAAAATGTTATGGTAAATCATTATCAACTAACAGAATGGCGCAAGTAGGTGAGTCAGTTGGTGTAGTTGCTGCTCAATCAGTTGGGGAGCCAGGTACACAGCTTACACTTAGAACCTTCCATGTTGGGGGTACTGCATCTAGGTCAGAGGTTGATTCTTCTATTACTATTAAAAAAGATGGTAGATTAGAAATTGAAGATTTAAGAACAGTTAAGACAACTAATAAAGATGGCGATAAAATTGAAATCGTTATTAGTAGATCAGCTGAAACTAGAGTAATTGATGATAAGAATGGAGTAATCCTTTCATCAGCAATTGTTCCTTATGGTTCAACAATCTTTATTAAAGATGGAGCTGTTAAAAAAGGGGATGTTGTTTGTGAGTGGGATCCGTATAATGCTGTAATTGTTTCTGAGATTGCTGGTAAGGTTGAGTTCATGGATATTGAAGAAGGTGTTTCTTACCGTACTGAATCTGACGAGCAAACTGGTCATCAAGAAAAAGTAATTATTGATAGTAGAAATAGAAAAATTTCTCCCTCTATTACAATTGGTGATAAAAACTATAGTGTTCCTGTAGGATCACATTTAGCAGTTGAAGATGCAAGTAAGATTAAAGCGGGTGCTATTTTAGCTAAGATTCCTAGATCAGCTGGTTCGTCTGGGGATATTACAGGGGGACTTCCAAGAGTAACAGAAATGTTTGAGGCAAGAAACCCTTCTAATCCAGCTGTAGTTTCTGAAATTGATGGTTCTGTTTCATTCGGGAAAATCAAAAGAGGAAATAGAGAGGTGATAATTACTTCTAAAAATGGTGAAACTAAGAAATACTTAATCAAATTGGCTAAGCATATTTTAGTACAAGAAAATGATTATGTAAAGTCAGGAACTCCACTTTGTGATGGTGTTATTACTCCTGCTGATATTTTAGCAATTAAAGGGGTAGTTACTGTACAACAATACATTGTAAACGAGATTCAAGATGTATATCGTTTACAAGGGGTGAAGATTAATGATAAGCACTTTGAGGTATTAGTTAGACAAATGATGCGTAAAGTGAAGATTGCTGATTCTGGTGATACTTATTTCTTAGAAAACTCATTGGTAGGAAAAGAAGCATTTAATGAGCAAAATGATAAGATTTTTGGAATGAAACTTGTTGAAGAAGCAGGAGATTCTGAAGACTTAAAAGTTGGACAGATTGTTTCTCCAAGACAGTTAAGAGAAGAGAATTCAAGATTGAAGCGTAAGGATATGAAAGAGGTTGAAGCTAGAGATGCAGTTCCTGCAGTAGCTACTCCAGTTCTTCAAGGAATTACAAGAGCTTCATTACAAGTTGATTCTTGGATTTCAGCTGCATCATTCCAGCAAACTACTAAAGTACTTAATGAAGCTGCAATTAATGCTAAGCGTGATAACTTAATCGGACTGAAAGAGAATGTAATTATTGGTAAGAAAATACCAGCAGGTACAGGATTAGTTCAGGCTGCTGAAACAGTTGTTGGTTCACAAGCTGAGTACGATAAATTAATGAATCCTGATACAGAGGAAGAAGTTGTAACAACTGAAGAAGTAGTTGAAGCAACAATTGAAACTGCAACAGAAGAGTAAACTAATTATTATGTCAGAGGAAAATAAAAAAGAAGGACTAAATATTGAGCTTACTGAAGAAGTAGCTGAAGGAACTTATAGCAACTTGGCTATTATCAATCATTCTCCATCAGAGTTTGTGGTTGATTTTATCCAAATGATGCCAGGAATTCCTAAAGCAAAAGTGAAATCAAGAATTATTCTTACTCCTCAACATGCTAAACGATTAATGAAAGCACTTGCTGATAATGTAAATAAATTTGAAAATCAGCATGGTGAAATTAAGGATGTTGATCCTGCTGCCGGAATTCCAATGAATTTTGGAGGGCCAACACCATTAGCATAATCATTAAAATCATAAAACTAAAAAAGCCTGCAAATTGCAGGCTTTTTTTATGATCAATATTTTAAGTTGTTTATCCTAAAAAAGGATATTTGTAGTCAGTAGCAGGTACAAATGTTTCTTTAATTGTTCTTGGAGAAACCCATCTTAATAAATTTAAGATTGATCCTGCCTTATCATTTGTACCTGAGCCTCTAGCTCCACCAAATGGTTGTTGCCCAACAACAGCTCCAGTTGGCTTGTCATTAATGTAGAAGTTTCCTGCTGCATTTTCTAAGGCTTTGGTAGCATACTCGGCAGCATATCTATCTACTGATAAAATAGCTCCTGTTAAAGCATACTCTGATGTGTTATCTACTAATTCAAGCGTTTCTTCCCACTTGTCAGCATCATATACATAAATAGTCATTACAGGGCCAAATACTTCCTCCACCATAGTTTTAAACATAGGATTGGTAGTTACAATAATAGTTGGTTCAATAAAATAACCTACTGATTTATCATAATTTCCTCCTGAAATAATTTCAGCATCATCAGCTATTTTTGCAAAATCAATATAAGATGAAATACTATCAAATGCTTTTTCAGAAATTACAGCATTAATGAAGTTTGAAGTATCCTCAGGAGAACCCATTTTGAAACTTTTACAGTCAGCAATAATTTGAGTTTTCACATCTCCCCATAAATTAGAAGGGATATAAGCACGAGAGGCAGCTGAACATTTTTGCCCTTGGAATTCAAAAGCACCTCTTGAAATAGCAGTTGCTACTTCAGCAGCTACTGCTGATTTATGTGCAATAATGAAATCTTTTCCTCCTGTCTCCCCAACTATTCTTGGGTATGATTTATATTTTTCAATGTTGTTTCCTATTCCTTTCCAAAGCGTACGGAATACATCAGTACTTCCTGTAAAGTGTAAGCCTGCAAAGTTTTTATCTTCAAATACTACTTTTGAAATTTCTCTACCACTAACCGTTACCATATTAATTACTCCATCAGGTAATCCTGCTGCTTGGAATATTTCCATAATTACTTGTGCAGAATAAATTTGTGTTTCTGCTGGTTTCCAAACTACTACATTCCCTAGCATTGCTGGTGCTGCACAAAGGTTAGCACAAATAGAAGTAAAGTTAAATGGTGTTAATGCAAAAACAAATCCTTCCAATGGTCGGTGTTCTAAACGATTCCACATTCCTGGTAATGATTCTGGTTGTTCTTTGTACAACTGACTCATGTATTGTACATTGAATTTAAAGAAATCAATTAGTTCACAAGCTGCATCAATTTCTGCTTGCATTACATTTTTACTTTGAGCCAACATAGTAGCAGCATTCAGTTTTGCTCTATAAGGTCCTGCCAATAAATCAGCAGCTTTTAAGAAGATAGAAGCTCTATGCTCCCAACTCATATTTGCCCATTTTTCACGAGCAGCCATAGCAGCATCAATAGCATCACGAACCTCTTGTTCTCCTCCATAATTGGAAGTACCAATTACATGTTTATGCTCATGAGGGGGTGTTAAATTTCTTTTATCATTAGTAAATACTTGTTTGTTGCCAATATACATAGGCACATCAACAGTAGTATTGTACATTCTTTTGTATTCTGCTAGTAATTCAGTACGCTCAGGGCTTCCTGGAGCATATCCTTTTACTGGCTC
>Ga0066605_10002700_pt1 | contig 11109 bp, 7 predicted proteins | sample SaaInlLV_DNA_10m_FD_60385 | JGI IMG/M metagenome (GOLD analysis project Ga0066605, IMG submission 60385) | Marine microbial communities from expanding oxygen minimum zones in the Saanich Inlet - SI075_LV_DNA_10m | ecosystem: Environmental > Aquatic > Marine > Unclassified | place: British... | reverse complement strand
GTCCCCGGCGCACTGAATGTGACCCTGGCTAAGGTGCTGAACCTGCACTCCGGCATCCGGACCAACATCGACGCGATGAGAGCCGCCTACCCGGATTTCACGGGGCAGCTGATGGCAGAGGCTTACTTTGCCACGTCGAACGACATCACCGAAGAAAGCCAAACCTATAACTACCAGAGTGCCGACCCCGACCTGACCATGACCGTGGTCGATGCTATTGTTCCAGGACGTGCCTATGATTTTGTCCGAGATGAGTTCTTCACCAAAATGGGAATCACCAATTTTAAATGGGGAACGGCTCGCAACAATCTGCCAACCGCCGCCGCCGGCGCAGAAATGATATCGCGTGACATGCTTAAAATCGGCATGCTGATGATGAACGATGGCTCCTGGAACGGGGAACAACTCATCGACTCAGAATACCTCACCAAGGCGATGTCGCCCGTTTACCAAGTCAGCTCAAGTTTGGGCGACTACGGCTATTTCATCTGGGGACAGGATAATGTGGTTGGCGGAAAGCGTTCCGGTGGCCGCGTGGTCCGTTGCATCTCCTGCCGCGGTGCAAAAGGACAGTTCATCCTCACCTTCCCGGAACTGGACCTGATTGTCGTCTCCACCGCCAGCATCAAAGGCGGCGGTCCCATGCTGGACTGGGTGCAAGAGCGAATCCTGCCGGCTTTCGTTGCAGCGGGGTCGACTCCGCCAACGGCCAATGCCGGACCCGATCAAACCGTGATGGATGCCGACGAAAACGGCACCGAAACTGTTATTCTGGACGGTTCGGGCTCCTGGGATACCGGCGCAGTCACGAACTATGAATGGTTTTCAGGCGGGGTGAGCATCGCGACCGGAGTCAATCCTTCGGTGCCGGCGTCTCTCGGCACCAACACCTTCACCTTAACGGTCACCGATGATGACGGAGAAACGGATCAGGATGAGGTGACCATTACCGTGATCGAGCTCGACGAGCAGATTCCAACGCCAAACCCCATGACTTGGGAATCGGAACCGGATCCACAAAGCAACACGGCCATCACGATGACAGCCACGACAGGACAGGATGTAAACGCCATCGAATACTTTTTTGAAGAAACCTCCGGCAACTCCGGCGGCAGCGACTCCGGCTGGCAGAGTTCGCCCACCTACACCGATACAGGCCTTACCCGTGCGACCACCTATACCTATGTGGTGCGGATGCGCGATATCGCCGGCAATGTGACGGGAGATTCAGGTGCCGCTTCGGCCACAACGCTCGATATGAACGAGCCACCCACCGCCATCGCCGGTGAGGATCAGGTTATTTATGATACCAACGGAAATGGCAGCGAAGCCGTATCCATCGACGGATCCCCATCTTTTGATAACGATGGTCAAATCAACAATTATGTGTGGGAGCTCGGGGGCGCTGTGATTGCTACCGGAGAAAGTATAACCGTCGACCTGCCGCTAGGCGCGAACGTCATCACCCTAACCGTAACGGACGATGAGGGCGCGACCGACAGCATAGCGGTGGAGGTGACCGTCGAAGCAGTCCCCCAATCCAGCGGCATCTTTCAGATCGACTTCGAGGACGAGGATCCAAGCCCGACGACCGGTGGGACATGGAATGTTATCAACTCCCCCTCCGGCACCAAAGCCCTGAAAGACAGCAACGGTCTCGACACCTTCGTGGAGCTCGGATCGTGGAGCAACTTCGGCTCTGGAAACAGCGGTGAAGCAACCAGATATGACTTCAGCGCCACTGAATGGGGGCAGTCTGCTCAGGACAGCTTTGAAAGCAACAGCACAACAGCCCCCGCCTCCTTTACCCTTACGGGCTTCTCAGAAACCGATATCGTCGAAATCCAGCTGATTGCCATCGAGAACAGCCGACGCGATATCGACTTCCAGATCAACGGCGCATTTGGTGAAGGCACTGCGCCCTTTAACGGCGACAATTATAGTTCACGGAATGCCTGGGAATCCGGCCATGTAGCCACATGGACGGAACTGACCGGCAGCACGACCTACACCCTCACGGCCACGCCAACTGACGGCGACAAACCGGTCATCAGTGCCATGCGCGTGATCGTCACACCCGCCGTTTCAGATCCCGACTCCGATAACGACGGCCTGACCGACTCCGAAGAAGCCACCGCAGGCACCGACCCGAACGATCCCGACTCCGATGGCGACGGCCTCTCCGATGGCAAGGAAGTCAACGAGCTCGGCACCGACCCGAACGACAGCAACAGCTCCGCAGGTGGCATGGACGACCTGCTCTACTACGCGCTCGACGCGGGCAGCTTTGCCAGTGAAGGACAATCCATGCCCACAATCGTCAGCGCTGGTGATACCGTCGAATTCAGCATCCCAAAAACCGAAGCGACTGATGTGGATTACAGCATCGAGATCTCGATTGATCTCAGCACTTGGTATCGTGTCGCCCATAGACTCAACGGAGCACCATGGCAAAAAGATACCACCGCCGACACCACGCCCGTGTATCCAAATATCAACGACATTTCTGTCACTTCGAATACAACCAGCGTCACGATCTCTGAGCCATCACAAATCGAGCCACGCTTCTTCCGCGCTGCAATTTCAACACCTTAAATAGACAACCACTGACCTATCCAATGAGGCGTTTCAGAACGGCGCGAACTCCCATCTGCATGACGACTTCATGCGTTTCTTCGAATCCAACGATACATGGTTCGAAACCGACCTTCCCGACCTGTATGCACCCGCGCCATCCGTGAAACCCCATAAAAAGCAATCATACCCCATCTGGCAAAACAAACTTTCAGCTGAAGCGCAGGACACTTTCGGCCTCGAATTGTAACCCAATCCCGCCCCACATGCCACTAAAGACCATTCACCTCCTCTCAGTCGGGCTCTGCCTGATGTGCCAAGCCATGGCGATGGATCTCTACGTCTCACCTTCCGGTTCCGACGACCATTCCGGCAGTATCGAAAAGCCATTAAGATCACTGGGAGAGGCACAACAACGGGTTCGCAAAAGCAACGATCTGGGCAAGGAAACGATCACGGTTCATCTACGTGGAGGCACCTACTACCTGGAAGACACACTGGTATTTGACGCGGCAGACTCCGGCAGCGAACAAGCTCCGGTCAACTATGTCGCCGATGCAGGAGAAACGGTTGTTATTAGTGGCGGTTCCGACTTGGAACTGGAATGGCAGCCCTATCGCGACGGCATCTATGCGGCACAACTCACAGGCGAGCACACGCTGGATCAACTCTTTGCCAATGGTGTCCGCCAACACATGGCGCGCTACCCGAACTACGATCCGTCTGCCAAAGCAATTGCCTACAATGGCCACTCGGCCGATGCCTACAGTCCCGAGCGTGCACAGCGATGGAGCGACCCTACGGGCGGCTACATTCATGCCATGCATGAGCACCGCTGGGGCGGCTATCATTACCAAATCACCGGCAAGGATGCAGACCACAACGTGAGCTACGAAGGTGGCTGGCAAAACAACCGCCAGATGGGCATGCACCCCGATCAGCGGATGGTGGAAAACATCTTCGAGGAGCTCGATGCGCCCGGTGAATGGTCCTTCAATCGCCAATCCCAAACTTTGTATTTCTATCCGCCCGAAGGACTCGATCTCGACAGCGCGAGCATCGAAACCGCCCGGCTCTCCGAACTGATCGAACTGCGCGGCTCCCAGCAAGCACCAGTGCGTCACCTACATTTTGAAGGCCTCACCTTCCGCCATGCCGCGCGCACCTTTATGCAGACCAAGGAGCCTCTCCTCCGCAGTGACTGGACCATCTATCGGGGCGGTGCATTCTTCGTCAATGGTGCGGAAGACTGCACGATCCTCAACTGCAGATTCGACCAAACCGGCGGCAACAGCATTTTCGTCAATAACTACAACCGCCGGATACACATCCGTGGCACCCACATCTACGGCTCGGGAGCAAGCGCCATCGCTTTCGTCGGTTCGCCCGATGCCGTGCGGAATCCACTGTTTGAATACAAGGAGACTCAGGCCTATGCGGACCTCGACCTCACGCCCGGCCCGAAGACGGACGACTATCCGGCCGATTGTGTGGTCGAAGATTCACTGATCCATAAGGTCGGCGTCGTCGAGAAGCAAGCAGCCGGCGTGCAAATCTCGATGGCAAGCCGCATCACCGTCCGCCATTGCTCGATCTATGACACCAGCCGCGCGGGTATCAATGTCAGCGAAGGCACTTTTGGTGGACATCTGATCGAGCATTGTGACGTGTTTGATACGGTATTGGAAACGAGCGACCACGGCAGTTTCAACTCCTGGGGCCGTGATCGTTTCTGGCACCTCAAAGACGCGCCCACCGAAAAACTCGCCGACCTCGCCCGACTCGACGCCGTCGAGACCACCATCATCCGTAATAGTCGTTGGCGCTGCGATCACGGCTGGGACATCGACCTCGACGACGGCTCCAGCAACTATCGAATCACCAATAACCTCATGCTCCGACGCGGCCTCAAACTGCGCGAAGGCTTCCATCGAACCGTCACCAACAACATCGCGATCAACAATACGCTGCACGCGCATGTCTGGTATCTGGACAGCAACACCAAGGTGACGGGAAACATTTGGATGCGTCCCTACCGCCCCGCACGCATGCGCACCGCTGAGCAGTTCAGCGCCCACGTCGACCGAAACTTTTTCACCTCGGAGACCGACCGCACTCAGTTCGCCGACAAAGGCTGGGACCTGAACTCGCTCGTTGGCGATCCACAATTCGTGGATCCTGCAAATGGAGACTTTCGCCTGAATGCAAACTCACCCGCGCTTGAAATCGGCTTTAAGAATTTCCCGATGGACCAATTCGGCGTGCAACGCGCTGACCTCAAAGCGATCGCCCGCACACCGGAGTTCCTTGCCCCGATCGTGGCAAGCGCTCAAGCGACACAGACGATCAAGACTGCGCTCTGGTTCGGTGCCAAAGTTAGCCCACTAAAAGGCGAGGAATTTTCAGCCTTCGGCGTGAGCAAAGAAGTCGGCGGCATTCATCTCCTCAATGTGCCACAAGATTCCTTGGCGGCCACCTACGGCCTGAAGGCGGGCGACATCGTTCAGGCGATCAACGAAACACCGACCCCCACACTCAAAGAGCTACGACAAGTCACACGCAACACTTCTGACCAATCGCTTTCTATATCCTACGTCCGCGAACAACAGACGCGCACACTCGACATTCAACCCGCCCTATAGTTCTCCGCTTATTCGAAATGAAACGCCTCTTACTCAGCAGCCTTCTCTCACTCACACCACTCTGCAGTTTTGCCGAGTCCCAAGCCGAATTGGACGCGCGTATGCAATGGTGGGACGATGGCCGCCTCGGCATGTTCCTGCACTGGGGCGTTTACTCGGAACTCGGCGGCGAATACCGCAACATGGACCACGGCAAAGAAATGGGCGGCATGAGCGCCGAGTGGATTTACATGGCGGGTGGCGTCAATGAGGAAGACTATCAAGCCGCTGCACAGCGTTTCAAAGCCGAAGCCTATGATCCCGTCGAGTGGGTGTGCCTCGCTAAAGACGCCGGCATGAAATATATGGTGCTCACGACCAAACACCACGACGGCTTTGCCCTGTTCGATACCGAAGCATCCGAGTGGAACGCCGTCGATGCCTCGGGTGCGAAGCGCGACCTAATCCGTGAATATGTCGACGCCTGCCACGCGGCGGATATGAAGGTGGGGTTTTACTACTCGCATGAGAAGGATTGGAAACATCATGGGCGCGGCAAGAATAGTGACTCAGTTCCAGAAGCCTACGAAACCCTCGTGCTCACGCAAATGCGCGAACTGCTCACCAACTACGGCAAGATCGACCTGATCTGGTATGACCTGCCCTCACGCAAACATGGCGAGTTCAACGAGCAATGCGCGGCCATCGTCCGCGAGTTGCAACCGCATTGCATTCTCAACGGCCGCACCGGCCGCGACCGTAATGGCGAAAAGCTTGGCGACTACCAAAACATCGGCGACCGCGTGCTCGTCGACCCCGGTGCCAGCGGCTACATGGAATCCATCATGACCATGCGCCTGAACTGGGGCTACGACCGCAACGACGACTTCTGGAAACCCGCGCACGAGCTCATCCGCATGGTGTGCAAGAGTGCCTCCCGCGGCTCCAACTTCCTGCTCAATGTCGGTCCGACTCCGGAAGGCCCTTTCCCCTCCGAAGACGTCGAACGCATCGAAGCACTCGGCGCATGGATGGAGAAAAACAGCGAAGCGATCCACGCAACCAAGTCAGGCCCTTACGGCTATGAACATGGGTGGGGTTCCTTTACCATCGGCAAAGATCGCAACAAGCTCTACCTCTTTCCGTGGAATCCGGAAGGCGCAAGCATCACACTCAAGGGCCTTACCAGCCCGATCCAATCTGCCAGCTTCCTCGACGATGGCAGCAAGGTGTCGTTCACGCAGGATAGAGCGAATGCCCTGACACAATTTGAGCTCCCGGCTGGATTGAACGCGCAAAACATTCGAGTCATCACAATCGAACTGGAAAGCCAACCCGAATTCGATCTTGAGAAAGGCCCCAGCTATCAGCCCGCAAAAGTCGCGCACCACAACCACAACAATCTACAGGGAGAACTGACTGAGCTCAGCGACACACACTTCACACTCCACGGCCGAGCCACACGCCGCCGAGACTTAGAAAATCGTTGCTTCGTGATTCCTGAAAACTGCCGTTACCGAACCAACACCGCGGGTGACATCCAATTAGTCGACACCTTCCCTCTCGAAACCGGCAAGCAATACCGCATCACATGGGCGAAATATGAGAAGGAAAACCTTCCGGTCATCATTACAAAGTTCATCGACTCAAACGAAAGTAAACACCTATGAGACGCCTAAAATTAACCACCCTCCTGCTGGCATTCTGCGTCAGCAGTATCACCAGCTGGAGTGCGCAAGTGCAGCCGGACGCCCAAAGCGCACAGCCCAATATCATCTTCATTCTGATCGATGACCTCGGCAAGGAGTGGATCAATTGTTATGGTGGTGAGGGTGTGGATACGCCGAATGTGGATGCCTTGGCCGCAACGGGGATACGATTCAACAATGCCTATTCCATGCCGCAGTGCACCCCCTCGCGCGCCTGTTTCATAACCGGGCAATATCCCTTTCGCAGCGGTTGGGTGAACCACTGGGATGCGCCACGCTGGGGCGGCGGCTATTTTGATTGGAAGCAAAACCCAAGCATCGCCCGCACAATGAAATCAGCCGGCTATGCCACGGCGGTTGCCGGCAAATGGCAGCTCAACGATTTTCGCGTTCAACCTCAGGCCATGCCTGAAATCGGCTTTGATGACTACTGCATGTGGACCGGCTACGAAGGCTCTACCGACAAAACGCATTCGAGAGCCACCTCTCAGCGCTATTGGAATCCGTATATCCATACCAAAGAAGGCTCCAAGACCTACCAGGATGCGTTCGGCCCGGACATCTATCACCAGTTCCTGCTCGATTTTATTTCCAAGAATAAGGAGCAACCGTTTTTCATCTACTACCCCATGGCACTGACGCATAGCCCCTTGGTGCACACGCCGCTGGACATGAAGGTCGATGGCAAGGTCGAAAAGCACAAAGCAATGGTTCGTTACGCCGACCACCTGCTTGGCAAGCTACTGGCTCACCTCGATCAGGAAGGCCTGCGCGACAACACACTCGTGATCTGGACGATCGACAACGGCAGCTCCCGCACGCTGACCAATACATTGAATGGACGCACCGTTGTCGGCGGAAAATCCCAAACCACCGAGAACGGCGTCAATGCGCCCTTCATCGTCAACTGGCCCGGCATGGTTCCGGCAGGCAAAGTCAGTGATGCACTGGTCGACTTCACGGATATGCACCCAACCTTTGCGGACTTCGCCGGTGTCACACCCGATGCGGCCTACAGCTACGACGGTTTTTCGCTGAAAGATGTTTTCCTGGGCGAGGCAGACGAGTCCGGGCGGGAATGGGTTCTCGCGATGGGCGGCAGCCCCGCCCGAATGACCGATAAAGGCGTGCAAAATGTCTTTTACTTCCGCGACCGTGTGGTGCGTGATGCGCGCTATAAACTATTCATCAGTCCGGACCGCACCCCGGAAAAACTCGTTGATTTGAGTAAAGATCCGGAAGAAGCGCATAACCTGATTGGCAGCCCCGAGCATGAAGGCGTCCTCAAACGTCTGGCATCCATCATCGATCAGTTGCCTGAAATGGACAATGACCCGAAATACGAACCCTTGCCGAAAAATGAGTGGACCCGAAAAACGACTAAACAGGCCGACGTTCACAAAACCGGCCACCCCGACAATACCGGCGCCAAGAAAAAGCATTAACCAGAACCACATAACCACCGACTATGCACAAGCGATTCAAGAAACTCCTCACAGTTGCCATACTCCTTTGCGCCACCTTAATCGTGCAAGCAAACGAACTTCCGAATATCGTTCTGATCATGACGGACGACCAGGGCTATGGAGAAGCTTCCTGCTACGTGGACAATCAGCACCTCCCCACCCCCGGGATTGATCGCATCGCCCGTGAAGGGATGCGCTTCACCGATGCCCACAGCGCGTCTGCAGTGTGCACACCGACACGATACGGGCTGTTAACCGGTCGCTACCCTTGGCGCACGCACCTGCGAAGTGGCGTGCTCAGCTTAAAATCGAAAAAACTCACTGGCCCGGAAATCTATGGCTACGGCGACGAGTGCCTGATCCGACCCGGCACCACGACACTCGCCAGCCTCTTGAAAGAGAAAGGTTACCAAACCGCTATGGTCGGCAAATGGCATCTGGGCTGCATGTTTCATTTCCCAGCAGGAAAAACCCAAAAAGAGAACGCTCTTCCACCGGTGGGTAGTAGCGTGCTGGGCGGCCCTTGCGAATACGGCTTTGATCAATACTGGGGGCCTCACCATGCACGCGAGATTCGCACCTGGATCGAGAACCGGACGGTGACTCAAATCCTAAAGGAAGATAGCGAGGTCTTGCCAAAGCTCACCCAGGTCGCAGTCGATTATATCGAGTCGCAGCACAACGCGAGACAGCCCTTCTTCCTCTACGTGCCACTCACCTCACCACACACGCCACACGCACCCAGCGAAGCCTTCCAAGGAAAAAGCAGCTTCGCCACCTACGGCGATTTCGTGATGGAAACTGACAACACCGTTGAACAAATCCTCAACGCACTCGACCGAATCGACGCGAGCCAAAACACATTGGTTATCTTCACCTGCGACAACGGCACCTCGCGAGCGAACAAAATGATCGATAAACTCCGCGCACAAGGATTCGATCCGCTTGCGGGCTTGCGTGGAAGCAAGTCCGACGCCTGGGAAGGCGGACACCGCGTGCCCTACGTCGTGCGCTGGCCAGCAGTCATTGAAGCGGGCCAAGTGAGCGATGCGCTGATTTGCCATAACAACAACCTGGCGACCTTCGCCGAGATCGTGGGACGCCCGCTCTCCTCTGAAGAAGGCCCCGACAGTTTTTCCGTCCTTCCGCTCCTCAAAGGTGAAGCCAAAGAAACCCACCCCTATGTCATCCACGCCACGATTACAGGTCACCTCAGCCTACGCACCCAAAAGTGGAAATTCATTTCGACGCAAGGTTCCGGCGGCTGGACTCGAGGCGGCGATGAGCACCCGTTCCAACTCTACAAGATGGACGAAGACCGCAACGAGACCACCAACCTCTACCCGACCGAACCCGAGCGCGTCGAACAAATGAAAGCCACCTTGGTGCGCTTGGTGGAACAAGGCTATAGCGTCGAGGGCAAGCAGGGACAAAACGATGTGGAGGTTCAAGCGATCAAAAAATCACGAAAAAGAAAGAAGTAAACGATGATACGATATACACAGATAACCCTGCTTGCAGGTCTACTCACCTTCCAGCTTAGCTCAGCACAGGACGAAACCAACAAACCGATGGTCCAGACCATTGCGCAAGACCGACAGGAACGCATCGAGTTCCTGAACCCTGAGTATCTCCTCTTTGCTCCACAGGGACAAGCGAATGAGAAAGCCCCACTGCTCATCTACCTCCACGGAGCCGGTGGCCGCGGCAACAACATCAACAAAATCCAAGGTCAGGCGGGCGCACTCTTAAGAGGCATACAGAAGTTTGATAAAGCCCCTTGTTTCATCGTCGCACCGCAATGCTTAAAATCCATGAGCGAAGAACGCAAAAGCACATGGACAGCCAACGACCTGAATCAATTGCTCAAACATCTACGCGCCACGCTCGAATTTGATGAAGACAGGGTCTATCTCACCGGCAATAGTATGGGAGGCTATGGAACATGGGCATGGGCAGCACAAAACCCAGAGCACTTTGCAGCGATTGCTCCGGTATCGGGCGGCATCGGACGCGGCGGCCCCAAGGACATTACGCCCGACCTCGACCAGTGGGCTAAAAACCTAATCAGCCTGCCCGTCTATGCCTTCGTCGGAGCCAAGGACAAAGTCGTGCCACCGGATCGCTCGCAACGAGTGGTCGAAGCAATCCAACAAGCAGGCGGTTCTCAAGCACAACTCAAAGTCTACCCGGATCAGGGCCATGGCGCCAACAAGGCTGCTTACAGTAGTCCGGAGTTCTACGAGTGGCTGTTTTCTAAACGCCGGAAATAAGTTCACCATGACACGAACAGCCTTCTTATTGACGCTCCTGAGTTTACTTTGCCCGCTCTCGCTGTCCTATGCCAACGAGGACAGCAACGAATCCGAGTATCCTGCTTGATTCTAAACTGCACGATGAACAGAGCACTCAAACCAAATAAGTGCTCCCCAACGCACGCACCACATGATCTTCAAATTCAGCAAACACCTTTGCCTTACAATCGCGGCAAACTTCACATGGGCAGCTGCGACGCTTACCGCCACGGAGATGCCCAATTTGGTCTACATCCTAACCGACGATCAGGGCTATGGCGATGTGTCAGCACTCAACCCTGAGAGTAAAATCCCCACGCCCAACATCGATCGCCTTGCGCACGAGGGCATGATCTTCACTGATGCACACAGCAGCTCCTCCGTGTGCACCCCCACGCGCTACAATGTCCTCACCGGTCGCTATGCCTGGCGCACCACGCTCAAA
>Ga0066605_10002699_pt1 | contig 11111 bp, 11 predicted proteins | sample SaaInlLV_DNA_10m_FD_60385 | JGI IMG/M metagenome (GOLD analysis project Ga0066605, IMG submission 60385) | Marine microbial communities from expanding oxygen minimum zones in the Saanich Inlet - SI075_LV_DNA_10m | ecosystem: Environmental > Aquatic > Marine > Unclassified | place: British... | reverse complement strand
AGTTTTCATGGCGCTAGCGAAAAGTAGTCAACAGCCAACAGGTGCTTTGGTAGCGCAGCACTGAGCCCTCGCGTTTAACCTAATCATTGGGAAACTGGCAGCGTTAGTATTGGGCGGAGCGGGTCTCGCAGTAAGTTCGCAGGCCCCGCGCACTGGTCAGTATTACTGGCGATGCGGTATGGTTAACAGGGTAATTACTGGGGAAATTTTTAGATGACTAAAACAAACGAAATCCTATCCAGCGAGGCGCTCGGGTTTGACCCGGATGCCCTTGCTCAACGTTACGCCGAAGAACGCGAGAAGCGCATCCGACCCGATGCCGAGACCCAGTTTGTGCAGCTTTCCCACGATTCTCCCTTTGCCAACAAATACCTCGAAGAAGACCCCTACAGCGAAACGTTCGAACGTGCGCCCTTAAACGATCAACGCGAGGTCATTGTGATCGGCGGTGGCTGGGTCGGCATGCTGACCGCTGCAAGGTTAAGTCAGGCCGGCATTCACGACGTCCGTATCGTTGAGAGCGGAAGTGATTTTGGCGGTACTTGGTACTGGAACCGTTATCCCGGGGCACAATGCGACATCGAGTCCTATAGTTACCTGCCGCTTCTGGAGGAAACCGGCTACGTACCGAAACTTCGATATTCTTATGCCTCTGAGATTTACGAGCATGCCCAAAGAATTGGCAAGCATTTCGATCTTTATAAAGACGCGGTGTTTCAAACCTGGGTGACCGAGTTGCGCTGGCTTGAGGACGAGTCCATGTGGCTCGTGACAACCAACCGGGGGGATACCATGCGCGCACGACATATCTGCCTGGGCACCGGGCCGGCCAATCGCCCGCGTTTGCCGGGGATCCCGGGCGTTGAGCAGTTTAAAGGCCATTCATTTCACACCTGTCGTTGGGATTACGACTACACGGGTGGCGGACCAACTGGCGGTCTCGCAGGCCTCGCCGACAAAACCGTGGCGATTATTGGCACGGGGGCAACTGCCGTGCAGTGCGTGCCCGCATTGGGTGAGAGCGCAAAGCAACTCTATGTGTTTCAGCGCACGCCCTCGTCGGTTGATGTACGCAACAATGCCGAGACCGACCCCCTGTGGGCTGAGAGTCTCGAGCCAGGCTGGCAGCGAGATCGGCAAAAGAAATTCGGTGAGGCCTTTTTAGGCGGACCGATCGATCCTGCTTTCGTCGATGATGGTTGGACGCGTCTAACTCGTAACCTGAAGCAATTGGTCGCCCAGAGCGAAGAAAAGATATCGGGCCTGGCGCAGATAGCGGATTTCAAAACGATGGAGACCATCCGAGGACTGGTCGACGAAACTGTTAAAAATCCTGAAGTTGCCGAGAAGCTCAAGGCTTATTACAACCAGTTCTGTAAGCGGCCGACGTTTAATGATTTTTATCTCGATACGTTCAACCGCGAAAACGTTGCGTTAGTCGATGTTAGCGAGACGCAAGGCGTTGAAGCCATCACCGAAACCGGCATCATAGCCAACGGTCAGGAATACCCGGTTGATTGCATAATCTATGCTTCCGGCTTCGAGATTACCTCGAGTTATGAGCGCCGCCTAGGCATTCCAATTTTCGGCGTTGCTGAGAAGTCGATCTACGAGCATTGGGACGCCGGCATGCGCAGCATGCATGGCCTGATGGTCAGCGGTTTTCCAAACCTTTTTCTCTGCGGAGGTGGTTTTGTGTTCCAGCTGGGTGCGAACTACGCGCACGGCATTGATGTTCAGGCTGGGCACGTGGCCTACACGATCAGTGAGCTGAGCCGCCGCGGCATCCAGTCAGCCAACGTTTCGCTTGATGCCGAGGAGCGCTGGATAGCCGATCAGCTAGAGACCAAGGGTGGGGGCTTCGTGTTGGGCGGCTCACCAGACACTTGCACCCCGGGCTATTACAATCAAGAGGGCACGGCAAAACGTTACCGCAATGTACGGCGCGAGACCTACAGCAAAGGCGTTGGCGCTTACATGAAGTTGCTGCGCGCGTGGCGAAACGACGGCCAGCTCGATGGCCTAGAGCTCAAATAGCGTCGGCGCACCGCCCTTTCTGAACAAATATGGTTGTCCGCCGCTCGGAGCTGTACGAGCCTTCTGACAGGTCAGGCCGAAAGCGTCGCCTACTGCCGCGCTACAGCGCCATTTGTTGACATTACGCCTGCCTGCCTGCACTCTTGCGACGCAGATTCGTGCCCATGCTTTGATTTACAGCGTCCGACCCGGCAAAGCGCGCAATGAACCATGGGTAGACCGCGGCGCACAAACCTAGCCTGCCCTGATCGGCGATGCTAAAGACATTCGCAACATCGTACCAATTCCATTTAAGGATTTAACAATGCTCACTCTTCACGGTTTCTCGTACAGCAACTACTACAACATGCCAAAACATGCCTTATTATATAAAGGCGTTGCCTTTGAAGAGGACCTCGTCTACCCCAGCGCGAAAGACTACAACCAGTTAAGCCCTGCATTAAAAGTGCCAAGCCTCACCACTGACGATGGCCAGCACTTGTCAGAAGCCTCTGTGTTGTGTGAGTACATTGAGGAGACCTATTCGGATAAACCGCTGTTGCCAACAACGCCAATTGCTCGAAGCAAAAACCGTCAGTTGATGCGCATGACAGAGCTTTACCTGGAGCTGCCTAACCGGAGATTACTGCCTTTCAGCTTCAGCAATCAGCCGGCACCAGATGCCCTCATTGCGGAGGTCGTCGCCGTAGTTGATCGCGGCATCAACAGTCTCAACGCGCTGGCAACATTCGACCCCTTTGTCCTTGGCGAAGAATTCACGATGGCAGACATCTATCTTTTTTATGCACTAAGCGTTGCCAATATGGGGTGCGCCATTACGGGCGTTGATTTGAATGCGCGTATCCCGGGTCTAGAAAGTTGGCATGCCCGCTTTGCTGCCGACCCAATCAGTCAGAAAGTGGCCGCTGATATGGAAGCAAATCGCGCAGGTTTTTTTGGCTATATACAAGGCCTTCGCTAAACAGCAGCCGCTGGCTTTGCAAGCAACGCTGGTACCGTCATGCCGATTTCTGCACGTGACTGTGAAAGGTTAATCAGCGAGGCTGCTGAGCCTTTAAGGAAATAAAACAAGAGCCCAATTATCGAATCGATCGCTTTATAATTGCCCCTTTACATCGCAGTGAGTGCTGCTTGTTTGATGCTAGAACAAGTGGCGCTGATGTTTTCAGAGATTAAGCGTCGCGGCGATCTTAATATTTTCATCAGCCATGGTGATAGCTCGATGCTCGAGCGTAAAATCCGAGCCCACGGCAATTTCACTGAAAACGTGCCAGCATTTTTAATTGGCCTTTTACTGCTTGAACTCATGATTGCCAGCGGGCTTGGGGGCTTGATATCGGGTGCCGTTGTGGTCGTCGCTCGTCTGACACACGCGATAGCCCTGATGGCAAATTCTGGGGTCACTGCCGGACGACTGCTTGGCACTTTGGGCACGGTAATCCCCACGGTTGTAACCCCGGGCCATCTTATCTTGCTGGCGGTTGGCAAACTCTAGCCCGTGCGATGGGACTTACTCTGCATTTTAGCCACAAGGTCTTGGTCGTAGCTGAGGTGATAAAGCACCACGCTTCAGGCGTGTACCGCTGTTACAGGCCCGACGCTTAGCAAGCCACAGCGCCACTCTGGCGCTCGCGGTGTTGAATGCCAGGTTTTGATTCGGCCGCCAACCCCGCAGCATCAGCCCGGCGCGGTTGTTTCAGTCAAATAGTGGATCTCAATGGGTGACGCAGCTCTGGAAAGCTTTCGAACCGCACGAATAAAATCGAGGCAGTAACGCTGCGCAAATGAAAGTCGAGCGCCGCTTGATCGCGCCCTCACTCGAGCGGAAAATCACCTCGAAGCAGCGCCTAGCCGCGCATCCAGCGTCGCGACAATCCAGCTCAGAGTGGAGACAGCGTTGCTGGCTCGACACCCCCCCCCGCGCCAAAAAGCCGTGACCGGCTCTCCCCATAGGGAGGTACTGTTCGACGAATACAGCCGTCTTTGTGGCGATGTTGTCCTGGATTCGCACACCATCGTTCAAGCACTATTGGCCGCGGCGTTAAATACCGCCGCTTAAGAGGCAGACATTAACCTCAAAGCCCCTGGTATCACCGCCGGGGCCGCTGCTCAAACACTGAGCCTTAGGTCTGCTGGGCTCAAACATGGCGCGCCGGATCAGGCGACTTTTAAAAAGCGCATCAAGCGCTTCACAAAGGTGTTCATTGCTGGTCTGAAAGAAAGCTCGCGCGCGAGTGCTGGAACCAATTGATCCCAGCACTTAGGCCCGGCCTCTATAATAAATCGCCGCCTAAAACAGCTGGGGTTTCACAATAGGTCGTTAAAATGTAGCGCTGATGATCGAGGATCCTTGGCGAGAGCACTTTCGCGATCTCAGGCCGTTTCGAGTTCGACGCGAAGAACTTGAGCATCCCTTGGTTTTGCTGCGTCACCGTCATAATCTCGGGTGGGGTTGCGGTAATGCACATGCTCATGGTTGCCCAGTAGATATCAGCTGCAGATACTGCATCGCCAACGAGATATTGAGAACCGCGCTGCGCCTGTTGATCGAGACAGGCATCGATCACCGAAATAATCTCAACAATTTTTTCAGGCGCTGCCGCGCTGGCGCGCTCGTTGTACCCGTACTTTCGACTTAAAGCGCCATCATTCAAGATCCGCATATTCCAAACCAGCCCATCTTCGGCCAGGGTTATGGCGCACAATCCAAACAGGTCGACTCGGTGCTTGTAGTTTTCAGGAATCAACGCTGGGCTGCCCGCGCTGCCGATGCTTTCAGCAAGGGCCAGCTGCTCAGTCCAGACATTGCGAGGTCGCTCCTCGTTATAGAACATCGTCGGCAATCCGGTTTGGCTTGTGAGTTCATACAAGCGCGCCTGTCGGTCTTCTCCTGTTACTTTGTCAACACCCATTTGCGGATGCAGTGCTCGAATGACGGGTATGCCTTTGGCGTAACAGATATTTTTAAGCGCTTCGGCATACAGCGCCTGCAGGCCTGGAATGAAGGTGATGCGCGTGCCCTCGGTCATCGCGGCGGCATCCTCGAGCGAGATGAAGTTTGGGGTCTGGGGGGGCTGGTTGTCTGTCACGATATTCCTCGTTTTTGTTTTAGGTCAGTGTCGTTGTTGGCTGCGTTATCAACAGAGACGCAGTATACCGCGTCGGGAGCGGGTAAGCGGATTACCAACCCGCCGCCACCTGCAGGCTAAAAACTCGCTGCAATCCAGTCGTCAAATTTTCGTTCGAGCACAGGCACCGGCAAGGGGCCACTGCCTAAGACCGGATCGTGAAAATCGCGAATGTCAAAACGATCCTTCAGAGCCCTTCGGCCTTCGCTCTGATGCGCTGAATCTCCAGCATAGCCACCTTATGAGCCGTTGCCTGGGCCAGCATATTGAAATAGCGCTGGGCCTCGGACCGAACTGTCGGTCCAGGGCGCGGTGAGTTGGTGAACGCATAGTCTATGGCTTGCGCTTCGGTGCAACCCTGAGCGTGAATACCGGTACCCACGACCAATCGAATGGCGCGCCAAATCTCACCGGTTAACCGGCCAAAGTACCGATAGGGATCTTGGTAGAACCCCTTTTCTTTGCCAAGGAATTCTGAATACAAACCCTGCCTTCGCTAAAGGCCGCAGAACCGTGTTAGCACCTAAACTTCGGCAATCCCTTTAATCCTTGTTGAATCGAAATTTGTAAGTGATGGCCAGGCAAGCCTCTGAGCTAAACCCAGTCGGCAACCCAGCGCAACCCTTACGTCTAAATGCGTAGGGGCAGGCCCAATAGACCCCGCAGTTGGCCCGGCTCTAAGGATCCGGTATGCTGCCTCAGCCGTCATCGGGCGCCGCTCAAAAAGGGGCTTCATGCGCTGGCTAAACCCTGACATGACCGACCAATTTCGAACTGAATTACATCATTGAACAATCAAGGACCCCAGAATGTCTGACATCGCATCATTATTTGAACCCATGACCATTCGCGGCATGACCGTGCCAAATCGCATCGTGATGGCGCCCATGACCCGCTCTTTCTCACCGGACGGTATTCCGGGCGAGGATGTTGCAGCCTACTACCAACGACGAGGCGACGCGGATGTCGGACTACTGATCACAGAAGGCACAACCGTCGGCCGCGGCGGAGCCTCAAATGATCCCAGAGTGCCCAACTTCCACGCGGAACAGGCCTTGAAAGGCTGGCAAAATGTTGTTGACGCAACGCATAAAACCCCCGCAAAAATCGGCCCGCAGCTTTGGCATGTGGGCATGATGCGCCAGCCCGGTACTGGTCCGGAACCCGATGCCGCCTCAGACAGCCCGTCCGGTCGCACTCATACCGGCTCGCAAGTGCAGCCGGAACCCACCGAAAGCGAAGTGGCCGATATGGTCATGGCCTACGCCAATGCAGCAGGCGATGCCGCACGCTTGGGATTTGATTGCGTTGAAATACACGGCGCCCACGGTTATTTAATCGACGAATTTTTTTGGGGTGTGATGAACACCCGCGCCGACAAATACGGCGGCGATTTGGTTGAACGCGCTAAATTCGCTGGAGACGTTATTGCGGAGTGCCGTGCTCAGGTGGGCACGGACATGCCGATCATCTTGCGTTGGTCCCAATGGAAGCAGCAGGACTTCAGTGCGCGCCTGGCAGAAACACCTGCACAACTCGAAGCATTCTTAAAGGTCTTTGTTGATGCAGGCGTCGATGTGCTGCACGCCAGCCAGCGCCGATGGTGGGAAGCAGAATACCCAGAGGTAGATGGTGAGCACGGATTGAACCTCGCAGGCTGGTGTAAAAAGCTTACCGGTCTGCCATCGATCACCGTGGGTTCGGTTGGTCTATCATCTGATTTTATCGGCAGCTTTCAAGGTGAGGCTTCCAAGACCCAGCCGATTGCGCTAGCGGTGGAACGTCTCGCCCGCGGCGAGTTCGATATGATTGCCGTCGGGCGCGCGTTGCTGCAAGACCCTGACTGGGCGCAGAAGATCAAAGAAGGCCGTCATGATGAACTGGCTGATTGGGATTCAGCCTCGTTAGGAACCCTGTACTAAACGGCCTTAACGCTCCCTGCAGGAGGGCCGTTTCGGCCCTTTTTAAGGGGGTAAGCTGCGCTGAAGGTACCTTGCGTCTGCACAGGTATAGACTGCCCGCTCAACCGCCAACAGCCTCTAACCGCTAGCCGGCGCGTTCATATAATCTTTGTAATACGTCATCAGGCCATCTCGAACGCGATAGAGGCCGCAACCTTCTATCTCGCCCGCTGGGGTCTTGGCCGTCCACTGGGCCCAGGCAACGTCCCCGCCGCCGTCGATCTCGCGCACCACGAAACTCGTTTGTTGGGCCCCCATTTCGGCATTCATTTTTTTCATGAATTCGCCAATGGCGGCTTTACCTTCAAAGGTGCCAAAAAACGGATCCACCAAAACGGCGTCTTCCGCAAAGAGCGACACCACTTTGGTGTAGTCGCCTTCATCCTGAATCCGCCAGAATGTTTCAATAATGTCTTTCGCACTGTTCATCACGAACCTCCTTTTACGCCTTGCACGATGATCACCGTTTTTAAAATCACCCTTTTGGGCTGGTTTGTGGGATAAAACCAGCCCTTAAATTCGCCCTAATCGGCGACATCCCCGGGGGGCTCAACGCACCAGCGCATTGATGACTAACAAGCCGATGATGATCACGAGAATCATCACGACCAAAAGCCCGGTATTCTGCGGCCTCAGTCCTTTCGGCAGAACAAACAGGACAATCCAACCGATTGGTCCGAGCACCCCCCCTAACACAGCACCGTTACGCGTCTGGTTGACCAACGAGCCCAAAAGCCCCCCAATCCCGGCACACGCCACAATGCTCACCAGCCAATAAAACCACATCGTTGGTTACTCCTGTTGAAGCAAGCGTCCTGATTGATGCCTTACTTTTACCCTGCAGAATGCCCCTGCAGGATGCGAGTCAGGCGCCATGCTGCGTGCCCTAATACTCGCGAAAGCATTTCATCATGACACGCATTACCGCCTAATTGTTGCGCCAGCTGCCATGAAAACCAAATGGGATCCGGTGATCGAGTTGAACGGTGGCAACCGGACCATCATTCACCGCGGCGGCATTCAAAACAACAAGCTCCGAGTTGTTGGTGTCGCTCTTGAAAACGGTCGCCAGCAACCAACCCACGCCCTCTGCCGCACCCTCTGATTCCGGAACAAAAACCGGCTCCGACACGCCATTGCCAACCCCAGCATCCCAGGTGCGCGTCTTGCCTGAATCGAGATCGATATGGGTAATCTCATGAAACAATCCTTTATCGCCGCGTTGCCGGGTTGAAGCCGCCGCAATATACCCGTGACGATACCGAAGCCCAGTATAGCGCTCATCCATGCGCGGAAACTCCGAGGCGACATCGAGCACAGGTTCGCGTTTAACCTCACCGTTTTTAAGATTGATGTGCCAGCGCACAAGTTTGCCTTGGGCATCGGCGTAAGACGGCAAGGTGCCATCCACTAAGGGGAAATTCGGTGCAACCGCAAACTCAATCGTGTCGACGGTAATCTGATCGCCATCGTTCCAGGCATTTTGATAATGAAACACGAAACACAAGGGCCCTTCGATCCAGCGAATTTCCGAAACCGGCGCCCCCCGCTTCAACACCCCAATATGGGTGCCTTTTGCGGCATCAAAGGCGAAGGGTGAGCCAATTTTAGCCGCTCGGGCCATATCGAACGTCAACGGGAATATCGGGAACAACACGTAATCGCGTGTGATCACGAAATCATGCACCATCGCTGGATAAGGCGCTTCAAACTCGTCTGATCTGATGACCGCGCCAGCCTTATCGAGCACATGGTAGGTCATGGTCGGGCTGCCAGCGTATCCCGTCATATAGCCAAAGCCATGAAGCTCACCCGTCTCGGGATCAATTTTAGGATGCGCCGTCATGGCGCCAGAGAGTCTCCGACCGGTTTCGGTGTACCCTTTCGACTCAAGACTCATCGGCGCCAACTCGAAGGGTTTGCTGCCCTCATCTAACGCCAGCAGCTGATTCCCATGCCAAACAATGTGGGTGTTGGCGAGTCCGTTCTCGTTATCCGACGCAAGCTTGCCCGTCTCAGGATCGGGTTTTCTTGCCCGGGAAACGCTATGGCCCTCTGCTAGCTCGGCGATGTGCTTTGGCGTTTGGATCCAACGATTTAAATAATCTACCCGACCCGCATTAAAATGGAACGCATGCACCATGCCGTCGCCGCCAAACCAGTGATAGGGCCCTGTTGGCGCATATTTAGGATTTGGGCCGTTTCGGTAAAGTGATCCCGAGAGGGCTTCAGGGACCACGCCTTCAACCACCAGATCTTGGATCTGCGCCTCGAAGTTGATCGGTGCAAAATTGCCTCTGAGTTGCGGGTGATTTGGAAATGGGGCGGCCATGTCGATTCCTTATAGAGTTCAGCCCCAGCACTATATAAGACGCCAGCGGTGACGAACAGCACCTACGAGTATTCTCCTACCGCGGCCCTAGACCTGCAGCGTAAAATAGGGAGCTGGTAATGTGACCCAAAGCCGCAGGTATGCCACTTTGAGGCACCCCACCCGCTATCTCAGACTACCGATGGTTTAAACCCCGATAAACAGACCGCTTTATCGGTCAGCTTTTGGGAACGCCGTTGTATCCGATGAGTCCTAAAATTTACGCCTTCAAGGATTTTTCCCCTGTCCGTTTCGGTGTGCCAAACCCGGGCATTGAGAAGCACATAACGAACAGAACAAATTTGCCGCCGCGGGGTCCACCTCATGTCAGAGCATCCATTTTTTTAGTTTGAAGTGGAGACTAAAAATCTAGCCACAATCCGGTTATTGTTACGTCATCACACAACTCGTTAAAAATAGGCGATCAGACTCATGTCACAGAATGTTTTTGTTATCGGTCTCGGCAACATGGGTGCAGCGCTGGCGGGTACACTTCTCGATAAAGGCTATGCCATCACCGTTTGGAACCGGACAGAATCCAGAGCAACCGCGCTCGTCGACGCCGGCGCGACCCTCGCGAAATCAATTGCTGAGGGCATCATCGCCAATGAGGTCATTCTGGTTTGCCTAAACAACTACGAGGATTCTCGAAATTGTTTAAGTGCCTGCTCTGACTTAACCGATAAAACCTTGATTCAGCTCACGACCGGTTCAACGAAGGAGGCAAGCGATCTGCAAGCTTGGGCCACGCAACTTGGTGGACGATACTTAGATGGCGCAATTTTGGCCTATCCAAGCGGCATCGGCAGCCCCAGTTGCACGCTTTTAATTGCCGGTCAGGAAGCCGCCTGGTCATCAGCCCAAGACATCATTCTATCGCTTGGCCCTACTAGCCAGTATTTGGGAGATAAGGTAACAGCGCCTGCAACCTTGGATTTCGCTATTATTTTTCCCACGGTGACCTTAATGCTCGCCGTTGTCCAGAGCATTCATGCTTTGGAAGGCACTGGCGTATCAGCAGAGGCCTATGCAGACATGATTAGCCCGCTGTTTGGCAGTGCGGGCAAAGGTATCAAAGAATTGGCGAACAACATTGCCCTAAATGATTTCAGTCAAACAGAGGCCTCCCTGGCTGTTTGGCAAGCAGCATTAGAAAATGCGTCGAATAGTTTTAGACCCGGCCCAAAAAATCTCGATCTCGTCGATGCTGTCTCTCAAATACTCTCCGGCGCTGTAGAGCACGGTTACGGAAATCAGAACCTAGCCGCGGCAATCGAACACATGAGAAGGACCCCGCAAAGGTAATGTCATGTCCTTTTGTGCTCCATCCGCCACCAAGTCAGGACACGAGCATGACATTAGGTTGCCGGCCAGGCCATATTCAGTCCACGTCCTGTCTAGGATTTGATAACATTGGCGTTTCTAGTCGGGTGGACTTAGTAACGCTGATTCGAAAGGTCATCTTCAAGACAGCGCGTTTGTTGAATCAAACCTAAACACTATTCACAACTCACAACTCACAACTCACAACTCACAAAAAAAAGGCAGGAAACAATGGGCGATATGGTTACAACAGAATCCGGTTTGCAATACGAAATACTCGCATCAGGTGAT
>Ga0066605_10002697_pt1 | contig 11114 bp, 8 predicted proteins | sample SaaInlLV_DNA_10m_FD_60385 | JGI IMG/M metagenome (GOLD analysis project Ga0066605, IMG submission 60385) | Marine microbial communities from expanding oxygen minimum zones in the Saanich Inlet - SI075_LV_DNA_10m | ecosystem: Environmental > Aquatic > Marine > Unclassified | place: British... | reverse complement strand
GTGAGTGCTTTAATTCAAAAAAATACGTAGAAATTAAAACGTTTGATTAATCAGACAGTAAAGCTGTCAGATCTAAATGTAAATTAGATAAGCGCTCTTGATATGTTTCCCGATAAGCTTCAGGTAGACTTGGTAAATCAAGAAGTCGTTCGTATGCTTTTCGAATGCGAACAGTATCTCTGTTTTCCATACTAAAATCTAAAATTGCTGCATTTTTCTCCAAAACAAGATACAAATCAGGAAAGTTAGGATATTTTAAAGCTAAGGAGTCACCATATACAACAGCCTGCTGATAGGCACCTGCATCATCATACAGTTGTTGCACGTCAGCGAGACAAAAAGCGGATAACGAATCTTTTGGAAAAAGCGCGCTATATTGAAGATTGCGATTAATCAACTCAATTCTAGCAAGAGATCTTTCTGTTTGATATTTTATCATTTCCTCCTTACCATAAGTACGTAAAACCTCTTCGGGTAAATTATACAAGGATAAAAGAGAGTCATTCATCGTTCGAATTGCATCCTGAAGCTGTTCTTTGGATTTCTCCTTTACTGCCGGCATTGCTTCTGGATTAGGATTACACCCTATTAAAAATGGAAGTACTAATATTAAAATATGGATGATTCTCATTTTCTCAGTTTTTTGGGAAATCTCATTTTGTAATCAATATCTATATCGCCATTGGTAATATTGTTAAGCTTCTTTTGAAGCATCTTTCTTTTGAGGGGACCTAAGTAATCTGTAAATAGAACGCCTTCTATATGATCATATTCATGCTGAAAAATACGTGCCGCATATCCCGAATAAGATTCTTCTTTAAGATTCCAGTTTTCATCATAATAAGAAACTGTAATATTTGGTTTTCGAGAGACATTTTCTCTAATTGCGGGAATAGATAAGCAACCTTCCTGGAATGGCCATTCCTTACCCTCTTCTTCTTCTATGATAGGATTGATAAAAACTTTTTTGAAATCCGCGATTCCCTCAGCTCTAGGATCTTCCTCACCATCTTCAGCTTCATCTTCAGCAAATGGACTGCCGTCAACAATAAACAAACGTATATTCTTTCCGATTTGAGGCGCGGCAAGACCAACTCCTTTTGCTTTATACATTGTCTCGAACATATCGGATATTAACTGCTTTAGGTCCCTGTAATGCTCATCAATTTCTTCGCATTCCTTCTTGAGTATAGGATCTCCGTATGCCACTATTGGTAAAATCATTGTTATATTTTGTGTAAAATTAAAATTTTAGATTAACTGTTCGCACTTAAATAATCCTGTAAAATAATTGTGGCACTCAACCTATCAATTCGCCCTTTTTCTTTTCGTTTTTTCTTTGAAACAGTTTGTATCAAGGTTTGTTGCGCTATTTTCGAAGTCATTCTCTCATCATATAACTCAACCTTACATTGACTGAATCTTTTTTCTACTGCAGATTTAAAAAGTCTGACGTTTGCCGTAATATCCGTATCTCTTCCATTGAGATTCAAAGGGTAACCAATAATTATTGTCAGAATTTGACTTTTCTCAACCAATTGTTGGATCTCATCCATCAAATCAACAGAATCAACTGTTTTTAGAGGAGTAGCAATAATCCCGAGATCATCGGATATAGAAATACCCGTTCTTTTTAAACCAAAATCAATTCCAATTGCTTTATCCATATTACAAAAGTATGAAATACATCAAAACCCCAATTCCTATAATTTACACTTTTTACACTTTTAACATATTTATAGTTTCCAAAGTAAATAAGTTGCTTACTTTTGCCACGTGAATTCCAAACAGAAAGATATTCTAGAGCGAGCTGCAAAGCTATATATGAAGCTAGGCATACGCAGCGTGACCATGGACGATATGGCAAGACATCTAGGCCTTTCAAAAAAAACATTATACAACCACTTCACCGATAAAAGTCAGCTCGTAAAAGAGATTATAAGACTTAGAATTGCCCAAGATCAAGCTGTTTGTAAATCATTTGCGCTGAAATCAAAGAATGCAATTGATGAGTTATTACATGTTTCGGAATTCGTTATCGAATCATTGTCTTCTATAAACACAACTGTATTTCATGATTTAAAGAAGAGTCACCCTGACGCATGGAAAATACTTGAAGAGCATCGTTTTGGATTTGTATACAATCAATTCGTTGCGAACCTACAACGCGGCATTGACGAAGGTTTTTATCGCTCTGAAATCCACAAGGAAATTTATGCAAAACTGCATGTTGTAAATATTGATGCGATTATAAACGGCACAATCTTTCCGTGGCCTGAATTTAAATTTGAATCTGTCTTTTTAGAAACTTTCAGAATCCACATTCGAGCCATCACGAATGACAAAGGACTAAATTATTTCAAAACACAATTATTAAATACGAACAAATGAAACTTTTATTCACGCTTCTTCTTCTTTCAGTGCTAACAACAGCATATGCTCAGATTGGACGTTCATTTTCATTACTAGAAGCTAAAGAATATGCTTTAAAAAACAATATTAAAGTCATCAATGCCAGTTTAGAATACGATGTAGCTCTTCAAAAGAAAAAGGAATATCTGGCGGCAGGTATGCCTGAAGCGAACATAAATGGAACATTTAATCAATTTCTAAACCTTCCTGTTCAGGTCTTACCCATTTCTTTTTTCGACCCTTCAGCTCCAGACGATGAAATTATTGCGTTTCGCGCGGGAACAGAATTTAATTCAAGTGCCAATCTTGAAGTCAATCAACTTTTATTTAATGGTTCCTACTTTATAGGCATTCAGGCATCCAAATTACTCATCGAAGTACAAAACATCCAAAAATACAGAACCAACGAGGATGTTCTTTTTTCAGTAATTGAGGCCTATCATATTGCCGCTGTTGCGAAGGAAAATCTCATCTTTTCAGATTCTATTTTCAGGCTTACTGAATCGCTCAAAAACACACAGCAAAGGTATTTAGATGCGGGCCTGCTTACCAACGAAGATCTAGACCAAATGACTTACACTGTTTTAAGCGCTAAAAACGCCTTTGAAAATGCAGAATTACAGTTTATTAACACGATTGCAATACTAAAATATGCAATGGGATATTCTCAAGATTCGACACTCACCTTAGGTAATTCACTTTCCGAACTCGATGCAAAAGCTTCTCAAATCGCCCTAGGCTCAATAGACGAGAATTCAATTTTACCTTTACTTCAGACTCAAATTGAACTTGCGCAATGCAATGTCAGAAACAAGAAAGCCGGTTTTTTACCTTCACTTTCAGCTTATTTTCAGCAAAGCTACAACGCATATCGAACTAATTTTGACTTTTTTCAAGACAAACCATGGTATTCGCAAACAAATTGGGGTCTACAGATGCGCATTCCAGTTTTCTCAAGTGGCAAAGGCCGATCTGTAGTAAAGCAATCTGAAATTCAATTACTTCAAGATGAGTACAGTTATATAATGACGAAACAAGGGCTTAAACTACAAGAGGTGCAACTTAAAAACACTATTGCTTCTGCACTAAAGAAAAGAGCACTTCAAAAAGAAAATAGCGCATTGGCTGAAAGAATTTACAGAAACGCCATTAATAAAGAAAAATTGGGTAGCGGAAACAATCTTCTAGTAACTCAAAAACTCAATCAAACAATGATTGCTCAAGCGCAATATACCGCAAGCCTTATTGAGGTCTACAGAAGCAAACTTGAGCTTGATAAACTTTACAATAAATTAAAATAACATCCTGATGAAAAAAACAATCCTTTTTGGAACACTCCTTTTCACACTTTTTAGCTGTGCCGAAGAAGAAGCAACCGTAACTAAAAAAGATACTGCCAAAAAGCAAACCTCAGCATTGCCTTTGGTACAGACTGCAAAAATTGAAAACACAAGTTTTAGCCATAAGATTTCAATACAAGGTAATATCGAAACTACACAAGATATTTTAATCAATACAGAGATGTCTGGAATGATTCAAGATGTTGCTGTTTCCGCAGGTAACATGGTAAAAGAAGGAAGTGTATTACTACGCATGGATGCTGCAATTTTAAGTGCAAATATCCAAGAACTCGAATCACAATTGGAGTTTGCAGAATATATGCTGGAGCAACAAAATAAATTATTTGAACAAAATTTAGGTTCTGAATTCGACCAAAGAAGTGCAAAGAATCAAGTGAATTCATTAGAGGCGAAGTTGAATACACTTGAAATTCAGCGCTCAAAAATGGTCGTTAGAGCACCTTTTGATGGAACAATCGATCAGGTTTATGCTAAAAAAGGTCAACTTGCGGGTCCTCAAATGCCCTTAATGAGACTGGTAAACATGGCCAAGACAGAAGTGGTCGCTTCCGTTTCTGAGAAGCATTTCAAAAGTATTAAAAAAGGAACAAGTTTGACGGTCAACTTTCCAAATTATAAACTCAATCCAATTTCAACTATAATCTCAAGTGTTGGAAGCTACATTGAACCAACAAACAGAACCTTTTCCATTAGAGCCAATGTGAATAATAACGCGGGACTGATGCCTAATATGCTAGTAGAACTTGATATTATCGACTTCCAGGTTGATTCTGGATTAGTGATTCCATCCAAGAGTATTTTGAAAAATGCCAAAAGCAAAGATTATATATGGGTTCTTAAGCCTTCCAAAAAAGATAGCTACAGCGTAAAGCAAGTATTTATAAATAAGTTAAAAGCTTTTGATGGAAAAGCACTTATTGAACAAAATGAAGACATCAAGGAAGGTGCATTAATTATAGAAGGTGGTGCAAGAGGTATTACCAAGAAAGATTTAGTTAGAATCAAGTAAAGCAAAAACATGAGTAATTTTAAAGGATTCGGCTTAACAACATTATCCGTTAATAATACCAAAACGGTATTCTTAATAGCTATTGTCATCGTTATAGGCGGTATGTTGGCCTATCAGTCAATGCCTAAAGAAAACTTCCCAGAATTAAAAATCCCTGAAATCTACATCGGTATTGCCAAGCCAGGATCATCTCCTAAATACATGTCAGAGAAAATCTCTCAGTCAATAGAAAAAGAGGTTGGTGGTATAAAATTAGTGGACGAAATAAATTCTAATTCTGTTCACGGATATACAACTATTCGTGTGAAGTTTGACTTTAAAATGCCGGTGGATGAGGCGTTGCAAAAGGTAAAAGATGCTGTAGACCAGGCGCGCACCAAAAGTGACTTCCCGCAACTCCCTGCTGAACCCAATATTTTTGAGTTAGACCCTTCTAAAATGCCTATTCTTAATATTAATTTACGTTCCGAGAACGCATCAGTTTTAAAGGAAGTATCGGAAGATCTAGAAAAACAGTTAGAGGAGCTACCTGAAATCAGCGAGGTAGACATACGAGGTTTACCGTTGCAAGAAATGCGGATCGAAGTAGACCCCATTAAAGCACAGGCAGTTAAAGTTACAATAGATGACATTCAAAATGCTGTAAGTGCTGAAAACCAAACCATTCCAGGAGGTGAAATCTTGATGGATGGTATAAGAAAAACAGTGCGTATTGAAGGAGAATACGAAAGTGCTGAAGAGCTCAAAAGAACGGTTATAAAACAAGACGAGTTCTTACCCGTATACTTAGAGGACGTTGCAGACGTTTACTTCGGAAATGCTGATACGACCTCTTTTGCAAGAGAATTCGGGGTCGCCGTTGTTATGCTTGATGTGAAAAAGCAAGGCGGTGAGAACCTTCTCGTAGCTTCAGATAAAATAAATCAAATTATTTCTGAATCACAAGCCAATGGGGTAATTCCGAAAAGTGTTGAGGTTTCATTAACCAATGATCAATCCAATGTTACAAGAGACATGGTTTCAAACCTCGAAAACTCTATAATTCTCGGGATAATATTAGTAGTCGGTGTTTTACTTTTCTTCTTGGGCTTGAGAAATGCTCTTTTTGTTGGGGTTGCCATCCCGCTTTCAATGCTAATGTCCTTTCTCATTCTTAATGCAATGGGTATTACGCTCAACGTAATGGTTTTATTCTCTTTGGTACTTGCTTTAGGAATGCTTGTAGATAACGGAATTGTTATCGTTGAGAATATATACAGATATATGGATGAAGGGAATTCATCATATACCAGTGTAGTGCAAGGAGTCGGAGAAGTCGCATGGCCCATTATATCCTCTACAGCAACTACCGTGGCAGCCTTTGTTCCTCTTGCACTTTGGCCAGGTATTATTGGAGAATTCATGAAGTTTCTTCCGATGACCTTAATGATTGTATTGGCCTCTTCCCTATTTGTAGCCTTGGTGATTAACCCAGTTTTAGCAGTTACGTATATGAAAGTAACGCAAAACCAACCCAACAAGAAAAAAATAATAATCACGTCTTCATTTTTTACTGTAATCGGTATTTTCTTTATTATTTTCGGGTGGGTATCCTTCGGTAATTTAATTGCCTTCGTGGGACTACTTTCATTGGTAAATCTCTTTATATTCTTACCTGGAACTAAAACTTTTCAGAATAAATTCTTACCAAGATTAGAAAGAGTCTACGAAAGGTTTCTTCGCTTTGCGATTAAAGGAAAACGCCCATTACTCTTCCTAGGAGGAACGATCATGTTACTCGTGTTCTCTCTTGGCTTATTTGCGATTTTCCCACCAAAAGTCGAGTTCTTCCCGAATAATGAACCGCAATACGTAAACATTTTTATTTCGCATCCCATCGGAACGGACATTGGAGTGACGAATGAAACCACTTTGAAGGTTGAAGAGGATTTGAATAAGATTCTGAATGAATACATGGATGCTGACGATACAACGGGTATACCGCAAGATGAACGTTTAATTAAATCGATCATTTCTCAGGTGGGTGAAGGCACAAGCGATCCTGCCCAAGGGGTTTCAATGGGTAATACGCCGCACAAAGCGAGAATCACTGTGAATTTTTGTGAGTTTCAATTTAGACAGCGCACAAAAACCTCTGATATTTTGAAAAAAATACAAGCGGGATTAAAAGGCACATATAATGCGGACATAGAGATTACGGCCGCAAAAAATGAATCTGGACCACCACAAGGCGCTCCAATTAATATAGAAGTCACAGGAAGAGGTGAATACAAAGAGCTTATCGCAGCAGCTGAAGAAATCAAAAGCCACCTCGATAGAAAAGGAATTGAGGGTGTTGAAAAACTAAAACTTAATGTTGACGCTAATAGACCTGAAATCCCGATCACTGTGGATAGAGACCAAATCAGAAAACTAAATGCTTCAACTTATAAAGTAGGTATGGCAATAAGAAAATCTTTACTCGGTCAAGATGTTTCTACCTATACCCTAGATGAAGAATCTCACGATATCGTAGTCAGGTTTGACAGTGACAACAGAAATGATTTAAACGCGCTTCTAGACCAAAGACTTATCTTCAGAAATAATCAGGGGAAACTTATGAATATCCCTGTGCGCTCAGTGATTGAGAACCCTACAGAAAGTACAAGTTACTCTGCAGTTGTTCGAAAAGACCAAATCCCTTTGGTTACAATTACTTCAAATGTGACGGAGGGCTTCAATGCCAACGAGGTTGTGAAGGTTATGAAAAATGAAATGGCCTCTTTCGAAAAAGAAGGAAACCTAAAAGATGGGATCAAATTTAGATTTGCTGGTCAACAAGATGAACAAGCTAAGGAAATGGCCTTCTTGAGTAAAGCACTAATGGTCGCCTTATTCCTGGTATTGTTAATCATCGTATCACAATTCAATTCTTACTCGGCACCAACAGTCATTCTACTAACAGTTTTACTTTCTCTAATTGGGGTATTTCTAGGACTTGTCATCTCAGGACAAAACTTTGTTGTGATTATGACTATGATTGGGATTATTTCACTTGCAGGCGTGGTTGTCAATAATGCCATTGTTTTGATAGATTACACCAATTCATTACGGAAAAGAAAACGCATTGAAAATAAACTCGGTGATAACGAGCTTCTTAGTAATGAAGATTTACTTGAATGTACTATTCAAGGTGGTAAAACTAGACTTCGTCCCGTTTTACTTACGGCCATAACAACAATACTAGGTCTCATACCGCTCGCTATAGGTTTCAATATCGATTTTGTTGGTCTGTTCAGTTCATATGAACCGAATATATTCCTTGGAGGCGACAACAATATGTTTTTTGCGCCAATGGCATGGACTATAATTTATGGATTAACATTTGCTACATTTTTGACACTAATCATTCTTCCTGCTGTATATCTACTTTCTTATAAATTTAAGGTTTGGTTATATGGCGTATTCAATTGGCAAATTAAAAGTAACTTTTAAGGCTACAGAACGTTAAACGGCACATGAAACTTACATCACTTTTTATATTACTTCTACTCGTAATCTCTTCCTGTAACAGTGAAGAGAATGAACTACCTAAAGTGGATGAAAATTTATTTAGGAGCGATTATCCAGAGGGAGAAGCCTTATTCGATTATAAAGACTCAGTTGACCGTTTAGAAAATTTTGTAAATCTGCTTAGCCTAGAGTTTACAAGTGATCAAGGGGTCAGAATTAGTTCCTCGGCAAAGTTAGATTCACTAGGTACTGTTCAGGTTATTAAACTTCACACAGAATATGAGAACTCAATCGATGAAGAGGTTTTCTATTATAAAGGTGGCATGAAATTCATTTCGTTTAAATCAAGAACACAATTTGAAGCGGATCATAATTATTACTCTGAAACTATTTCGTTTTACACTGATACTGGAAATGTAATCTACTCAGGTATAAGAAATGGAATTGACCCTGATACACTTGAGCTATTGCGATATTCAAAAATAGAACCAGTAACAGATGATGACAATCTAGCCTTGCAGCTACTGAAACAAGAGGGGCCATTTCAAACGAACTTTCTAGGTACCGCATTTGCAGAGGAGCAAGAAAAATTATTTATAGTCGTGGGTGCACTAGATCGCTCATTTACATCAACTCTCGCGGTAAATGAGCAGATTGATTTCATTGATGATCTTATTGAAAATGAGGAGAAATACAAAGGCAGAGAACTTAAAATTGAATTTATGCATACCACGCAAACTGATGGCTTTTCATTTCAAACCTTATTAAATGCCGAACTGCTGCAAAAATAAATATCATAAAGAAGATTAAACTTTATAGCAATTCATGCGTCTTAATAATTATGGGTATGTGTAATGTAAAAAAAGTACACGTATTTAAAATATAAACTACTAAACAAAAGGCTGAAAAAGTCTCAAAATTAAACTCATAGAATGAAAAACATTAGCTTAGTATTGCTATTTATTTGCTGTGTGCAACTTTCTTTTGCTCAATCGATGAAAGTAACAGGAAAAGTCTTCGATACGACTGGATTTGTACCACTTGAAAACGTATCAGTAATTGCCGTCCGTTTAAAAGATTCGCTTTTATTAAAATATACTAGAACTGCCTCAGACGGCACCTTTGAACTTTCTGGATTTGAACCTGATACATTCAATTTAATGATTGAGCACCCTGGACTCGATGAAAAATCATATTATATTTTCGGACACAATGGAAATGCTGAAATTGATATTCCTTCAATAAAATTAAATCCCAAATCTCAAGATTTAGAAGAGGTTGTTATTTTCGCAAACAAAAACCCAATATTTTTCAGAGGTGATACACTCGTTTACGTTGCTGACTCATTTAAAGTAGCAGAGAATGCTGTAGTGGAAGATCTTTTAAAAAAGCTACCAGGTATTAAAGTAGATGAAAACGGGGCCATAACCTCTCAAGGCCAAGATATTGAGCAGGTATTGGTCGATGGTGATGAGTTTTTTGGCTCGGACCCAACTATTGCAACAAAGAACTTAGGTGCAAAAGGAATAGAAACTGTTGAGGTCTATGAGAAAGAAAGAGAGGGAGCTTCAATAGGTGACGACGATAAAATGCAGGTGCTTGATCTAAGATTAAAAGATGATGCGAAAAAAGGATATTTTGGAAAAGTAACAGGCGCCTCGGACTTCTCATTGTTTGAAGACAATCCATTTTACGAAGGTGAATTCCTTTATAATAACTTCAATAAAAAACGTAAAATCTCAGTCTTCGCATTGACATCAAATACACCGAAATCGAATATAGGCTTTGGTGATGCGTCAAAATTTGGACTAGATAACGAAAGAAGCGGCAAATGGTGGGACCAATCTACACCACAAAATACGAGCGGTATTCCTAGAACCTTGAAGTCAGGAATCTATTACTCCGATAAAATAGGAAAAACCGGGAAATTAAACTTTAACTACTCTTATTACGAAGAGCAATTAAATGCAGTTTCCGAAAGTGAATCCAACTACTTTCTCCAAGATTCAAGTTATAGCACTTTGGACGAGGTGAATCAAAATGATACGAGTAAATCACACCGCATTAACTTAGCTTACAAAACGAATTTAGATTCATTGACGACGCTCGAGATTAAGCCTAGCATCAGGTTTGATCAAGCAAAATCGAGTGGTTTAACAACAAACACGTTTCTTACGAATGATGATATAACTTCATTGCGGACTTCCATAGGTAATAGAGATGATTCAAAAGGAATGTCGAGCACATCAGAATTCAGAATCATTCGGAAATTCAAGAAACCAAAAAGGGAATTAAAAGCGGAATATGTTCTAAGAACTCAGGATAACGAAACTGAAAGCACACTTGACAACACCTCTGAGTTTTATCTTCCAGATTCAATAAGTAAAATTGAACAGGATAAGATTAACCTCAATAGTTATATCAATCAATCCAGTAAACTGACTTACACTGAGCCCTTGTCTGAGAAATTTCGATTGCAATTGGAATACCTATTCCAAAACAACCAATCAGATCAAGAAATACTTACAACAGATAGAGTAAGTAACCTTCAAGTTGATGCGCTGTCTAATAACTTTGATAACATTCGCCTTCAACATAGAGGAACGGCTGTATTAAGTTATGAAATATATAAACACCTTGTTCAAGCAGGAATAGGTTATAGAAACATTGCAATTGACAACAACAATATTGTTACGGGAATTACGATAAACCAGAACATAAGTAACTTCTTGCCTCAATTCAGATATCAGTTTAAGCCAACGCGTGCAAAACGTTTTAATTTTAGATACAACACACAGTCACAGCAACCGTCCATAAATGACCTACAACCTGTTCAAGAC
>Ga0066605_10002687_pt1 | contig 11137 bp, 10 predicted proteins | sample SaaInlLV_DNA_10m_FD_60385 | JGI IMG/M metagenome (GOLD analysis project Ga0066605, IMG submission 60385) | Marine microbial communities from expanding oxygen minimum zones in the Saanich Inlet - SI075_LV_DNA_10m | ecosystem: Environmental > Aquatic > Marine > Unclassified | place: British... | reverse complement strand
TTATCACTTCCACCACATTCACCGCATGAATCAAAATTCAAACAAGAATTATCCTCTTCTGTAGCTAAAGCATCATAGTTACATGCATTAGAATAGGTACAGCCCAAAACCTCATCATCATTACAGACACCATCATCATCTAAGTCATTATCTACAACAATTCCTGTTCCATCTGTTTCTCCTGAACAAATTGCACATTCATCTAAATTAGTCGAATAATTACAAAGTGAATTATCAGTATCGGTAGTTGAAGTTGCATCATAATTACAGGCTATATAATCGGTACAACCTATAATTTCATCAGAATTACATACACCATCACCATCTAAATCATTATCAACGACATCTCCTGATCCATCTGTTTCACCAGAACAAGTGTCACAACCTGTTGCATATATACAGAGTGAATTATCTTCATCTGTAGTAGTAGTGGCATCGTAGTTACAAGCATAAGGGTCAGTACATCCTACAATTTCAAAAATATCACAAACGCCATCTCCATCTTCATCTGAGTAAGAACATGCCGCAGGATTAACTGGGGTGTAAACTACTGAATCTGTCATGATCCATCCTAATGAATCTGTATAAGTTGAATCTGTGTATTCCCATGTTGTTACATTTGCCAACTGATCATATGGTGGATCTGTGGCTAAAGGATCGTAATTACAGGCCAAAGTGTCTTGACAACCCTGGATCTCATCTTCATTACATATACCATCATCATCTATATCATTATCTATAACTGTTCCATCTAAACAAACATCACATGAACCTATTTCAACTGATTCACACGAGCCATCATCTGAAGAAGCATCAGGGTTGTAATTACATGCAGAAGAATCAGTACATCCAATATATAAATCATAGGTACAAGAAGATTCTATTTCAAATCCAGACATTAATAATGTCGCATTTGTAGTATAAATAAAATTAGAACCACCTGCAATTATTGGTATTATATTGTAGAGATTAAACCCATCAACAAACTTCATTATTAGTGCTTCCCCTTCTATAGCTCCATCGGTTTCAGGGGTAAACGTATCATCTCCCCAAACCGCAAGAGACGTCTGTCCATTATTAAGTGCATCAGCTGCAACCGAAGAAGAGCCAATAACTACTCCAGATGAAGTTAATACAACTATGTAGGGATTATCACTTTCAATAGTGAGGCTCTCAATAAATGAAGAAAACATTAAACAAGTCATATTAGCGCCTGTGTTTCCTTCAAACTCATTTGGTATAATACACTGCGAATAAACATTTTTTGAAAAACTTAGTAAAATCACCAATGTGAATACAAAATTTATAAACGTAATTTTTGTTTTAATCATAATCTTAAAAAATAAATGGACATCAAATATATAATATTTACCTAATTAAAAACAGGTATTAATAAGATTCCGAATTAGATAAATAATAAAGAAAATCTTCATTATTTGTTTTAACTTGATAAGCCTTTCCAGGAGAAAGGTTTCCAATGCCGTTAAAATTCCAATCTGGAAGATAAGCAAGACCTTGATCATCTTTAACAACAATTAGATTTCCATTGCTATTTACAGATTCAAATACAGCATCTACCAGAGCATTCTCTAATCTCAAGTAAGCAACTAAATTCCAGCCTTCAGTTAAATAAATTGGATTTTCTTCTGGAAACATATAATCACCTACAACTGTTAAATTAGTTGCATCTTGGATCTTAATTTGATACCCTTGACCTACTAACATCTCACCTATACCATTAAAATTCCAATTAGGTAAAAAAGCCATTCCTTCATAATCCTTCACAAGAATTATTTCAGTATCCAAATTGTTTAAAACAGAAGCGATATCCATATCATCTGCCAACATATAGGTAGAGAATAAACTCCATGATGCTGGCAAATTAATCACTTGTTGTGTTATAACCTCTGGAGAAGAAACTGACATATAACCAATATGAGGAACACTATTAGAAGCCGTAACTGTAACTGTTATTGGATTTAATGAAGTTATCATATCAAAACTGATGGTAGCAGCACCCTCTGAAACAATTCCCGTTCCGATAATTTCTCCGTCAAGCGTCAAAGAAACTAAGGCGTCTTCTATTGGACATAAAACATCAAGTGAAGTAGATTCTGAAGCAATATTGGAACTATATGAGACTTCTATATTTTCAGGTGCTTTAGTTCTTACCATTACAGAGGGATCTCCAAAACAAGTCCAAGTATCCGTCATTTCATCACCACTGCTTCCATAAGTATCATTCATTTTCATACAACCATTCATAGAAATACCACCAAATGAACGAGATTGACTATTTTCACTCATCTCAGTAAGAATAAGATTCATATGATCTTGGCCTTCCATAGGAGGGGCCCATGACTGATTAATCGTAGACATTAAAGTTGCAATAGCACCTGTAGGTTGTCCTGTTTCGCTATGCGTTGCTCTCAACCAAGTTTCAGCAAAACAAGTAACACCTGTAAAATCTCCATTTACACAAGCAACGGACCAAAAGAAAGGATGTACATCAGTATTGGTTAATTGATTAACATCGCTGGAACTATAACCTGAACTACTACATGAAAGACTTGATCCATGACCTGTGTAATTAATAAGACCCATACCCTCTTGCAATAAAACCTGTAAATCAGAGGCATTTGGATTACCATCGGCATCTTCACCACCTTGACTGCCATCATAAAGCTCATAACCAGTAGTATAGGTGTAATCTAATAAGCCCTGTCGAATATTTCTTAAATGCTGGTAGTCATATTCGTCATCATCTCCAGGACCCTCACTAGACCCAACTCCAACAGAATTAGAATAAGCTTCTGATATAACAGGGTTCTGCTCATATTGAATGACACGATTAACCTGTGTACTCACTTGATTTTGGTTTTCAGCAGAAAATCGGCCAACAAAGACCTCTGGATATGAATCATCACCTTCTATATACCCATAATAGTTATCTGAATAACCTGCACTTGCAGAATAAGCTGGAATATGCTGATGGTCTCCAACAAATAAAACATAAGTCAGTTTGTGGCTATGATAATATTCTTCGATGTAAGTTTTTAATGCTTCTTGATTGTTTCCGATACTCGCAATATCTACAATTTCATTAGAAATTCCTTTTTGAGATTTCCATGCCATAAAATCAGCCATCTGATCTACAAACTGATAATCCGCAATAATAAGCATACCACCATCTTCATTATCTAAACTACTATTTTGGGATCCATCATAATTGATAAATAAATCCTCATAAATCATTTCAAACTGAGAATCCATAGAAGATGGATATACGATCGAAGACTGAAATTGAATGTCAAGTTCCAAATAATCATATACTCTTAAAACCTTTGTAACCGAATTGTATTGCATTGGGTAAATCCAAAGGGCCTGACCATTAAAATCCCTAACTATATGAGGTGTTTGAGCATCATAAATTACAGATGGAAAAAACACATCTTCTTCATACTGTTTTCCATAAGAATAGGAAACCATAGAAGGACTTATGTTTCTAGTTAAATTTCCTTTAGATGGGGCGATATCAAAATTATAATCGGTGTAAGAAGACTTTAATATCTTAATTGAAGGAGCTAACCCATCAGGGATGATATAAGAACATGCATATTTTGGCAAATCAGGTGCACCCTCTATTAAGATAGGTGAAGCACCTTGCATCACAGGAATAACACTTAAACCCTTTGAGGTTTCAACTTCTATAAATTCAAAACTCGGACTTTCGAACTCAATTGTTAAGGAATTATTAGAAGCAGAAGTCAAAGAAATCGGTGATTGACCTTTTGCATTAGTAATAAAGGCAGCAAAAAACAAAAATACAATTCCAAAAATCAAAGGAGAGTTTTTCATAAGCACAAAGTTTCACCCAAAAAGTCTATTTATAAAACACATTTCAAATATACTCAAAAACCATTCCACTAGGTAAACAAGTTAATTTAGTTTTATAATCCCTTTTAATGAAATAACAATAAACACAAAAATGTATATTTGCAAATCCTGTTAAAATCTGATGAAAAAAACAAATGATTAACATTACATTACCAGACGGAACAATAAAAAAATACCCCAAGGGTACAACAGCTATGCAAGTTGCTGAAGGAATAAGCAGTGGTTTAGCTCGCAATGTATTAGCCGCGGAGATAAATGGAGAAGTTTGGGATGCAACTCGGATGATTCACCATGACTCAAACCTAAAACTCCTAACTTGGAACGACGAGAATGGTAAAATGGCCATGTGGCACTCATCAGCACACCTTATGGCAGAAGCACTCGAAGCTCTTTATCCCGGAATCAAATTGGCTATTGGCCCCCCGATAGAAAATGGGTTTTATTATGACATCGATTTTGGTGAGCAGCATTTTTCTTCAGATCATTTTCCAAAAGTGGAAAATAAAATGATAGAATTAGCACGTCAAAAAAATACTTTTGAACGCATTGCAATCTCTAAAAAAGAAGCTGTTTCTTATTTTCAAGAAAAAGAAGACGAATATAAATTAGAATTACTTGAAGGATTAGAGGATGGCGAAATCACATTCTACAAGCAAGGGGAATTTACTGACCTATGTAGAGGACCACACATTCCTCATACTGGACACATTAAAGCACTAAAACTTCTAAAAACTGCAGGTGCCTATTGGAGAGGAGATGAAAAAAATAAGCAGCTTACTAGAATTTACGGAATTAGCTTCCCAAAAAACAAAGAACTTACAGCTTATCTTGAAATGCTCGAAGAAGCAAAGAAAAGAGATCACCGTAAGTTGGGAAAAGAGATGGAGCTTTTCACTTTCTCACAAAAAGTAGGTCAAGGTCTACCTTTATGGTTACCAAAAGGCGCTGCTTTAAGAGAACGTTTGGAAAACTTCCTAAAAAAAGCACAATTGAAAGCTGGTTACGAACAGGTGATAACACCTCATATAGCAAATAAAGACCTATACGTTTGCTCCGGACACTATGATAAATATGGCGAAGATTCTTTCCAACCAATTAAAACCCCTAACGAAGGTGAAGAGTTTTTCTTAAGACCTATGAACTGCCCACACCACTGTGAAATTTACAAAAGCAAACCACGTTCATACAAAGATCTTCCGGTACGTTTTGCAGAATTTGGAACCGTTTACCGATACGAACAAAGTGGTGAATTACATGGTCTTACACGTGTAAGAGGGTTTACTCAAGATGATGCTCACCTTTTTGTAAGACCCGATCAGGTTCAGGAAGAATTTGAAAAAGTGATAGATTTAGTCCTTTATGTATTTAAGGCTTTAGGATTTGAAGATTTCACCGCACAGGTATCTCTTCGTGACAAAGAAAATAGAGACAAATATATTGGCAGCAATACAAATTGGGATCTAGCAGAGAATGCAATTATCGATTCAGCCAATAATAAAGGCTTAAAAACAGTAGTAGAATACGGTGAGGCTGCATTTTACGGCCCAAAACTTGACTTTATGGTTAAAGATGCCTTAGGCAGATCATGGCAATTGGGTACTATTCAAGTAGATTATAACTTACCTGAGCGTTTTGAGCTCGAATACAAAGGCTCTGACAATAAAAGACATCGCCCGGTAATGATTCACAGAGCACCATTTGGTTCTATGGAAAGGTTTGTAGCAGTGCTACTAGAGCACTGTGGAGGAAAATTCCCATTATGGTTAATACCTGATCAAGTTTGTATACTTCCAATCAGTGATAAATACATGGATTATAGCAAAGAAGTTTTAAATTCGCTTAAAATTTCCGATATTCGCGCGGAGATTGACGATCGTAGTGAAAAAACGGGAAGAAAAATTCGTGATGCTGAAGTTCGTAAAATCCCATTCATGCTAATCGTTGGAGAACGAGAAGAGACTGAAAGAAAAATTTCTGTGAGGCGACATGGTGGTGAAGATCTCGGAAGCATGAGTATAGAGGAATTTAAAAAACTTACAATAAAAGAGATTACAGAAAATATTGATGAATTTGTTGTTTAACTAAATATTAGGAGGAAAAAGCCATAGCAATTAGAAGAAGAAGAAGTAGAGGTCCTGGTCGTGTCATTAGAGAAAATGCACACAACATTAACAGAGCTATTAAAGCTCCTGAGGTAAGACTAACACCAGGAGAGGGAATTAATGAAGGTATTTACCCTACACGTAAAGCCATAGAATTAGCTGATGAACTAGGACTCGACTTGGTAGAAATTGCCGCTAAAGCAAATCCACCTGTTTGTCGTATTGTAGACTATAACAAGTTTTTATACGAACAAAAAATGCGTCAAAAAGAAATGAAATCCAAAGCTACAAAAGTAGTAATAAAGGAAATTCGTTTTGGACCAAACACAGATGAACACGATTTCGACTTTAAACTCAAACATGCCAAGAAATTCTTGTCAGATGGAGCCAAACTTAAAGCATTCGTTTTTTTCAAAGGACGTTCAATATTGTACAAAGACAAAGGAGAAATATTATTGCTTCGCTTTGCACAGGAATTGGAAGACTTCGGTAAAGTTGAACAATTACCTAAACTGGAAGGTAAACGAATGATTATGTTTATCAGCCCAAAAAAGAAATAAAAAACTCATATTTAGGAAATAAAGAGGAATATTATGCCAAAAATGAAAACTAAATCCAGTGCCAAAAAGCGTTTTAAGCTTACAGGGACTGGTAAAATCAAGAGAAAACATGCTTTTAAAAGTCACATTCTTACAAAGAAAGGGACAAAACAAAAGCGCAATCTAACAAAAACAGGTTTGGTTCACGAATCAGACACACCAAACATCAAACAACAATTGTGTATATAATTCACAATTAGAGTTTATTAATTAACCCTGTACTTAGCTCAAAAGAGTTTAAAATAAACCGCTAAGTATAAAAAAATTAAAAATTATGCCTAGATCAGTAAATCATGTTGCGTCTAAAGCACGCAGAAAAAAAGTAATAAAATTAGCCAAAGGTTATTTCGGAAGAAGAAAAAACGTTTGGACCGTAGCAAAAAATGCGGTTGAAAAAGGATTAACATACGCCTACAGAGACCGTAAGGTTAATAAAAGAAACTTTAGAGCATTATGGATTCAAAGAATCAATGCAGGCGCTCGTCAATACGGTATGTCATACTCACAATTTATGGGAGCAGTTCACAAAAACAACATCGAACTAAACAGAAAGGTTTTAGCTGATTTGGCTATGAACAACCCTGAAGCTTTTAAAGCAGTAGTTGATAAAGTAAAAAGGTAAATTTAAACTTTCCTAAATATGAAAAAAGGAGCCTTTATGGGCTCCTTTTTTTTATTGTAACTCCTTAATACGATCCATACCTTGCCTTGACGGCATATACTTAACGTCAAGCATTAAACTGGTTCTATAATCCGACTCGGACTTCACAAGATCGCCAAGTAATTCATAGCAGTAAGCTCTTCCAAAATAAGACTCAACATAAGAATCATCAGCTGTAATAGCCTGCGTAAAATAATTTATAGCGCTGTTGTAATTTTTTCTAAAAACTTCAATGACGGCTATATTATGCAAAGAGGTTTTATGATCTGATTTGAGCTCTATAGCACGTTCATAGGCTTGAACTGCTTCATCAAAAGCCTGAAACGATTGATAAAACATCCCCACCTTATAGTGAATATCATATCGGTAGGGTTGCAATCGAAGGGCTGCATTAAAATAATCCAAAGCCAATAAATCTCCTTTAGAAGAGTATAAAACCCCCATCTGATCATAAGCATTAAACAAAGTTTGATCTTCATTAATTGCAGCTTGAATATACTTCATTGCTTTAACCGTATCTTCCTCCATTAAAGCATAATTTCCAGTTAAAAAAAGTGCCGTAGAATTTTTAGGATCAGTATCTAATATTTCATTTAATCGCTTTTGCCCTTTTTTCATTTCTCCAACTGCCAAGTACATCTCTGCAAGATTAATACGACAATCTAGATTACCAGCATCTAAATTAGAACAGTATTCCCAACAATCTTTAGCACTTCTACTCTCTTGCATAGCATAATACAAAACACCCAGCTTTAACCAATATTTAGAATTTGTAGAATCTAATTGCACAGCTCTTTTCAAATCAGAAGCCCCCATATCCAAAGCTTCACTCTTCATATACAAGGCAGCCCGATCAAAATACAAAGCAGCATTTAAAGTGTCATATGAAATAAGATCTGAGACAGAATCAATTTTATGAATCAATGTTGAAGAAGCATCTGTTTCTAATATAGTATCTGAACTTAAATGATTAACATTAGAATTTTGCTGACAAGATGCAATTAGAATACAAAAAATGAAATATAGATATGTTTTTTTCATTTGAAGATTAAAATACTTAAGAATGTAAATCAAGCTGTTTGAATTTGTTCTACAATTTTAGACTCGATCTCTTCAGCCAATTCTATATTATCAAGTAACAAGCGTTTCACTGCATCACGCCCCTGACCTAATTTGGTGTCACCATAACTAAACCATGAACCACTCTTGTTTACAACACCATATTCTACGCCTAAATCAATCACCTCTCCAGCTTTAGAAACACCTTCTCCATACATAATATCAAACTCAGCTTTTCTAAATGGAGGTGCCACTTTATTTTTAACAACTTTAACACGGGTTCGGTTTCCAATCACCTGATCTCCGTCTTTAAGCTGAGTACTTCTACGAATATCTAAACGAACAGATGCATAAAACTTAAGGGCATTCCCTCCAGTAGTCGTTTCAGGATTTCCAAACATCACACCAATTTTTTCACGCAATTGATTAATAAACATACATGTGCAACCAGTTTTAGAAATCGAAGCAGTTAGTTTTCTAAGTGCTTGAGACATTAAACGAGCATGTAATCCCATTTTAGAATCCCCCATCTCTCCCTCTATTTCACTTTTAGGCGTAAGAGCTGCTACAGAATCAATAACAATAATATCAACTGCTCCAGACCGAATTAAATTATCAGTAATTTCTAAAGCTTGCTCTCCAGAATCAGGTTGCGCTATAATTAGCTCATCAATATTTACACCTAAATTCTCTGCATAAAATCGATCAAATGCATGCTCGGCATCAATAAAAGCAGCAATTCCACCAGCTTTCTGAGCCTGAGCCATAGCGTGAATAGCTAAAGTCGTTTTACCTGAAGATTCAGGGCCATAAATTTCAACAACTCTACCTTTGGGGTAACCACCAATACCAAGAGCTAAGTCTAGACCTAATGAACCTGTCGGTATACAAGCAATATCTTCAGCTACAACATCACCCATTTTCATTACAGAACCTTTACCGTAAGTTTTTTCCAACTTATCCATTGTAAGTTGAAGCGCTTTAAGCTTTGCCTCTCTTTCTTTTTCCATAGTTTCTATATTTATTTCTGTAACAAACCAACAAGTAATCTGCGACAACTTATGTCACTAATTGTAAGATTCTAATATTTGATTGGCATGATCCTTAGTTTTCACTTTCGAAAAAACCTTTTCAATCACGCCATCTTCATCAATTATAAAGGTCGTCCTATGAACACCATCGTATTCTTTACCCATAAATTTTTTTGGACCCCAAACACCAAATGCTTTAATTACAGTTTTATCTTCATCAGCAATTAAGCTAAAAGGAAGATTATACTTATCAATAAACTTTTGATGTCTCTTAGATGAGTCAGGACTAACACCTAGTACAACAAACCCTTTTTCTTGAAGTAAAGTATAATTCTCACCTAAATTACAGGACTCAGCAGTACAGCCAGGGGTCATATCCTTAGGATAGAAGTAAAGGATAACTTTTTTACCTAAGAAATTAGATAAAGAAATTGATTGGTCAAATTCATTTAATGCAACAAAATCAGGAGCACTATCCCCAACACTTAAATTTGTCATAATAGCATATTGATTTAACCAAAAATAAAAAAATGCCTCATTTGATTAAATCAAATGAGGCAGTATTTATCAACAAAATAAGGCATTTAAACTCTTTAATTGTTTACAACAACAAAAGACCCTATTAATGTTGATTTTATAACATTAACAGATTTAGCATAACCAAGAACAAACCTTAATGTTTTATCTGATGGTTTAGTTCTAATTTTAGCATCTTTATCTTTTCCGGAATCAGACAGTCCAGATCTGTCATCGAGTGTAGTTATTTTCGCCATATAAATTATATTTTAATTTTCTTTTATAACGACGAATCACTCATATTATTGTAACACCAAATTAATCTGGTATTTTTCTTTAAGTTTTCTTAAATTAATCAAGGCATAACGCATTCTACCAAGTGCCGTATTAATACTAATACCACATTCCTCAGAAATTTCTTTAAAAGTCATTCCAGAATAATATCGCATCTGCACAACTTCTCTCTGCTCATCAGACAAATAAGTAATTAAATCTTTTACTTCATTAAAAACCTGCATTTTAATAACATCAGACTCAGCACACTCAACCTCTTCACCTATAGTATTGAAAATATCATACTCATCATTCGGCCGAATCATTTTAACTCGAGCTTCTCTTCGAAAATGATCAATGACCATATTATGAGAAATTCGCATGACCCAAGAAATAAACTTCCCCTCTTCATTATATTTACCCTCACGAAGTTTATTAATAACCTTAATAAATACTTCTTGAAAAATATCATTTGCAAAATCCACATCCTTAACTTTTGAAATTATAAATCGAAAGATCTTGTCTTTGTGTCGAATAATTAAATGTTCAATAGATAAGGAATCACCAGATAAAAAGTCACTAACAAGTTGTTGATCAGAAAAATTTTGCACACGCATAAGCTACCATTTAGGTTAAACATAAATAAAATGTAAATAGGTAGAAATGCTTCTATAGGCAATAATATTTGGTTAGTAATAGTTTCGTAAATATACACATTTTCAATAATCATACCAAAACTTTAAATGTTAAGCTCGGTTAAATTTCATAATTTTGCGTTTTTGCAATACATAAAGTGTATATGAAAGAATTTGAAAGGCTTGATTCGAAAGATCACATACTTATAAAGGGAGCTAGACTTCACAATCTTAAAAACATTGATTTAGCAATTCCCCGCAATAAATTTGTTGTAATTACTGGACTTTCAGGCTCAGGTAAATCAAGCTTGGCTTTCGACACACTTTATGCTGAAGGACAAAGAAGATATGTAGAAAGCCTTTC
>Ga0066605_10002686_pt1 | contig 11144 bp, 10 predicted proteins | sample SaaInlLV_DNA_10m_FD_60385 | JGI IMG/M metagenome (GOLD analysis project Ga0066605, IMG submission 60385) | Marine microbial communities from expanding oxygen minimum zones in the Saanich Inlet - SI075_LV_DNA_10m | ecosystem: Environmental > Aquatic > Marine > Unclassified | place: British... | reverse complement strand
TTGATGCCATAGCGGTGATTTCGTTCTGCTTTCCCAAAAAGACCACGGCTAGCACCAAGGGACAAAAGATCACCAAATTTTCAACCGCGTTGTTATGCGCCCGCTTGGCACGGTGACTGAAGAAAAAGCTAAAGGTAAGCGTTTGCTACCAACAACCTCTAGAGCATGTTCATTTATGGAAGTTGCTAAAATCCTCAAGGATAATGGATATGATAAAGTTAGCACAAAAAAAGGGCCAGTCTTCATGATAAAAATTATGAGTTTATTTGATAAAGAAGTGAAAGGCATGTTGCCTTTGATTGGAAAAAGTATCGGCGCTGATAACAGTGAAACAAAAAAGATCTTTAACTGGGAGCCTATTCCATTTGAAAAAACAATCCTAGACACTGCGTCTTCAATTAATAATTTAATTTAATATTCTAGCTAAAGGGTTTGCTCCTAATGATAGAATAATCAGATGGATTCTGGTCATGCTGACCGAGTCTTCCCACTTAATCCAAAAATGGAGTGGTATACAGCATTAAAACTTGCAGGGATCACAAACTTTCGTTTCCATGATCTGAGGCACACTTGCTGTATTGATTTGGCTATGGCGGGCGAGGGTCTTCTAAAGATTGGGAGACACGTTGGGCATAAGAACCCGGCGAGTACTAAACGTCTCACCTTTTCCAATATGGGGATTGACCGCTAACGAGATACCTTTTGCTCGGTTTCACTACGTCAATCCTTCCTTCCCCAGATCATGAATTGACTAAATGAATAATAATAACCCCTAAGCATAATAATGCATATTTTCAATCGATATCGGTAAACATCAAATGGTACAGCTTTTCGCATTAACATCCCCCACCTAATATAAACCCTATATATTACTCCAGAATAATCGTCCGAATAGAGCCTTGAATTAATAAATGTAGACTGAAGATTGTTTGCAAATGGTAAAATCAAAGTTGTATCATCATTAAGATTAAGTATCACTTTTGAAAGGTAATTTAAATCCATCTCCAATTTTACTCTCAATATCTATGACAGCCTAGCTTTTGAGCACTTTATGAGTAAGAATGGGAGAAATCACTCGGTCAGCCAGTAACATGCCCATAGCCATTGCCACCACGAATAGCACGGCATTCACGCTCCCACTCCCTAGAGAGGTGATCGCAGGTCCCGGACAGTATCCACCTAGCCCCCAGCCCATACCGAACAGCAACGATCCAAAGATAAGTGAACGGTCAAGATCCTTACGGGAGGGAATTTGAAACCTTTCCCCCAGCATCGGTTTAGAAAAGCGTCGCTGAATCAATAATTGGAGAAGTAAATAGCTGATCACAGCACCGCCCATCACGAAAACCAGACTAGGATCCCATTCACCCAAGACATCAAGGAAGCCAATGACCTTCTGAGGCTGTGTCATTCCACTGATACCAAGACCAATGGAGAAAAGAATTCCGCAAATAAATGCTGCTATCTTCGATTTAACCATCTTAGTTCTCAGTTATAAATATTTTGAAAAATGGCCACCATGGCCATTCCTGCCACCACAAACGTAACCGTAGCCGCAAGTGAACGTGCCGAAAGCCTGCCGATGCCACACACTCCGTGCCCGCTGGTACATCCCCCTCCAACACGTGTGCCGATACCAACCAGCAGTCCGGCAATTGACACTGCCACAAGACCTCGTCCGGATGAGTCTTCAAAATATTCCGTGTTTATACTGTAGAGCAGAACTCCCCCGGCAATCAGACCGGCAACAAAGACTGTCTGCCATGTCCGCTCAGTTCCCTGCTGAAAGAGGATCCCACCGAAAATCCCTGAAATTCCCGCTATCTTCCCACTGAACAGCAGTGTCATGGCTGCAGCTATCCCAATCAGTATACCTCCCGCAAGCGGCATGGCTACTTCAAATTCTGTCATTTTATTCTACCTGTTTTGGTTGACTGTTTTTGTTCATTTCTCTACAAAATAACCTAGTTTTTTCCACTCAGCCATACCTGAGCTACCCAGGCAGACCATGTTGTCCAGCCCTTTGCTGGTTAAAGTGGAGAACACTGTTTGGGACCTCCGTCCTGAATAACAGTAGAGGTATATTTTTCGGTAATTCCGCAATTCACCCAGTTGATGCAGCTCCTTTCCCATCGGCAGGTTGATCGCGCCCGGAATATGCCCTGCCTCGTATTCATCCGAAGTGCGGCAGTCGATAACCACCTCGTCCTCGGACAGAGCCGTCAGGATTTTCTGTAAATCACGTACTCCAAATACTTCCTCAGTCAGGTGTCCGTGATCCACTGAAATACCGCAGCCCATGTTTGCAGGAACAGCCTCATCAATGTGTTTGGGCCTAGGCAGGTTCAGTGAGTTCATCAATTCCGCAAAATCTGCTTCGGTTTGTGTGTCTGGAATGCGTGGATTGTACTGCTTCTCCTCACCAATAGTGGAAACAGACTTACCATTATAGTCGTGACCGGGATAAACCAGAGTTTCATCCGGAAGAGCGTAGAGCTTTTGCGTGATACTCCGATAAAGCATTTCAGGATCTCCCTCCTGGAAATCTGTGCGTCCGCAGCCTCGGATGAAAAGAGCATCGCCCGTGAACACCATGTTCTCAACCTTAAAGCTTGTGCAGGCGTCTGTGTGACCGGGAGTGGCCAGCGCAGTAATTGTATGCCTCCCAAAGTCCAATGTGTAACCGTCAGTCAGCATGATGTCCGCGCATGGAACTCCGGAAGGCTCGCCAACCGCGGTTTGCAGTTTCATCTCTTCGCGTAGCATTCCCAGAGACGTTACATGATCGGCATGGACATGCGTGTCCATCGCGTATAACATACGCACACCAAGCTCTCCAACAAGACAAAGATCCCGTTCAAACTGCTCCCTCACCGGATCAATAATAACCCCTTCATTAGTGTCCAAATCCCAGAGTAGGTAAGTGAAGGTCCATGTTTCCTGATCAAAGAGCTGACGGAATCCGATGTAAGGTTGAGTACTCATGCTGACATTTAACATCCTTATTTTAGAAGTTAGTTAAGTTTGAAAATAATTAGATGTAGCTTTGGAAGTCTATTCTCATTGAAAACTAAGTCAACCTAATAATTGGTCCTTGTGGCATTAGCCTTGTGTGCGTTTCAATTGAACGCTGTCTGCCTAAAAAATCAATGAAGAGCTGGTTTTGTTGATTATGTTTTCCCCGCAATGAAGTGTAATAATCACATTTTGAGAATAATAATCATCCAAGTAATATTATATGTGGCCGGTAAGGATGTGGAGGAGGGCTGACTGGTTAAGTCATCTGAGGAACCATCTAGGCAGAGCTACTTTATGTATCAATGGGAGGTGCCAGTGTGCTTTCCCCGGGGTCCCATATACTGAGTCTCACTCCTCAAGTTCATCCATCTCCTGCATCTCAACCAGCCCTGCATATATGACCTCATCTGTAACCTGACTGATGCTCTGGTCAGTACGTTCCTGACATAGCCCAAGGGTGCGCTTGAGGTCAGTGTGAGCTGATAGGACCTAAATAGATACCAAAATTCTCACTAATGATTACTGTATAGAAAATGTTGGCTAGGTTGTGGAGGCTGTCTGACTTTGAAGAATTAAGTAGGGTATTACTTAGAGGGATGGATGGGATCAGTTTTGGGACGTTAATGTCTTATTCCATCAGCATTGTTATTCTGTGAATGTGATTCCATTTAAAGACGTTGTCCCGGAAGTCCATTCTAAAGTCCAAGTAGTTCCATCTGCTGAAGTAAATATCTCACCATTATTACTTATAACGACGAAAGTATTGTTCCCGTATGCTACTTGTTGAAGAGCATTTGATGTACCAGAAGTACTTGAAGTCCATGTTGTTCCATCTCCGGAAGTATAAATTGTTCCTGAGTTACCTACTGCAACGAAAGTACTGTTTCCGTATACTACTTGTTGAAAAGCATTTGATGTACCGGAAGTACTTGAAGTCCAAGTGGTTCCATCAGGTGAAGTATATATTTTTCCTGCGTTCCCTACTGCAACGAAAGTACTATTACCGTAGGTGACCCCTCTTAAAGGACTTGACGTGCCAGAAGTCCTTGAAGTCCATGTTGTTCCATCTCCGGAAGTATAAATTAAGCCATTGTCGCTTACTGATACGAAGATATTATTATCGTAGGTAACATCCCAAATAATTTCTGAAGTACCTGAAGTCTGTGATGTCCATGAACTTCCATTATCTGATGAAGTTAAAATAGTACCGGAAACACCACTAATAACATGCAGATCATTTCCATAAGCAGTTCCACTTAAATTATCTGAAACACCATCGCTCACGGCGCTCCAAGAGTTTCCACCAGATGTTTCTGAGATCCATGTACTTGCATTAGTAGAAGTTAGAATAACTCCTGAGTTCCCTCCTACAACGAAGGTTCCTCCCCCATATGCTACTGATGCAAGATTTGTCGATACCCCAGAAGTCATATTATCCCAGGTAGCTCCATTATCTGATGAGGAGAGGATAAGTCCTGAATCACCAACTATAACAAATGTTACAGAAGTTTTGAAACCATTAGTAGATTCATATTGGCTACTCAAAGTGTTACCATTACTGTCTTTGGCTCCAGTAGTTACCCTTGTCAAATAAGTTGTTGAATATGAAAGATTGTCAGAAGGATCTACTGTAAACGTTTTTTCTGAATTAGAACTGGAGGGAGAAGAGGACATCTGAAGACAACTAATGAAATTGTCAGAGGACAACTGAAATGAACCTGAACAGGAAGTGTTGGATGAGTTAGTAGTGACAGAAGAGCTATCCATTGATTCAGAGAAAGTCACCGAGATGTTATCAGTAATGGAAACACCACTTTGGTTATTGGTTGGAGAGATAGATGAAACTGCTGGTGCAATACCATCAATAACAATAGCCTTATTGGCACTAAGAGAACCAGATTGATTTGGAGAAAATAAAGTTAAAGTAGTATCATTGGTGGCATCGTCCCTAATAGTTCCGCTGTTTGCAGATAGGGAATCGGTAGACTTGTAATCCAGGTCACTGGAATTGTCTCCTGACTGAACTGTGTAAAGGAATGACAGGATGTTGGTCGAGTTTCCACTGATGTAGCTGGCATAACGGTCATTGGTTCCGGTTTCCAGTTGGATGCGTGGGTTCCCGCTAGAATTGTCGACAATCACATTTTCATTGAAGGACACTGTGACCGTGATGTTGTCATTTGACTTGTATACTCCATCTGAAGTGGAAGAGGAAATAGAGGAAACAGTGGGTGCGGTTGTATCTATCACAAATGTATTTACACTCAATTCACTGCTGGCATTTTCAGCCGAATCTGTAACAGTGATGGTGCAACTGTAAGATGCCTCACTCAAGGTACCAAATGAGATGGAGTTGGTTCCGTTGATTGCTGACGTTCCACCCGGAGAGCAAGAAGAGCCTCCGTAGGATATAGTCCCCGCCTCATCCGATGAGAAAGCATAACCTGGTGTCGGGTCTTTAGTTGGTGTCGTTACAGCCGTTACCTGTTCAAGGACTGGTTTTACGGTATCAATGGTGAAGGTATTCACCGACAAGTTGTTACTTGTGTTACTTGCATTGTCAGTCACTGAAATTTTACAGTTGCTGTAAGTTTCATCCGCCAGGGCATTGAAGTTGATCGTGTTGTTGTCAGTTGTTGATGCAGTAGTAGAGCTGCTGCAACTACCTCCATAGGTGATAGATCCTGCTTCGGTGGAACTGAAGGTGTAACTTGAGGTATTGTCATTGGTTGGGGATGTTACCGCTGTAACCTGCGAGAGGGTCGGAGCGCTGGTGTCAATAGTAAAGGAATTGACCGTTATGGTTTGTGTGTTACCTGCACTGTCAGCAACTGTGATGGAGCAATTGCTGTAGGTACCATCCTCCAAATCTGCAAAGGATACCGTCATGTTGTCAGCAACCGCAGTGCTGTTATCGCTACTGCAGCTTCCTCCGATGCTGATTGTTCCACCTTCGCTGGAACTAAAGATGTACTGAGTGGAGTTGTCGTTTGTCAAAGAGGGAACCGATGTTGTCTCTGCAAGTGTTGGCACCGTGGTGTCCACCTTGTAGCTAGAATTGGCCGACACCGCGCTGTGTGTGAGGGTAGCATTGTTACCGGCTGGATCCTGGATCGTGCCACTATTCAAGACAAGGATATTAGCCCCGATGCTGATGCCATCGTCGTCAGTCTCTACAGCCTGGATAGTGTATTTAAAAACCAGCGTTGTGCCTCCACTACCTGAATGATATGTCGCTGTCCGGTCAGTGCTGCCCACAACCAGGGTCAGTTGCGGTGTACCAGTTACTGTCACAGTTTCACTGAAAGTGGATGTCACCGATACCACGTCTCCAGCATTCAGCAGTTTGTTCTGAATACCCGTCGCACTACTGATCTCTATGCTGCTCACCGAAGGAGCCAAGGTGTCGACCTCATAGTTTGCAGTTGTTTGCGTGGGGCCAGCATTACCAGCCGTGTCGGTGTAACTCGTCGCCAGCGAGAGAGTATTGCTCGCATCTTCCGTATTGGTAGTTGGTGTGAAGGTTCCCGTCCAGGTCTTGTTGTCGGTGCTGGTCATCGTTGCGAGAGTTCCATTGGCAACCGTGATGTCGGCAGAACTGGAAAAGGAGGCAACATTCTCTGAGAAAACCAATGTTACAGTCGCGTTATCACCGGACTTGAGTGCCGTGTCGGAGAGTGTGAAGGAGCTCACCGAAGGCGCCAAGGTTTCGACCTCATAGTTTGCAGTTGTTTGCGCAGGGCCAGCATTACCGGCGGTGTCGGTGTAACTCGTCGCCAGCGAGAGAGTATTGCTCGCATCTTCCGTATCGGCCGTTGGTGTGAAGCTTCCCGTCCAGGTCTTGTTGTCGGAACTGCTCATCGTTGCAAGAGTTCCATTGGCAACAGTGATGTCAGCAGAACTGGAAAAGGAGGCAACATTCTCTGAGAAAACCAATGTTACAGTCGCGTTTTCACCTGCCTTGAGTGCAGTGTCGGAAAGTGTGAAGGAGCTCACCGAAGGAGACAAGGTTTCGACCTCATAGTTTGCAGTTGTTTGCGCAGGGCCTAAATTACCGTCGGTGTCGGTGTAGCTCGTTGCCAAAGAAAGCGTGTTGCTCGCATCTTCGGTATCGGCCGTTGGTGTGAAAGTTCCGGTCCAGGTCTTATTGTCGCTGCTGCTCATCGTTGCGAGAGCTCCATTGGCAACCGTGATGTCAGCAGAACTGGAAAAGGAGGCAACCTCCTCTGAGAAATCTAATGTTACCGTTGTGTTTTCACCGGACTTGAGTGCCGTGTCGGAGAGTGTGAAGGTGTTCACCGTAATAGGCGTTGTGAATCCGTTAGGAGTTTCATACTGATTACTCAATGCATTCCCTGCTTTATCTTTGACTCCAGTTGTGACTCTTATTTTGTAAGTAGTGGAATATGAAAAATTATCATATGGGTCTAGAGTAAATGTCTTGTTTAAATTAGAACTTGATGGATATGACGAGATCTTAATACAAGTAGTGAAGTTATCTGAAGACACCCTTAAAGTTCCTGAACAGTTTGTGTCAGAAGTATTAGTTCTGACATAATCTGTATTCATTACCTCAGAGAATGTCAACGTGATGTTATCAGTAATTGATACTCTACTTTGATTATCTGATATTGTAGAAACTGAAGTTACTGTGGGTGCAGTTGTATCGGGTGTAGGACTGGTGATGGTGGTGTTGTCTCCGTCAGTTGAGGTGTCGTCGTAAGGGGCAGATTCTATTGGGGTTGGAATTGTTGTGTCTGTGGTAGATTCCTCTTTTTCCCCACTACAAGAACTGACCGTGAAACTAAAAATAATGGAGAGAATGATAATTATCTGTCTCACAATGTTTCCTAATAGTTGATTATTGGGAAACTATTTATACCACAAATCGTTTTGTTTTACAACGAATAGGGGTTTTACTTGTTGTAATTTATAGTAGGGGATAAATTTAGGAAAGGTAGTTCCAGTTTTAGTTACACCTTCAAGTAGAAGGATTCAATAAAAATGAATTAGGAGTTCTGTAAGTTTCTTATATTACAGAAAGTAATTTTATATAATGGGTTCAGTAAGTGGGTATGTCGTTAATTTCACCACCCAAACTGTCAACTATTTATTCATTATCAAAATATTTCTTTACTCACAGAAGCAAATCCAGTTTAACTTCTTCCGTTAGATTTTTTTTGCAGAGACTATTTGTAACAATAAAACATTTATTGCAATATTAAGTGTATATTTTGATAGCATACTACGCATCCGTCCATGCAGGAACACATATCTATTTTGTAGGGAGGTGATTTAACTTCTGCTTGGCTAGTTTGTGGAAAGAACCTAGGGGTGAATGTTCGCCTATCAACTATACCAGATCCAACCGACAGGGTAGGAGTTTGGGAAAGTAAATTTAACAAGGAGTTAAATTTAAATTGTCGAAATAAAAACTAATTATTCTTTCTCTTGTGCTTCTTCTTCTCCTCCACCTATATTTGAATTTACTATTGTTTGATTAATAATCGTTCGATTGATAATAGTTGAATTGGTGATTATAGAATTTTCAATGATTGAATCTCTAATTATCGAATTTTCAGTAACTTTAGATTTATCCTTAATCTCAGACTTGGATATCGTTGAGTTAGCAACATGAGAATTTTCAATTGTTGCGTTTTCAAGTGTAGATCCTGTTGCGGTTGAATTTTCAATAATTAAATTAGTAGTTTTAGAATCAGTTATTTTTGAATAAGTTTTAGCACAAGAAATCAGGGAAATGCTTATAAATGTGATAACTAAAACGAAGAGAATGTTTTTCATCTTTTGCTCCATTGGCTATGATAAAGAGGAAGTTTGTGAAGACAGATTCTTTCTGCCGGCACTTACTGAAAAATCGTTCAACTGAATAAGGGCTTAGAATTTCCCCATCTCAGCGACTTATGACGTCCTATGTAGAAAATAATTTATGCATGATGAAATTATAACATCATACGCTCTCTGTCAAGGAAAAAGTTATGATATGAATGAGCATTTCAGACTAGTTCTTAGTTTGGACACCCTTACAGGCGTTTATAAATTCACTATTGGAACAACGAAAAAGAGGGCCTGATGCATTTCTCTATACACGCCATCAACAGCGTTTTAATCTTTCCAGCAAAGAAAGTGTTAAAGATAATTTTATTGCAGTTCAGCTTCTGGAACTTTGAAAAATACACTTGCCGGGCTCTTGATTTAAAACTTTACTCCTGACATACAAATGAGCGTCTAAACGCTTTGCATTTTTGAATATTCTACAGATTCACACAGCTTTAAAATATTTTGACTTAATTAGTAAAATAAGTGAAAATCTATGGCAGTTTCAGACAAAATTATTGTAATATGGTTTTTTGCTAAAAATGTTCCGTAACTTTCATTTAAAAAGATGAGTAATACTTCTGCAAAAGTTATTAACCTTGCTGATAGACGCGCAAAGAAAGAAGACGAAGCTCGTAATGCTCCAATCACCGGTTGGATCACCTGGCTTTATTGTCCGAAATGCAAGTCACTGGAATATTCAGAATTAGAAATGCCGAATGGAAGAGTCCACAAAAAATGTGGGAACATGGTGGAAGAAGTGGAAGTACAGATTGATGTTCGCGCAGAATACACAATATCCCTACGTAATTCAAAGCGTCTGGACGAGCTTTTTAAAGAAACAAAAATTCCCGCATTTCTCAAACCTCTGGCAAAAAAAGGAATCGGGATGCTAGAAAATTTACATGCAGCAGAAGTAGAATACCGCAAACGGCTGGAAAATATTGTTAACGGTCCTGTAAATCCTTATCCCGATGAGTGGGATGAAAAGTCACTTAAAATGAAACTTAAAACTCTTGATCCACTGGGTTTGATCCACACAGAAGCACGCCAACCCAATCTTCACTTTCCTGAAGTAGACCCCTCCTGACTGAACATGCAAATCCCTGTTGCCCTGGAACGATTGGTTTACGAGTTTTCTCGTTTTCCCGGAGTTGGACGTAAAACTGCACAGCGTCTCGCCTTTAGTATTCTTCGCTATTCACAGCAAGAAACGCAAAATTTGGCAGATGCTCTCACACAGGTAAAAGAGCAAATCCGCTATTGTTCAGTCTGTTCCGGTTTTACCGACATTGACCCCTGCGCGATTTGCAGTCACGCCGGACGAGAGCATGAACAGATCTGTATAGTCGAACAGCCAAATAATATTTTCCCAATTGAAAAAAGTGGGGTTTTCAAAGGCGTTTATCACGTTTTAATGGGCGCAATTTCTCCGCTGGATGGTATAGGACCGGAACAATTGAATATTAAAAACTTAAGAAAAAGGGTGGAAGAAAGTGCGATAAAGGAAATGATAATTGCAACAAACCCTACCGTCAAAGGTGAAGCGACCGCCCTGTTTTTAAAGCAGGAATTTTCCAGGGAAATTACAACAATCACACGGCTGGCCTGCGGAATTCCGGCAGGAGGAGACCTGGAATATGTGGATGATGTTACGTTGATGGAAGCATTTTCCGGACGACACAAATTTTATAACTGATTATTATGCTAGAAGATCTTAAAGAACGCGGTTTTTTCCAACAAAGCACACATCCAGAAGAGTTGGCAAAACGCCTTAAGGAGGACAGAATTTGTTGCTACGTCGGTTTCGATCCAACCGCAGATTCGCTGCACGTAGGTCATCTTATTCCGTTGATGGGACTGGCACACATGCAGCGTGGAGGTCACCGGATAATAGCCTTAATGGGCGGCGGAACGTCCATGATCGGCGATCCCAGCGGAAAAACTGAATTGCGTAAAATGTTGACTGAAGAGCAACTGCAGTCGAATATTGAAGGCATTCTTCCACAAATGGAGCGTTTCCTGGATTTTAGTGGAGACGCGCTTCTCGTCAATAATTCTAAGTGGCTGCGGGACTTAAATTATATTGATTTTCTGCGTGACATCGGTCGGCATTTTTCGGTTAACCGGATGCTATCTTTTGAAACTTATAAAATTAGACTTGAGACAGGTTTAAGTTTCCTGGAATTCAATTATCAACTTTTACAGGCTTTTGATTTTCTGGAATTGAATCGACGTTATAACTGCACCCTGCAAATGGGTGGTGACGATCAGTGGGCTAATATTATTTC
>Ga0066605_10002681_pt1 | contig 11166 bp, 10 predicted proteins | sample SaaInlLV_DNA_10m_FD_60385 | JGI IMG/M metagenome (GOLD analysis project Ga0066605, IMG submission 60385) | Marine microbial communities from expanding oxygen minimum zones in the Saanich Inlet - SI075_LV_DNA_10m | ecosystem: Environmental > Aquatic > Marine > Unclassified | place: British... | reverse complement strand
ATTGGACTTAATTCAACAGATATAGCCGCTAATAAAATGGCGCCTAAGGCCGCAGCTGTAGCTGAGTAAAGATACAGAATGGCACTTGAAACTGATTTGTCGAAACTTCTTAAAGTGACCATAGAAGCCGCGTAGCATAATGCTGCCCCAATGGGCATCACGGCAGTCCAAGTAAACACGTCATATCCAGGTCGAACAATGAAAATAGCGCCTGTAAAACCGATTGCGATAGCACCCCACCTCCAGAAACCAACTTTTTCCCTATAAAAAATTATTGCAATTAAGACAACAAATACAGCATTTGTTTGGCCCAATGCTGATACTGTTGCTAATTCCAGATTAGCCAATGCTGTGTAAAAAAGGAGTTGCGCTAAAGCGACAAGTAAACCCCTTCCAAACGCGAGTTTCCATTGTTTTATTTTATATGCATCAAGATTAAGACTGAGTTCCCGAGTGTAGGCCAAAAGAGCAATAGTAGGAAGAATCCCCACAACATTTCTGTAAACTGAAAGTTCCTGCGGGGAATAGTGGACTGAAAGAATCCGTACATGTACAGCCATTAAATCGAAACAAACATAGGCTAATAAACATACAAAAATTGCTCGAATATTAGACGTCACTTGCCCCCAAACTCAAAAGCAAATGAGCCTTTGGCTTACAAGCATTCTTCCTCAAAACTAATAAAGTCAAGTAAACGAGATCAAGATTGGCGAGTTTTGAGTTGTCGCAATGAATGCTGTTATTCGTTAACAAGAATTTCCTATCATCGATGACTTGTTTTACTTTTATGGGCGAGTTCGGCACCACACTTTTGACCCATACAATTTTTTACAAGTGCGGCGAAAATACTGAGTCTAGACCCCAGTTATGAACACAGTTATTCTGATTGAACAGTGTTCTAGGAAAAAATGGCGAGAGAAACAAACACCCTCAGTCAGCATCACGCGTACAGAATTATCCGTGAGTAAAAAGAGATGACTTTATTTTCGATTGATCTTAAAGGACTTACTCAAGACATCATTATGGTGTCTTGGTCCTTGTTTCGAGTGATGATCCCCACTCTGATCATAGTAAAAATTGCGCAAGATCTGGGTGCGGTTGATACTATTGATATCTGGCTCAAACCGGTCATTGAATTGATTGGTTTGCCAGCATCTTTATCTATCGTGCTTACAACAACTATGCTGACCAATCCCTATGCAGGATTGATCGTTCTGGCTTCTGTTGATTTGCCTTTGGGGCTTAGTGTTGCAGAAACGAGCATTCTTGCGAGCTTTATGTTATTCGCCCATGCATTACCCGTTGAAGCGGTTATTTCTCGCCAAGCGGGAACTAAAATAATTTTCGTTGTTTTCTTGCGGGTTGTCACAGCCATAATTTTTTGTTTTCTATTAAATCAGATTTTAACCAAGTTTGATTTGTTGCAGCAAACTGCCCTGATACATCTTCCTGAATTTCAAGTTGCGCCGTCATGGTTTGAATGGAGTGTGGATCAGGTGAAAGGTCTAATTTTTGTTCAAATTGTGATCATTGCGTTATTAACGGCGCTTGCAATCCTTAAAGCCCTTGGCATTGAAAGTTTGATGGCTCTGTGTATGCGTCCTTTCTTAAACTTGCTTAAAATAGATGAAAATGCCTCAACAATTATGGTTGTCGGATTAACCCTTGGCTTGGGATTTGGTGGTGGTCTTATGATTAAGGAAGTGAAAGCCGGCCATGTGAATAAGATGCAGGCCTTAAGTGCTTTAGTATTCATCAATTTATTTCACTCGGTTTTTGAAGATACAGCTTTAATGATGCTTCTCGGGCCTAGTTTGATAGTAATTTTGGGAGCTCGCTTTCTATTTTGTTTATTGGTTGCCTATATAATGATTGCAAGCTTCCGGAGCTTGCCTTGGTCTGTTGTGAAATGGGTCTGCGTGAATACAAAATGCTTCCCCGAGTTTACCCAGCGGTTATCTCAATAGGGGTCCTTTAAACATAAGAATTATCGATGCATTTTCAATCTTAGCTGACAATTCACAGCATCTTGAAATCTAATCAGCCTGATGGTGACAAAGCTCTTTATTTTCGCTGTAGAGGCAAGGCTTTTTCTGGGTTTTGTCTTGCATATAAATAATTGTTTTAAATAAATTAAATTATACCGCATTCCATCCAATAAAGTGAAATGGGAATTAGTGTCTGCACATCACTGCCTTTTGTAATTGTAAACTGCTTGACTAAGAAGGACGACGTGAAAATGTAGCAGCCAGAAATAATCCTGACATTAATTTTGACCAGTACTGAATTGATATCAAATTATTTTATTTAAATACCGTATGATTAGACGACATTCACCTGTAGACTACCCAATCCATCAACAGTCATGATCATAATATCGCCTTTTTCCACTGCCCCGACACCTGATGGTGTCCCTGATTGAATAATATCACCAGCAGCCAATTCGAAATATTCACTTAGATATGAAATCATTTCAGGGACTTTCCATATCATTTGATTTAAATTTCCCGTCTGCCTTGTCTCTCCATTGACAGTTAAACTTAAATTTCCCTCAAAAGGGTGACCTAGAGATGACACTGGCAGGACTGGACCACAAGGCGCTGACCTTTCGAAAGCCTTACCTATTTCCCAGGGCCGGCCCATTTTTTTCATTTCGCCCTGAAGATCACGACGGGTCATATCCAGCGATAATCCATAACCATAGACATGATCCAAAGCACTCTCAACGGGTATATTGGTACCACCAGATTTCAAGGCTATGTAAACTTCTGCCTCGTGATGTACATCAGAACTATGAGGTGGATATGGAAAATTTCCTGATGGATCAAGATTATTGGGATTTTTTTGAAAGAAAAAAGGTGGCTCACGGTCAGGGTCATGACCCATCTCGATTGCATGAGCGGCATAGTTTCGGCCAATACAATATACTCGGCGCACTGGAAACAGATCATCAGTCCCATCAATGGGCAGTCCAATGATTTGCGGTGGACTGATTACATAATTGGGCATTTTTATCTCCAGATTCGTAAGTTTGATAATCTAGAATTACACTATTTCCAACTTAAATCAATCGAAACCAATTTAAACCAATTGTACTAAATTTGTAGTTATAGCTTGCAATACCCCTTCAAATAAGCCACAATAATTCTAATGTAGTCGAATTGGTTGACCAATATATGACAATAGCAATGTTAAAAATGCCCGAAATACGAGCACATGTTGACACGGTCACGGCCTTACGTGCCTTTATTAAGGCTGGGGAATATCGGCCAGGCGATCGACTGCCATCAGAACGTGATTTGATCGGCAGGTTGGCGCTAACTCGGTCCGCTCTTCGTAAAGCGTTTGATGTACTGGAGCGTGAAGGATCCATCTGGCGACATGTTGGAAAAGGTACCTTCGTTGCTTCGACCGAACCGCAAAATGGTAGCGGTTCACTTGCCGAACTGATCCTTCAGGTCACTCCGATCACCTTGATGCGTGCCCGGTTATCCTTAGAACCCGCCATCGCGCGCGAAGCTGCGATCAACGCATCAGAAGAAGCAATTTCAAGTCTAACTATGATCAGTCAGCGTACTCAGGCGGCGGATAACTGGGATGATTATGAGCTATTTGATGACCAGTTCCACCGCGCAATTGGAATCTCGGCGGAAAATCCGTTGCTTTTGTCTCTATTTGATCACCTAAATGCTGTGCGGCGTGGTGTGGCTTGGAAGACGGTTGTGCGCTCTTCTGTGCGTCCAGCTTGCGATCATACTAGTTTTGCCGAACATGACAAAATTTTGGCGGGGATCGAGGCGCGTGACCCATCTGCCGCTCATGCGGCGATGCGAACGCACTTGGTTTCAGTTTCTAACAGATTATTTGGCGATGCATAAAAATAAAAATTGATGCCTATAAATAGAGTAAAAAATCGAAGTCGAACTAGGACCTGTAACTGTAAAAATCTGGGAGTAGAAACATGAAGCACTTTTTGAAAAAAGCATTGGGGACTGTAATTGCTATCCCATTGGCTATCGGACTAACCATTAATGTGGCACAGGCTGATAAAATACATATTGCACTTGCCGAAACACCGTCAGACGAATTGGCGGCATTCTTTGTTGCTCTTGATCGGGCAAAGGCAAATGGACTTGACTACGAATGGACTGCATTCTCAGATGAAGAATTAGCAATTCAAGCGGTACTTAGTGGTCAAATGGATATTGGTTTTGGAACGCCGTATTCTGCTATGCAGCGATCTAAAGCCCCACTTCGGATTATCTTTCAACTATCTAAGTTGAAATTTTTTCCAGTCACAACAACTGCCTACTCCTCATTGGATGATATGAATGGTGAGCCCATCCTTCTGCATTCACGTGGTGGAGGTACAGACTCTATTGCTAATGTAATTGAAGATCGCATGGGTATAAAATTTGGTAAACGATCCTATGTGCCCGGCTCATCTAATCGAGTGGCGGCCCTTTTGGGTGGCCGAGCAGATGCGACAATCATTGATTTGTCAAACAAGAATAAATTGATGCGCAGTGAAGCGGCTGACAACTTTAATGTTTTAGAAATGTTTGATGTTGATGCCAGCGATGAAGCCTTATTTGGGAACCTCGACTGGATTAAAGAAAATGAAGAAGATGTTGCAATTTTTATAAACGCTCTCGTCAGTACTTGGCAGGATATGCATGACGACCCCACGATCATTCGTCGTGAAACCAATCCTGATGGACCGATCGGCCAATTGCCTGCAGAAATTTTGGCTGAACTTGACGGGTTTTATGCTGATGCAGTTGCAGGTGGTTTGTATGACCCTAATGGCGGTGGTCGTACAGCAGCAGAGGCTGATATGGAATGGTATTCTTCAGCTGGTCAGCTTGATGGGACACCAGAAACGCTGAAAATTGAAGATTTCTGGTATTTAGACCCTCTTGATGCTGCGAAAAAGTGATTTGAGTTTACGATTGCCGCGCCAAATTAGGTACGGCAATCTCCTCCAAAATCGAAAGCCTTATATAGATGATTAGTCGTGCAAATCTTCTTAAAGTTCTTTCTGCTTTCTTGTTGTGCGGCGCTTGGGAGATAGCAGGCCGTATCCCGGTCAGTTATGCTTTTCCAACTTTCTTGGACTCCATGCGGGCTTTCTTTGAAATGATTGGTAACGGGGTAATGCTTGCAGCCTATAAAGAAACACTGCGGCCACTGGTCATTGGGATTGTGATATCGGCGGTTCTTGGCATTGGACTGGGCCTTTGGGTTGGGTTGAACAATTTTTTTGATTGGCTGTTTTCTCCAATCTTCATAGTTATGCAAGCAGCACCTTTAGCAGCTTTGATTCCGTTATTAGTGTTGGCCTACGGTATTGGACTGACCTCAAAGGTTTTGGTAGTTTGTATCATGGCGATGCCGGTGATTGTTTTGAATACCAGTGGTGCAGTTCGAAACACACCTGAATCGTTTAAAGAAATGGGGAAGTCATTTCTTGCCTCTCGTACTTCGGTACTATTACGGATTGTAATCCCAGCGGCTTCACCTGTCATATTTGCAGGTCTTCGACTTGGCGTTTCAGCGGGCTTTATTGGTGCCATCTTGGCGGAGCTTAAGATCACTCCAACTGGAGTTGGTGATATTATTACTTACAGTCGTTCAATTGCTGATTATCCAAGTATGTATGCTGCAATCTTCTCAATCATCCTTCTTGCAGTGCTTTTTTTAAATTTGTTGGAAAAGATTGAAACTATTCTCTTTAAAGGAAATCAACGTGGCTATGTCTCAGATTAAAGAAGATTCAAATCAGACTGAGGTAGTAAAGTCCGAAAGTGCTGTTTCCGTTAAAAATATCACGAAAAACTATGGCGATATAGAAGCACTTCGCGATATGTCACTAGAATTTCCCCGTGGCCAATTGACATCACTTTTGGGCCCATCAGGTTGTGGTAAGACAACTCTCTTGAAAATCATTGCGGGGCTTCTTGAGCCTTCATCGGGTTATGTCGAGGTCAACGGGAAAAGTGTAACAGGTCCAGGACCGGATAGGGCTTTTGTTTTTCAGGATTTTGCACTGCTGCCCTGGGCAACTGTTCTTAATAATGTTGCATTTGGCTTGGAAATGCGTGGTGTTGCGAGATCAGAGAGAGAGTCTATTGCCGAAAAGTACATTGGCGACGTTGGGCTTGCAGGTTTTGAAAATAGTTACCCACACGAACTTTCTGGCGGCATGCGCCAACGTGTTGGCCTTGCTCGTGCCTTGTCCGTAGACTCAGACGTGTTGTTAATGGATGAACCATTTTCAGCCGTTGATGAACAAACAAGACGCAAGTTTCAGGAAGACTTGTTAAGCCTTGTTCAAAACGAAAACAAAACATTTCTTTTCGTTACTCACTCCATAGAAGAGGCAGTCTATGTATCTGACCAGATAGCGATCCTGCTACCGCGTCCAAGCCGCGTTTCAGAAATCATTCGTCCTTCAAGCTTTCGGGGCAAGGGCGTCGATAACATTCGTAGAGACCCTGAGTATTTAGATATAGTGGATGATATCTGGTCCTCTTTGCGTACTTATGTCGAATAGGGAATAAATATGTATTTATTTGGGTATAGGCTCCCGGGCATGTCGTCATTAATCCTCTGGGGACTGCTATGGGAGATTGTCGGGCGCGCAAAACTCACTTTTTTTGTACCACCTCTAAGTGAGGTAATAGAAACTTTGTTTTCAATTATAGGAACGCCCGCCTTTCAAAAAGCATTACTGGAGACAGCCTATGCTTTTTCTTTTGGTGTATTCTTTGCTGTTGTTATTGGGATTGTTGTAGGTATCTTAATGGGCAAAAACAGGCTGTTAGATGAGCTGCTATTGCCTTGGGTTAACGTCTTTCTTAGTGCGCCACTTACAGCATTAGTGCCTGTACTAATGGTATTATTCGGTTTTGGAATGCAGTCGATTATCATAACCACTGCGCTGTTTGCGGTTTGGATAATTATTTTGAATTCTAGAGCGGGTGTAAAACAGATCAACCGATCTTTAGTTGATATGGCTAATAGTTTTGGGGCGTCTCCCATGGATGCCTTCTTCAAAATCTACTTTTGGGCTGCGCTACCTGAGATCTTAGGCGGTGTTCGGATTGGTATAATCCGAGCTGTAAAAGGCGTCATTATTGGTCAGCTTCTTATTTCAATTGTAGGCTTTGGGGCTTTATTCGAACTATACTCAGCCAACTTTTTAATGGCGCATTTCTGGGCAGTTTTGATAGTATTATTTGCTCTTGCATTCACAATTTCTGAATTTTTGGCCTATTTGGAACGACGAGTATCTTATTATGCCGCTAAAAGATAACGAGATCTTCTGGTATTGGCGAAGTTAAATTATCAGGTTTTAATGTCACGATTTAAGTGACAATCCCAATCATTAAACCTTTGAATTTATAATCTGCAATATAAAAAATAGGAAGACGAGATGAGATTTTTAGTTGGTCAAGTCAATGAAGGCACTGCAGTTTTTTTATTGTCTGGGAATAGCGCTATAAACCTAACGGAACAGGACCCGTCCATCGGTTCGGATTTAATGGGTATTATTGGGGCTGGGATGACACTGTCCGATCTGGAAAGTCGAGTGGTTGGAGCAAAAAGTGTGCCTCTAGACACAATTAAGCCGGCATTGCCCGTTGTTTCACCAGGGATGATCATGTGTCTTGGTTTGAACTATGTCGATCATATCAAAGAGGGTGGATATGACATTCCAGAATATCCTGTATTTTTTATGCGGGGCCCTAAATCGTTAATGCCAGCCGGTGCGCCCATGATCCGTCCTGTGTGTTCTGAACAATTGGATTATGAAGCGGAGTTAATGGTAATTATTGGTAAAGGTGGAAAACATATTTCTGAATCTGACGCTTTGAACCATGTTTTTGGTTACACTATATTCAACGATGGATCTGTACGTGAATACCAACGTAAGACGCATCAATGGACCGCTGGTAAAAACTTTGACTCAACCGGCGCTGTTGGCCCCATCGTTGTAACTCCTGACGAGCTGCCTGTAGGTGGCGAAGGGTTGAAAATTGAGGCCCGTGTTGGTGATGAAATTCTGCAAAGTGCATCCACATCAGATATGATGTGGTCGGTCGCACGAACAATTGTAGCAATATCAGAGTTTGCTACGCTCTCTGAGGGTGACTTGGTCGCCATGGGCACGCCTCCTGGCGTTGGTCATGCTAAAAATCCACCACGTTGGTTGACCAATGGCGAAACTGTAGAAGTAGAAATTGAAGGAATTGGCATATGTTCAAATCCTATTGTGGATGAAGTTACCTTCAACAAGTCAGGTTGATTTGATCTGGTTTCGCTAGCAGCACGTGAGCTAATTATAGAAAAATCAACTCTGGCATATCAAGTGCCCTAAATTAATTTCAGTAAAATTCATCATTTATACCCATTTTGGAACGCTGTTCTGGAAAAATTTTTATAGGACTCTATTACTAGGCAACCATGCTCTTATTTTTTTTCATATCAATATTGGATATAAGAAATTTACTAGATATGATTATAACTTGGGTGATTAATACCGTGAGCTTGTAATAATTTAACAATGGTTTGATTCTATTTGTAAAACTGCTCTTGGTGAACTATTATTAGTAATCACTTTGTCATTGTCTAATCGTAGGGGCTTGTGACTGTTATGAAATTTTTTGTTAAACTGTCAGGCGTTTTAGCTAGTGTTGCAATGCTTTCAGGGTGTAGTACGCCTCAAGAAGATTGTATCTCTGGGGCCACTAAGGATTACAGAAGTCTTCAAGCATCTATCGCTGAGACCAGTGATAATGTTTCAAGAGGATATGCTGTGCATAGCCAAAGCGTGCCATATACTTACTCAGGTAGCTGCTACGATTATAATACCCAGTTATATTACACTTGCCCTCAGACTGGTTATCGCACCCAAGAATCTCCAGTGGCAATTGATGTAAATCAAGAACGAAAAAAGCTTGCAGAATTTAATAAGCTTTTACCTAAATATAAAGATCGGGCTGATCGAGCTGTAGCTCAATGTAAAGTTCAATATCCAGAATAACGACATTAAATTTTAAAAACGGTGGTAGAGGCTTTCTGCTTAAGCCGTGCAAAATCAACTAAACCGCTGTTTTGGCTGGCTAACCTTTTAGTTTAGATATGCCTCATGTTCTGTTTAAAAGTAAAAGTATTTTCAGGATGATATCCGTAATGAACTATCAAGCTCTAATTACTTTTGCGTTATAATTTTCATTTTTCCACTTAGTTACGGCGGTGGGGTAAGGTGGACCGGTTAGTGGTTTTACATAGTTGATTAAAATGTATGGTTAGACAGCCCAGCACTTAAAAATTAAATATAAGATAACCGTACATCCAAGCTTGATGGGAGATTATTCATGACGATTGATAGAAGAATATTTAGCTTAGGGCTTGTGGGTCTGACGCTGGCTGGATGTTCTGGAGAAGGGGAAGGAGCAGCTGTTTCGTCTGGGTTACCGAATGATTTAAGACCAGCTCGAAATTCAGGTTATGATAATTGGGTTGCAACCTTTAGAGAAAGAGCTGCCCGACAGGGTTTTTCTCAAGAACTTCTTTCAAATTCTTTTAGAGGTACAGGGTACCTGCCTGGTGTAATTAAAAGAGATCGTAATCAGGTAGAATTTAAAAAATCTCTTGAAGATTATTTGTCAATAGCCGTCTCTGATGAACGCGTTTTAAAGGGACGTGCCGCCTTCTCAAGACACCAATCAAGTCTCAAAGCTATCGAGGACGCCTATGGGGTAAGCGCCTACATTGTAACTGCAATTTGGGGTCTGGAGAGTTTCTATGGAGAAAGACGTGGGGATGTTCCAGTGATATCTGCCACCTCAACACTGGCTTATGATGGCCGCCGTGGCGATTTTTTTGAAAAACAATTAATTGCAGCGTTAAAAATCTTGAAATATGGAGATACAACATCTGCAAATTTAAAGGGCAGCTGGGCAGGAGCTATGGGACATACGCAGTTTATCCCAACTTCCTATCTTTCCTTTGCAGTCGATTTCACCGGTGATGGCCGACGTGATATCTGGTCCTCAGACCCGAGTGATGCTCTTGCATCCACCGCTGCATATCTATCTAAAAATGGATGGAAAAAAGGTCTTCGATGGGGTGATGAAGTTGTAAATGGCTCCCCGTCTGGGACAATTATTCAACCCCAAGCAGATGGCCCACGCTTTTCAACTACAGCTAACTTTCGGGTCATTAAAAGTTACAATAACTCAGATGCTTACGCTATTGGTGTTGGTCATCTTGCCGATCGTATTGCAGGAGCTGCTGGTTTGCGTACAAGCTTTCCACCTGACGAATATGGTATGACAAAGAATGATCGAATTGCACTGCAAAAAAGCCTTACAAAAAGTGGCTTTGATACTGGTGGATCCGACGGAGTTATAGGGCCTAAAACAATACAAGCTATAAGTGATTATCAGAGAAGTAGAGGGCTGGCAGTTACAGGAAAGCCTACACTTTCTATGATAGATACATAGCAGAAGTATTTTTATTGTAAGTGGTTCATTAAAACTCTGAAGTTAATGCCTTCAGTTTAAAGATTTTTATAATTAAGAAATTATTATCACATGTATGAATTATTTCAACAATTCCAAACCCTGATAGGGTTGAGAGTTTCATATGCAGTCAGTACGGGACATCTAGAAATACCGCTTAAAATATAACTCTGATTTCACGATATATAAATTAAGTCGACTTTGTTGGTTAACCGCCCCAAGTGCGGACAACGCCACAATCCATATGAACAAAGTTGGAGCGTGAGTATTTACCAACTCCTCCGCCTTGGCATGCTTTAGCAGCACGAGCAATTTGTGAAACTGAACGTGAGGACATTCTAAGATCAGCTGCCTGGCCTTTGATATGTAATGAGTTCTTCGCAACTCTGCGGGAGCGCCTACGCAGTAATGCATTGGTTTTCGCGCTACGGTAACCCGAGAGCAGCATGTAGGGTTCTCTGACTTCCATAAGATTATGCGCTGCTGACATAATATCGATAGTGCGCAGATCAATTTTTTTTACGCTATCTGTACGCCAATCTCGCATAAAATAATTAACTTCTTTTATGGCATCTTTGATATACTTGCCTTCAATCCAGTATATCATATCTATTCTCTCGCCTGTTCTACCCGA
>Ga0066605_10002641_pt1 | contig 11270 bp, 8 predicted proteins | sample SaaInlLV_DNA_10m_FD_60385 | JGI IMG/M metagenome (GOLD analysis project Ga0066605, IMG submission 60385) | Marine microbial communities from expanding oxygen minimum zones in the Saanich Inlet - SI075_LV_DNA_10m | ecosystem: Environmental > Aquatic > Marine > Unclassified | place: British... | reverse complement strand
GGAATATTCTGCTTCGCATCCCATTCTCTTTCGAAAACATACCCAGCATCCCTGAAGATGAAGTCGAGAGCCTTCACCAACAGATAGGTTGAGGCGGCAGAATATCCGAGGCCAAAAACTACTGAGACGGTTTTTTGGGCCACCAACGCCCATACCATGACACCGAAACAGATGGATACCAGCCCTATACCTACTTTGGAGGCATTGAGTGTACCAAACCGGCTTGACACACCGGCTAATCCTCCAACGAGCATCAGGAGCATGCTTGCTGCCCCAAACCAGGGGATGAATTCCGGCGAAGAGCCGAACAACCACATCATGAAGGCAAAGCCAAGAGGTAGCATGCCCCAAGCCATCGGGTAAAGAACACGAGAAGGTCGACGGGTCAACTCAACTCGGGTCCAACCAAATGTGCGCATTTTACGGACATCCATGTCCTTGCTACTTAGGTTCGCTATATACGCATTTCTTACTCATCATCGTATGGATGTCGTAAACAGAGATTGCGAGCGGCATACACTTCGTCGACACGGCGAACAGGTGTTGTGATAGGTGCAGCATGAAGAGTTTCGGCATCGACTTGCAAAACTTCGGCGAAGTGGGTTGCGAAAGTGTCGAGTGTATCCTTGCTTTCAGTTTCGGTAGGTTCGACCATCATACACTCTGGAACGACCAACGGGAAGTAAACAGTAGGCGCCATGTACCCCATGTCGAGAAGTCCTTTTGCTACATCCATTGCAGAGATGCCATGGGCTTCCTTCGCAGGTGCGAGTGAGAGGGTGAACTCGTGTTTGGCTACCTTTGCTTCAGCACCGTCAACGACAAGTGAGTCAACGCCGGCTTCTTTGGTCGCCTTGTGAATAGCATGACGCAGATAATTAGCGTTGAGGACAGCATGTTCAGACATTGTACGAAGTCCACGACCATAGCGTCGGTAGTACGCCCAGCATCGGATGATTGCACCCGCATTGCCATGCCATTGCTGCACTTTTCCAATGCTGTGTGTTGGTTGATACCAATGATACCAGTTTTCATCAACTGCCGCATCCAATTCATCATCGTCAGCAGCACGCTTCCCAACCAATGGACCGGGGAGGAACTGAGCAAGGTGCTCCTTAACTCCGATCGGACCGGAACCTGGGCCGCCACCGCCGTGAGGTTGGCTGAAGGTTTTGTGAAGATTGAAGTGAACAGCATCAAAGCCCATCAAGCCAGGAGATGTAATTCCCAGAATCGCATTGAAATTAGCGCCGTCATAATACATTTGACCTCCAACATCGTGAATGATTGACGAGGCTTCCAAAATGTCTTCTTCAAACAATCCAAGGGTGTTCGGGTTGGTAATCATCATGACAGCGATTGTATCGTCAGCGACTGCACGAAGAGCGTCCAAATCGATTCTTCCGTCAGTACGGCTTGGAATTTCGACAATTTCAAATCCGCACATTGCTGCACTGGCAGGGTTGGTCCCGTGGGCCGAGTCTGGTACAATCACTTTGGTACGCTGAACTTCGCCGCGCAGTCGGAAGTATTCCTGTATGCATCGAACTGCGGTAAATTCACCTTGTGCACCAGCAACAGGCTGGAGTGTCACTTGATCCATTCCTGCACAGACCTCAAGCATGTATTGCATCTCATGGAAGATGGACAATAATCCCTGAAGATGATGCTCGGGTTGATGAGGGTGAATGTCAGCGATTCCAGGAATCTGGGCGATGACTTCATTGACACGCGGATTGTGTTTCATAGTGCAAGATCCGAGGGGATAGAATCCTGTGTCGATTCCAAAGTTCCTCTTCGAGAGCCAAGTGTAATGCCGGACCATTTCAGGTTCCGAAAGTCGAGGCCACCGTGGGAGTGCTTTCCTACTCAATCCTGATGGTAGCGTAATTTCAGTGGCGGGCAAAACTGGTGCTGGCTGTGAATACCCTTGTCCTTTGGCGCCGTTGTGTTCAAACAAATGACTCATGCAGCCACCTCCAATGTTGAAATCCATTCACGAAGATGCCGAACCAAGAGATCGATGTGATTGGCCTGTGTCTGGTCTGTGAACGTAACGAGCATCCAATTTGTCCGTTCAGGATACCACGATGAGAGATTGAAACCGCCGACGATGCCGACTGAATCGAGGTACTCCAAGCAATCTTTTGTATCACCTGGCAATTCGATTGCGAATTCATTGAAATGGTCACCATTGGAGTGAGGCATGCGAATGCCATCGATGGTTGCCAGCTTTTGTTTACCCATGATGCATGCAGTCATGTTTCGTACTGCAAGGTCATAGAGTCCTTCTGGTCCGAGAAGCGCCATATGCATTGCACCCATGAGTGCAATCAGCGTTTCGTTGGTACAAATGTTCGAAGTTGCCCTGTGACGTCGAATGTGTTGCTCGCGTGTAGAAAGTGTGAGGCAGTAAGCCGTCTTCCCATCAACGTCGATGCTCCGACCGACAATTCGCCCTGGCATCAACCGCAGATAGGGTTTGGAGCAAGCGAATATTCCGTAAATAGGCCCGCCACCAGTGATTGGGCTGCCCAATGGTTGCCCTTCACCGACGACAATGTCGGCACCATAATGACCTGGAGCTTCCACTAAACCGAGTGAAACAGGCTGAACTGCGACGATAAGAGCGGTATGTTCACCGAGGATTTCCTTGAGTTGAGTCACACCACCGTCAAGAAGACCAAGTGGGTTTGGTTGCTCAACATAGACCCCGCATGAGCCGACAGCATCGGATACTGAGTCCATATCCAGCGTTCCGTCGTCATTGTGTCGAAGTAATTTGATTTTTATCTCCGCACCTTGGCAGTAATTTTGCATCACTGAGAGTCGGTCGGGTGGTGTCAATTCTGAGACATAGACGGTATCCTTTTGAGTTGCTTTGCGAGTATGTACTCGGACACTGCAGGTCAATGCCTCAGCCGCAGCGGTTGAACCGTCGTAGAGTGAAAGGTTCGCAATTGGCAAACCTACCAATTCAGAGATGAGCGTTTGGAACTCCCACATAGCCTGTAGCATCCCTTGGCTGACTTCAGGTTGGTAAGGCGTGTAAGCTGTGAGAAACTCACCACGAGTCACCAGTTGAAACACAGATGCCGGAACATAATTCCGGTACAACCCAGCTCCCAAAAACGAGACCCGTTCACCAAGTGCCACATTTGAGCCCAGCAATCTGCGAGCGTCAGAGAGAATCTCTTCTTCGGATTGTGGCGGCGGTAGAGGAAGGTCGTCTTTCATACGAACTTCGGATGGAATATCTGCGAATAGCTCCTCGATGGAAGTCATGCCCATTGCAGCAAGCATTTCGGCTTCTCGGCCCAAGTTCGGTAATTGGTCGACCATATCATCACTCTCTCCTTCGGGTGTAACTTAAACCAAGCGCGAGACGCCCTTAATTATCGCTCTTCTGAACGATGGTCATACTTCGCCGAATACATCATGTTCTGGCGTTACTTCGTTCAACCATGGCGCGCATAGCAATGGTAGTTACCAACGCTTGCTCACCAGACCCAAGGGTCATCCGACATGCGAAGTGGTTGGTTCAAGAAGGTCACGAAGTGACTGTTCACGCCTTTGACCGTCAAATCCAATTCCAAAAGAGCGAATTGATTGATGGCGTACGCATTATGCGTTATCATTTGGGCAAAACCCCATACGGTGGTCTCATCAATACTGCATTAGGGTTGAGAAATTTCGTTCGCCAAGTCCAGAGAGGTCTTGCCAACGAACCTCCAGAGATCGTCTATTGCCATGATGCCGACACGCTTGAGATCGGATGTCGAATGAAAAAGAACCACAAAATTCCATTTGTGTTTGATATGCATGACTTACATCACACCTGGATACTGATGCCAGCGCCGAACTCTTTGTTGCGAAGAATTATTTCCAAACGCCTTGAGAAGAGAATGCTGCATCGCATTAAGTCAGCAAAGTGCATCATCACTTCGAGTGGCCGACTCGATGAGAACGGAGTTCATTCGGGGTTCAGAGAATACCTTGCAGAAAAGGGTCATTTGTCAACAGTCATTGAAAATCGGCCCGTGATTGAGCATGCCGTTACGGAGAAGGCAAACACCCCATGGTGCATAGGATACCTTGGCCGAGTTCGAGAGGTTGAGCCGTTCGAAAAACTGCTTCAAAGTGTACTCTCGATGGAAGTTGAAAGTCGGCCATGCATTCGTATTGCAGGTGACGGGATTGCCAGTGAGCGAGTACGACGATTGTTTGAAAATGCGCAGCAGGAACACGGCATTCAATGCCAAATCAGCGGGCAATTTGATTCGAAGCGGTTTACTGAATTGATTCAAGAAATCGATGTCATGTTCGCTATGTATCGACCGGAACGTGGGAACATCATGCAAGGAGCAATTCCAGTGAAAATGTTTGATGCTGCAGCGTGGGGTGTTCCATCCGTAGTGAACAGTAATTGTCTCATGTCTGAAATTGCGGAGAAAGAAAACATCGGCACGGGCGTCGGTTGGTCAGATACAGTGGGGTTGACACAAGCCCTGATAGATTTGAAATCAAAGAGTGTTCAGTTGAATACTGGTTCTGAGCGTGAACGGTTGAAATTCGTTGAAGCGCTCACTGCAGTGCTCTGATTCAAACGAAAGGTGGTCGAACAACGACTGCTTTCACTGATTTTCTTGGGCTGGCCACTATCAAAACCTCGTCGCCTTCGTTAACAGAATGAAGGTATCCGATTCCGATACCGACGTTGTCGAGACTTGGAGCGGGAGCACCGGATGAAAGTGTCCCAAGTGGGTCTCCACCGAGGGTTGTCACTTCTTTACCAGGTCGAGGCAACGGACCTTTTTCGAGATATCGAATACCCCACCATCGTGCATCTCCTTCATCGTGACCCGTGACGCGATGTTTTCCAACGAACTCATGCTCTAAATCTAAACCAAACGGGACGTGGGTTTCCCATGAATCTCGAGTGAGGAACGAGGCGTCTTCAACCTCGGACAATGGAGGCCAGCAGAAATCGACACCTGAAAGCAAGAAGCCTTTCTCAAGCCGTAGTGTATCGCGAGCACCCAAGCCGACTGGTACAGAACCAGCTTCAATGAGGTGTCGCCAGAGGAGCGGAGCTTGGTTGTTCGGAACAAATATTTCATAGCCCGCTTCACCGGTGTATCCAGTCCCCTGAATCCAACCTTCAACGCCGAGCGGGTTCTCTCCAATACGTTGCCATTTGAATCGGCCAACATGATTGGAATCACCCAACACTCGGCAGAGTTGCTCCTTGGCACTCGGGCCCTGGAGAGCCATAATGGACATCTCATCGGACAAGTCTTCCAATACAATCGTACCATCATCAGGCAAGTGGGAGGTGAACCAATCCCACATGACGCCAATCATGGATGCGTTCGGCACACCGAGGAGTTCATTTTCAGAGACGACGGCAAAAATCATGTCATCAATAAGATGGCCGTTTTCATCAAGAAAGTGCGTATATGCGCATCGAGGCGCTTGAATAGACGTCACGCGTTGAGTCGCCAATGATTCCAGCCATACTTTGACATTCTCGCCACTGAATCGAAACGAGCCCATGTGAGAAACATCGAATAGACCTGCAGTTTCTCGAGTTGCAATGTGTTCTTCCTTGATACTCGTATACCAAATGGGTAATTCAAATCCATGAAAGTCAACTAAATTTGCGTCAAGGGCAACGTGTTCATCGAAAAGCGCAGTTCGAACCGGTGCTGTATCGCTCATGAATTACGCAAGGAAAGACGCTCCTTAAACTCAAGCAAGGGCGAACATGGAATTCAAGTCCTACAATGGGCAAACTTTTCATTCATCGTGAGTGCTTCATGGTGAATCAGTAATGGCAAGACATCCTGCCCATCAGACCATTTGCCCATGTCGGTGAGAACAGGTGAATTGAGAAGATGCTCGTAGGCCCATGACTCAGTGAACGTATCACCACGACTACGAGCAACGACCCAATCTGCCTGCGCATCAATGCGACGATAGATACCCCAATCGGCCAGCGTGTCGTGAACGGAATTGGTTGGGAGGTAGTGTGTGCCAACCAAACGGGGGAATCCGTACAAGTCACTCTGTAGTTCAATGAACAGTACGTGCTCTTGGGGAAGCATAGAGAAGACGGCTTGATGATGGACGCTGTAGCATGAGTCGACAGACATGTCGTCAATTCCCTGAGCTAAATGAATCATTGTTGAGTCCGGTAATCTTGACATGTTGGGTTGCAATTCGGGATGACTTGGACGTGTCCATGCAGATTCAAAATCGAGGAAGAGTGTCTCGTTCCCCCAATTGCGTTCGAGGGATTCATACAAACTCAAGAACACATAAGCCCCTCCGAGACTGTGACCGCCAATCCATAGGTGGGATGGGTCAATGGAATGGTTACCTAGAACTTGATCGACCACTGCTGAACGGTTCGATCCAAACGCAACTCGCTCAATCTCATCAAAAGCTGCGGTAAATGCAAGCGCTCGATAAGCGTGATGTGGCCAGTTCGATGCACCCTCGATGTCCGTTGCTTCGAATCCGTCGGGGATGACAGGACTGATGTCTGAAGGATATTGTATGAAGGCAACAGCCATACCTTTTGCAGAGAGGTGAGCAATCCAATCTGTGTATTCTTCGTAGGTTGGGTAACCCCAACCGTGGGTAAGTATGGCGAGCGGCACTGAGTCCAGAACGATGTCGTTTGGGAGTGTAGGCAAGGTCAAATAAATTGAGAAGTCGATGTCTGCCTCGCTTGAATCTTGGATTTCTGCGACCGCATCTGGCATTGTATAGGGGTGAATTGACATCGAAGTTTCAAACGGCCCTGGTTCAGCACCGTAACCAAGAGTTGGAGCGCCTGGAGGTGAAGGTGCCATGCCAATCAATGCAGGAATACCGGGCATGACCAACCACGCAGCAAAGAATACTCCAGCAATATGTAGGACATGTTTACTCAATCGAGCCTTCGTTGAATCGCGAGGAATGTGCGGCATGCCGCCAACCATAAGCAACAAAGCCAACAAAAGGAAACCATATGCAGTCGGCAAAAGAAGGAATGCTCCACGGAGATAAAATACATCGAGGGCAAAAAACAGAACTATGAAGCCGCTGAGAAGTCCGAGCAGGCACAAGCCAATTCCGTTCGCCCATCGAGGATTTTCACGGCCCTTCACATGCCGTTGAAGGACAATAAAGGTGACAAACATGAGCAAACTGCTACCGAGTGTGAAGAGGAAGAGGTTTCCTCGAAGAAACATGGTCCATTGGAGCGTTCGATATGCATATGGCCAGATTGCATCGCTCACATTCGAACCTGAGAGAGACAGCAATACTGGTTCTATGATCGATAAAAACAGCCCTGCTGAGAAAGCCACAATGAAAAAGCCAACGCTGTCATAGAAGCGTTGCCATAAAGTGGCCTGCGGAATCTCCTCCATAGCCATTCATCTCAGCACTTGGTTCAAAAAATGTCGTTTACAATTAGGCAGTCTCAGTTCGGCAATCCACGCACGACTTCTTCATTCAACAGCGAGATTTCTTCCACAAGACGTTCTAGAGAGTTACTGCTAATCTTCGGGTTTGCTATGACTGCACGGAAAATGACATCATCACCGATGTTCGAACGGCTAACCATGAAATTACCGTTATGCATCACCCGTTTACGGACCTCGGAATTGAGGTCATTGAGATCACCCTCGAATCCATCTGGATTGAGACGGAAACACACATTTGTCCACATCCGTGTTGACATCATTTCAAGATGGGGATGGGCCAATACCAGCGACTCGAGGTGTGATGCAAGTTCCATGTATCGTTCAACTTGGGCAGCCCAACCTGCATCACCGCACTCTCTCCACGCCAACCAAAGTTTGAGTGCATCGTTTCGTCGACCGCACTGCAGAGAATATCTTCCGGCGTCAATGTTACGAGACTCCTCGTGAAACAGGTAATGGGCCACATTTCCATGGGCGCATACACGGGCTAGAACCTCAGAATCCTTGACCAAAAATGCGCTGCAGATGAGAGGAATCCCCATCATCTTGTGAGCATCCCAACATACGCTGTCAGCGAATTCAACGCCATCCATAAGAGAACTGTGCTGAGCTGAAAATTGTGAGCAACCGCCCCATGCTGCATCAACGTGGTGCCAAATCCCCTCCGAATGTGCAACATCGCCAATTTGACGAATCGGATCGAACGCACCGCGAACGGTTGTCCCTGCAGTTGAAATGACGCAGAACGGTGTACGCCCTTCACGCCGAGTCCGATTGATTTCATCTTGGAGTGCTTCGGGTTGCATACAACCGTTAGAATCGCAAGCCACTTTGATGACGTTTTGATGTCCGATTCCAATCACATTTGCAGCCATGAGGACTGAATAATGAGCCTCACTGGACACATATGCCACAAGTGAGCGACCGTCAATTCCGGTTTGAGTCGAAGTCGGCACCATCACTTGCCGGGCACAAAGCATTCCAAGCATGTTTCCGTTTGAACCACCAGTCGTCAGCGTACCAGCGCCATCAAGGAATCCTACCAGTTCACCCATACGCTGGACAAGCGTCTGCTCGATAAGGGTTGCAAGAGGTGCAAGTTCGTAGGTGTACATCGAGGTGTTCGTAAGTGTAGAAATGATTTCGCCAGCGAGTGCAGCGGTGTTAATCCCACCCCAAAGTGGATTCATAAACTCTGGACGGTTTGTCTTTACACATGATAAAAGGTACGCATCAATGTCGTCCAACACTGCGTCCATGCCGTTACCCTCGAGCGGCAATTTGAGGTCACTCGTCTTTGCGAGAGAGGCGTGGGGCACAGGATTTGACACTTTACCTGGCTCATCAGAAGCACTGAGGTATTCTATGATTCGGTCGGCAATTGCCCCGATGAATGATTCCAACTCCATCTGTATCAGCACTATGAACAGGGGGGGGTTCTTAGTGTTCTTCAACAAAAGATTTGGATTGTGCAAAATGCCATACGAACGAGTTCTACATAATGTCCCATATGGGATGTGAATGAAGATATATGCAAGATGTTTAACAGCGCATAGAGAGTCATAAAGCGGATATATATTTCATTTCGAACAGAAATTAGCGACTGAGTCGCAATGGTTCCGGAAAGATACCAAAAAAACAACTTCGAATAGGAACTGATGACGAAGATGTGCTCAAAAAACCGTGAAAGAACAGACAATGGCCAATATATCGAATGCACAACGCATATTTATTGAGCAACATTGAATAAGAGGTTTCAACAGCAGACATCATGCTCGGACAAGTGGGTGACAAGTGGATTGGGAGATTGCAACAACATGTGGCAAAAGATCTTCGGACCAAGGGATGGTCTCAGACGGAAATCGCAGAAGTTCTTGGTTCGACTCAGAGCACGATATCACGTCAAATGCAGAAACCACCGATTCGACTCAATGCAAGTGCAGATGAAGCCACCATCGATGGATGGGGGAACGAATTATCGCAAGCATTATCCACTTTAGGGCCTGGTTGTACGGTGCTTCGTCAACGGCTCATTGTTGAATTCCAACTTAATGGAAACAACACGCTTCGCTACGACAAAACGCTTACAGGATTGGATTTGGATGCTGGTCAAGAACAACGAGCTTTGCTTCGACGGCTTGAGTGGGCTGCTGGAAGACTTGATGCACGTCGTATTGAACAAGCCATTCCTGCCGTTGGGCTCAATATCGCTTCCTGTAACGTTGGAGCTACCTCAACCAATGATGTCGCTGCCTTCGCCGGTCGCATCACCATGGTCGACGGTGTATTGCGTCATCATGAAACTCCAAGTTTTGGTGCATCAAAACATCTCGCTAACTTGTTGCTTGACATTCATCGGAGAGAACAAAGTAAGACCTCGGTATTGAATATCAGGCCGCCGACAAAAAACAAAGCGGTCGATACGGAGAAGGTACGCAAAGCATGTGAACAACTTGGATACTCATTTGCACTGGCTCCAAAAGCCGAAATCACAAGCGGAACAAACCGGTTTGACGTTTTACTCGACGAGGGTGACTTTGGGTGGGAGCCAACGCTTTACATCGTGGCACACAACCCTCTGGAATTGGTTGACAGAACTCACCAGCTTACTGCATTACTCAAGGGTGTGTAATCATGAAATCGATTCTTTCAGTCCTCTGCATGTTGCTGTGTGCTTCACTCAGTGGTTGCCTTACGGCAGAACAACTTGCCGATATCGAAAATGAAAATGCGTGTGAATCAACTGTCCAAGTACGAGATTCCGATGGTACTTTGAAAATACTAACCTACGATATTTTCCAAGGATATTCAAATGAACTCATTGAACAGTTCATTAATCAAACTGGCATCCAAGTCGAAATTATACGTACTGACGATGCCGGAGGAATCCTTGACCAAATGATGCTGACACAAATGGCACCTCAGGCAGACCTCATGTTGGGTCTAGACAACACATACCTCCCTACGGCACTCAAGAATTGTTTACTCGTTGAACATAACATCACACCGGAAAATCTGACGCAATCTTCACGAGATTTCTATGACGGAGATTTGGCTTTACCGTTCGATGAAGGAGATGTATGCCTCAATTATGACGAGGATGCATTGCAAACATCAAACATGAGCGTGCCTACAAGCCTTTGGAATTTGACAGAGCCAGAATGGAACGGGAAGTTGGCTTTCCCATCGCCAATTACTTCGTCTCCAGGTAGAGCATTCTTAGTGGCCACATACGATTACTTCACCGAGGAAACAAATTCAGAACGTGGTAACATGTCCGCATGGTGGCAAGCCATCGCTGACAATGGGGCAATATTTACATCTGGATGGACTGAATCCTACACAACGTACTACACAGGAGGCTACGGAGAATACACTGAAGGATACATTGGTGGAGCATACATGACGGTGTCCTATTGCCATTCACCTGGTGTTGAAGCCTATTTTGCCGAGAATTATACGCACTCGACTTCTCTCATGCTGCCAAAGTCGTCGTTCCATCAAGTCGAATATACAGGCGTCATACATGGCGCTGCTGAAATTGATGCTGCGCGTCAGTTCATCGAATACCTTACTTCACCAGAGGTCAATGTCAACATGCCAGAATACAATTCAATGTACTCGGTAATAGAGGGTAGTGACTTGCCCGAAACCAACGGCTACCGTTACCATTCAGACACAATAAATACTGCCACCTCAATTACCGATGACATCATCGAACAAAACATGGAACAATGGTTGCTTGATTGGCAAGATGCCACGCAGTGATCGGGGTTTTCGATGTGTCTTCAA
>Ga0066605_10002634_pt1 | contig 11295 bp, 10 predicted proteins | sample SaaInlLV_DNA_10m_FD_60385 | JGI IMG/M metagenome (GOLD analysis project Ga0066605, IMG submission 60385) | Marine microbial communities from expanding oxygen minimum zones in the Saanich Inlet - SI075_LV_DNA_10m | ecosystem: Environmental > Aquatic > Marine > Unclassified | place: British... | reverse complement strand
GAGAAAGTTTAAATTGGGACATTCTACCTTTTGACGGAAAAGTACCCACTAAAGAAGATTTTATTTTTTTCGTGAACCGCTTAAAGGGTATATGATATATCTCTGAATTTTTAAAACCCGCAGGGTAATTTCTAGATTTCTTAGAGAGTTTAAATCATACTATGCCTACTTCCCTCATACAAGATTTCATCATTTTATATGTTCTTTCAATATCGTTATCTAAACCAATTGAAAAACGAATCAATCCCTCTGTTAACCCCATTTCCTTTTGTTCTTCTTCTAAAATTTCTGAAGAGGTGGAAGTTCCAGGTGCACTAAAAAGTGTTTTGTAGAACCCTAAACTAACGGCTAAATATCCAATGTTTTTCTGTTGCATTAATTCCATTAATGCATTTGCTTTTTCTAAAGAACCCGCATCAACTGTTAAAATACCACCAAATCCATATGCTACATTCATCATGCTTTTAAAAAGTTGGTGAGATGGATGAGATTCTAAACCCGGATAGACTGTTTTCAATCCATCAGCTTCAAATTTAGCAGCTAAAAAAGCAGCATTATAACTATGTTGCTTCATTCTAATAGGTAAAGTTCTCATATTTTTTAGGATAGAGGACGCTCTTACACTATCCATTGTAGACCCCAATAACATGCTTGCACCGTTATTTACATTTCGCAAGTCGTTGATGAATTCTTGTGTACCACATACTACTCCACCAACAGCATCCGAAGAACCGTTTATAAATTTCGTTAAACTATGACACACTATATCTGCACCTAATTTTGCAGGAGAAATTGACAAAGGAGAAAAGGTATTATCAACTACTAATTTTAAATTATATTTCTTCGCCAAAACAGATAACGCTTTAATATCTGCAACTTCTAACAAAGGATTACTAACAGACTCACAAAACAATACTTTGGTTTTTTTAGTGATAGCCGCTTCTACAATTTCTAATTTTGTAATGTCTACAAAAGTGGTTTCTATTCCTAGTCTTGGTGTGAAGTTTTTTAAGAATGCATAGGTCCCCCCATAGATAGTTCTGCTAGAAACGATATGCTCACCTGCTCCGACTAATTGCAGTAAAACAGGAGTAATGGCACCCATTCCAGAAGCAGCAACATTGGCTGTTTCTGTACCTTCCATTGCTGCTAAGGCTTCGCCTAAACATAAATTACTCGGTGTAGAATGACGCGAATACAAATAACAACCCTCAGTATTTCCTTCAAAAGTATCTAACATTGTTGTTGCCGATAAAAAGGTATAAGTTGATGAATCTGAAATAGATGGATTTACACCACCGAATTCGCCAAAATACTGTAAATCTTGAATATTATCTGCTGGATTGAATTTCATAATTGATTGTTTTTGTATTCACAAAATAACAACACATAAGAAAATAAATCAATTCAAATACTTTTTTATAGTTTATTTATCTAAATTTGTACTTTTAATTAGATTTAAAATCTATTCTAAGAAAGAATAGCATCTCTTTACAGAAAATTGTAACCCATGATATTAGATTTTACAGATAAAAAGCTCCTTAATTTGCTGCAACATGACAGCAAACAAACAACCAAACAACTTTCTTTGCAATTAAACCTTTCGGTAACTGCTATTTATGAGCGTATTAAAAAATTAGAAAAAGGAAATGTCATTCAAAAATATGTAGCAATCGTCAATAAAAATAAAATTGAAAAATCTTTTCTAGTGTTTTGTCACATCAAACTGATGCAACATTCTAAAGAATATGTTACGACTTTTGAAAGAGAAGTCTTAAAATTAGAGGAGGTTTCGGAGTGTTTTCATGTAAGTGGTGCTTATGATTATATCTTAAAAGTGTATGTGAAAGATATGGACGAGTACCGAAAATTTATGGTTAAAAAGTTAACTGCCATTAAATATATTGGCAGTACCCAAAGTACTTTTGCCATTGAAGAAGTAAAAAATACCACACTCATTAGCACATAAAAAAACCAAAACGTTTGTTTTGGTTTTTTCATCTATTCGTAATTCAATTCCTATTTCGTTGCGTGTGATCCGTCACAATATCCATTTGAATCTTGAGTGTTACCACATCCACAAGTTGGTCTGTCTACTTTAGTTGATTTCATATTTTTTATAGTTTAAAATTAATATTATTTATCTAAGAACGACTACAAAAGACATCTCCATTAAGTCATTTATAAATTTATCTTTTAATCCTTCTATCCATCTTTTAGAACCATATTTTACATTAAAATCTGCTCTATCCACATTAAATACATCACTTTTAAAAGTAGTTACTCCACCTTCTGATGAAATTGTAGCAGGAATTGTAATACTTTTTGTAACATCTTTAATTTGTAGATTACCTGTTACGGCTAATTTACCTTCTGCTTCTTCTACATTTGTAATTTCAAATTTAGAAGTTGGATATACAGCGATATCAAAAAAGTCGGGTGCTTTTAAATGTCCTTCTATTTTTCCTGCACCAGCGCTTCCAGCCATGTCAACATTTGTAATTGTATTCATATCTATTACAAATTCACCCCCTTTTAAAACTCCTTCTTCAATTAACATCCCTCCGCTTTGAAGAGCTACTGTTCCATTATGAGAACCAGTAGGCTTGCTACCTTTCCATGTTAGCACAGAAACAGCAATATCTACATTATTTAGGGTGGCAATATTTGTTTCAACTTTTACAGCTTTGTTTACTGCTACTTTTTCTTTCTTCTCACCTTTACATGCAGTTAAAATTGCTGCAAAGACAACGAATGATAAAACTATTTTTCTCATTTTTTTTGATTTAAAAATTTTATTACTTTTATTTTCCATGGCAAATATATGTTTTTTATTTTCCAGGGAAAATAAAATTGTATTTTTTTTGATAAAATTAACAGTTGTCGGCAGTGAAAAGCTATTCTTTTATTTTGGAATCGATAATAATGGTAACTGGTCCATTATTCAATAACTCAACTTTCATATCTGCACCAAATTCTCCTGTTTGCACTTTCTTGTTCAACGCTGTCTCTAAAGAACTTACAAATTGCTGATATAAAGGAACTGCCACCTCTGATTTTGCCGCTTTTACATAACTTGGTCTGCTCCCTTTTTTGGTAGATGCATGAAGGGTAAATTGACTTACTACAAGCACGTCTCCATCAACATCGATTAGTGATTTATTCATCACATCCTGCGCATCGTTAAATATTCGAAGATTCGATACTTTTCTAACCAACCAATCAATATCTTGTTGTGTATCGTCATTTACTATGCCCAGAAGAATAAGCAATCCTTCTTGGATATTTGCAACTTTATTCTGATGAATCGTTACGCTTGCTTTTGAGACCCTTTGAATGACAATTTTCATACTTTACGCATTTAGTCATTGTATTGATTGTCTTCTTCGTTCCAAATATCTGTTCTAAAATGCGCTGTTTCTTCTTCACCGTTTAAAATTTGAAGGTAGCTCTTATATCGAGACCAAGAAATTTTTCCTTCTTCTAAAGCTTCTTTTACTGCACAATTGGGTTCTTTTGTATGAATACAATTATTGAATTTACAATCTTGCTTCAAAGCAAAAAACTCTGGGAAATAATCTCCTAATTCGTATTTATCAATATCTACTACTCCGAAACCTTTGATTCCGGGTGTGTCTATAATTTTTGCATCAAAACTTAAATCGAACATTTCTGCAAATGTTGTTGTATGTTTTCCTTGGTTGTGTTGATCTGAAATTTCTTTGGTTTTTAGATTTAAAGTAGGTTCTATTGCATTTACCAACGTAGATTTACCAACACCAGAATGACCAACAAACATCGATGTTTTGCCTGTCATTATTTCTTTAATAGTATCTAGGTTTTTATGTTGAGTTGCCGAAACCTCTATACATCTATACCCAATTGCTTCGTAGATATCTTTTAGGTATAAAACCGCTGCACGCGCTTCAATTTTATAGGAATCAATCTTATTAAAAACCAAAATTGTATCTATTCTATAGGCTCTTGAAGCTACTAAAAAACGATCTATAAATGCAGCAAATGTTGGTGGATTATTAATGGTTATCAATAAAAAAACCTGATCAATGTTTGCTGCTATGATGTGGGTTTGTTTAGAGAGGTTGACAGATTTTCTAACAATAAAATTTTCTCTGTCTAAAATCTTTTTGATGACACCGGTTTCTTCATCTCCTTTTTTTTCTAAATCGAAGATCACCTTGTCTCCAACCGCCACTGGATTGGTACTTTTGATATCTTTAATTCTAAATTTACCTTTCATTCTACATTGATGAAATTCACCTTCTTCAGATTTTACTTGATACCAACTTCCTGTAGATTTATATACGATTCCTGTCATTGGTACAAAGATGCAGAATTTTAAATAAAAAGGAGAATGTCGGCTGGAGGGATTTTCTATTTTAAAAAAATCACATGCAGGTAACTGAACGAAAAACTCCTTCAAGCTATCAAAGTTTGAAGGAGTTAAATATTCTATTGGTAATTTTAAAAGTACTTCTTTTTGGGGTTGCTCTTGCGTTAAGGATTGAGTGACTTGTTTGAGCTCTTTTTATTTTAAAAATAAAAAAGCGAGTAACGAAAGCCTGACCCTTGTGGTAACGCCCAAAAATTATGCGTTGATAATCTTTTCTTGATGATTGATCGATTCTTGGTGAATTGCCTTAAACATTTTTAAAACGAATTCTTCACTCAAGCCTTTGCTTTCACCTTCTAAAATCATGTTTCCAAGAATCTCGTTCCAACGTTTAGATTGTAAAACAGCAACGTTTTTATCTTTCTTTAAAGCACCAATTTGGTCGGCAACTTTCATACGTTTCCCTAAAGTCTCTAATAATTGTGCATCTGCAACGTTAATTTGCGCTCTTAAATTGTCTAAAGATTTTGTATAATCTGCTTCTGTATTGGTTTCTTTTCTGATTTTTAAATCTTCCATAATTTGCTTCAGCTTTGTTGGTGTAACTTGTTGTGCAGCATCAGACCAAGCATTGGCTGGATCGAAATGAGTTTCAATCATCAAACCATCAAAATTTAAATCTAACGCAGTTTGAGAAACGTCTTGAATCATTTCTCTGTTTCCTGTAATATGCGAAGGATCGTTGATTAATGGTAAATCTGGAAATTTATTTTGGAATTCAATAGCCAATTGCCATTCTGGAGTATTTCTGTAATTTGTTTTTTCATAGGTAGAAAAACCTCTATGAATTGCTCCTAAATTTTTAATTCCTGCAGTATATAGTCTTTCAATACCTCCTAGCCACAGGGCTAAATCTGGATTTACTGGGTTTTTAACCAATACAATTTTGTCTGTTCCTGCCAAAGCATCTGCAATTTCTTGCATAATAAAAGGGGAAACAGTAGAACGAGCACCAATCCATAATAAATCTACATCATTTTCAATAGCTAGCTTTACATGTGCTGCGTTGGCAACTTCTGTACAGGTTTTCATCCCTGTTTCTTCTTTTACTTTCTTTAGCCATCTAAGACCAATTTCACCAACACCTTCAAACATTCCTGGTCTTGTTCTTGGTTTCCAAATTCCTGCCCTGAAATAGTTTACATCAGAATCTTTTAATTCGTGTGCAATTTTTAAAACCTGCTCTTCGGTTTCTGCACTACAAGGCCCTGCTATTACTAGTGGATGCGCTAAATTCATATCATCCAACCATGTTCTTAATTCTTTTGTATTCTTCATTTTTCTACTTGTTTTGGCGTTTATTTTATGCCGTTTAAAATTTGTTTTATATAATTTGTATTCTCCATTTCTTTATAGATTTCAGAGAAATTATCTTGTTGCATGAGCTCTTTAAAGTGTTGTAAATTAGTGATAAACTCTTCTAAGGTTTCAATGACGTTTTCTTTATTTTGTTTAAAAATTGGGGTCCACATTGCTGGCGAACTCTTTGCCAAACGAACGGTGGATGCAAAACCTGATCCTGCCATATCAAAAATATCGCGTTCATTTTTTTCTTTATCAATGACTGTTTTACCTAACATAAATGCACTAATGTGAGATAGGTGCGAAACATAGGCAATATGTTTGTCATGAGAGACAGCATCCATATAACGAATACGCATTCCAATGTCTATAAATAATTGTAATGCTTTTTCTTGGAGCTTAAAAGTGGTTTTTTCTACTTCACAAATAATGTTGGTTTTCCCAACATATAAGCCAGAAATTGCTGCTGTTGGGCCAGATTTTTCGGTTCCTGCAATTGGGTGACAGGCTAAAAAATTTCTTCTTTTTGGATGATGCTCAACCGCCATACAAATTGCTTCTTTTGTTGATCCTGCGTCAACAACCAAGGTGTTATCTGAAATCTTATCCAAAATTGTTGGTAATAATTTTACAGTTGCATCTACAGGAATTGAAACAATCACTAAATCTGCATTTATAAGATCTTCTAAAGTGGCTTTTTTATCAATAATATTTAACTCTAAAGCCTTCTTTAAAGTGTTCTCTTTCCTACTAATTCCGTGAATGACAACTTCTGGATACTTCTTTTTAATATCAATAGCAAAGCTACCTCCTATCAAACCAACACCAATCATATAGATATTTTTCATATTCTTGATATTGCTTCTTTAATTATTGCTGAAGTTACACACAACGAAAAACGGATGTAGCCTTCTCCTTGACTCCCAAAAATAGTTCCAGGTGTTATAAATATATCTTTATCATATAAGATTGCATCTGTTATATCTGTTGTTTTTTTACCCATTGGAATTTTAGCCCACACGAATAATCCTGTTGAATTTCTGTCATATACACAGTCTAATTTATCTGCTAATTGCCATATAAGATTTCTACGCTCTGTGTAAATTTTATTTTGTTCTAAAAACCAAGAATCGGATAAGTTTAAAGCTTCTATTGCTCCTTTTTGTATTCCATAGAACATCCCAGAATCCATATTAGATTTTACTTTTAAAATTTCTTTGATAAAGGAAGCATTCCCTAAAACCATTCCTACTCTCCAACCCGCCATATTAAAAGTTTTACTCAAAGAGTTTAATTCTAAAGCAATGTCTTTTGCGCCTTCAACTTCTAAGATACTGCTAGGGTTATCGTTTAAAATAAAGCTATATGGATTGTCATTGATGATTAAAATCTGGTGTTTTTTACCAAAAGCAACCAATTTATTGAAAGTTTCAATAGTCGCACTTGTTCCTGTTGGCATGTGTGGGTAATTGACCCACATAATTTTTACCCCTGTTAAATCTTGGTTTTCTAATTCTTCAAAATTTGGCTGCCAATTATTTTCATCACTTAAATTATAAAAAAATGGTTCTGCGCCAACTAATTTTGTAACAGAAGTATAGGTAGGATAACCAGGATTTGGGATTAAAACTTTATCACCTTCGTTTAGAAAAGCCATAGAAATATGCATGATTCCTTCTTTGCTTCCCATCAATGGCAATACTTCATCTTCGGGATTTGTATTTACATTAAATTTATTTTTATAGAAACTAGAAATTGCAGTTCTTAATTCCGGAAGACCTTGATATGATTGATATTTATGGGCACTTACGTCATTCAAACTTCCTTTAATTGCTTCTAAAACTTTTGCAGGTGGTTGCAAATCTGGTGAACCAATACCCATATTAATAATGGGCTTCCCTGATGCTGCTAAGCGACTAACTTCTCTTAACTTTTTTGAGAAATAGTATTCTTGAACGGTCTCTAATCTTTTGGCAGTTTTAATCATTTTCTACCGTTTTTATACGTTCCTAAAATCTTGAATTGTTCTGCCATTATTTCTATGATCGCTGCTGCTTTTTTATAACTTTCATAAGCATCAAAAGTTACATCTACAAAAAATGAATATTTCCAAGGAGATTCTATTACGGGTATTGATTGAATTTTAGTTAAGTTCATTTTACAATCACTTAATACATTTAAAATTGCCGCTAAACTTCCTCTTTTATGATTTAATTGAAACTTTAAAGAAGCTTTATTAATTTGATCAATTTCATTATTTGGCGCTGAAGTTTGTACAATTACAAACCTTGTAGAATTGTCTTTAATAGTCTGAATCTCATCTTCAATCACTTCCAAATTAAAAATTTCTGCAGCAATTTTTGGAGCAATTGCCCCTATACCCGATAAATTTTCTTTGGAAATTCTTTTGGCTACCTCTGCAGTATCAACATCTTCTACTAATTTAATATGAGGGTGTTTTTTAAAGAATTCTTTGCATTGTAACAAGGCCATTGGGTGAGACCAAACCTCTGTAATATCTTCAATTTTCTGGCCCTTTAAACCCATTAAGTGATGATGAATATTTAAATATTCTTCTCCGATTATATTCAAGTTGTATTTGTCAATTAGAGCATAATTTGGAATTATAGATCCTGCAATTGTGTTCTCTAAAGCCATTACTCCAAGATCTGCAGAACCATCTAACAAGCGATCTACCAATTCATCAAAAGACATACATTCTTTTAATTGAATTGATGTTCCGTAAAAGTCGCGAGCAACTTTATGATGATTTGAGCCTTCTGCTCCTTGTATGGCAATCGTTTTATTCATTAACAACAAATAATATCAAAAAAAAAGTCTCGAAGTAAATTCGAGACTTTATATATTGTGTATGTTACCTAACAACCTACTACAAAGTCTCTGCTTTTATTATAAAAATAAAAGTAAAAATAGAAACGAGTAAAATTGCTTTTTAACATCTTAATTCTCTTGTTTTGAGGCACAAATCTAAAGATTATATTGAAACAAACAAATTATATCTCGTTTTTTATAAAAAAATTGACATATTATTAAAAATAACATTAAATCCAAGGGTTGTTTTGTGATATTACTCAATAAAAAGGATTTAGAACGAAAATTCTAAATTTCAAACCATTCTTTAACTAATTTTTTTTCAATTGGTGCTTCTGTTTTATGAAGAAAATCATTTTTAATTGCTTCGTAATGATAGTCTTTAGACCATTCTTCAATATTTTTTGACAGTTGTTTTAAAGAAGTACAAATAAATTTCAATTCTTTTGAGGTGATTGTTGGGTGAACCGATAAACGCACCCAACCCGGTTTTTGAGTATTACAACCCTGTGAAATTTGGTCTTTGATTATATTAGAAGTTTCTTGGTCTACATTTAATAAAAAATGACCATAAGTTCCTGCGCAAGAGCATCCTCCTCTTGTTTGAATTCCAAATCTATCATTTAATAATTTTACCACCAGGTTAAAGTGATAGTTTTCAAAATAAAAAGAAAAAATACTCAAGCGTTCTTTGTGTTTAGGTGCTAAAATTTTCACTCCCGGCAGGCTTTCAAGCGTCTTAAATAAAATTATATTGATTTCTTCCTCTCTATTTTTAATGTTTTTAACACCCATTTTTTCTTTCAACTGAATTGAAAGTGCAACTCTAATCGTTTGTAAAAAACTTGGAGTACCGCCATCTTCTCTTGTCTCTACATCGTCAAAATAGTCATGCTGCCCCCAGGGATTTGTATAACTTACTGTGCCTCCACCTGGGTTATCCGGAACCGTATTTTTGTATAGACTTTTATTAAAGACTAATACTCCGGAACTTCCCGGACCTCCCAAAAATTTATGAGGTGAAAAGAAAATAGCATCTAAAGATTCATCTTTATTTTCTGGATGCATATTTATAGCTACATAAGGTGCACAACATGCAAAATCTACAAAGCACAATCCATGATACCTATGAATTAATTTTGCGACTTTATGATATGGGTTTTTGATCCCTGTTACATTCGAACATGAGGTAATAGACACCATTTTTATTTTTCTATGTTGATGCTTCTGTATGCTCTTTTCAAATTCTTTCAAGCATAACAAACCCTGAGTGTTACTGGGCACAACTACTACATCTGCAATGGTTTCTAACCATGATGTATGATTAGAATGGTGTTCCATATGACTTACAAAAACAATGGGTCTTAGATCGTCTGGTATGGAGGTGTGCTTCTTTAAGTTTTCAGAAACTTTTAATCCTAGAATTCGTTGAAATTTATTCACAACTCCTGTCATTCCTGAGCCTGAAGTGATTAAAACATCATTCGAGTTTGCATTAACATGACGTTTGATGATTTTTCTTGCTTCATGATAGGCCAATGTCATAGCAGCTCCAGAAGTAGTTGTTTCTGTATGGGTATTTGCAACAAAAGGTCCAAATTGATGTCGCAATTTATCTTCAATAGGAGCGTATAAACGTCCGCTTGCTGTCCAATCTAAATACATCAATTTTTGTTCTCCATAAGGAGATTGAAATGTTTGATTTACACCGACAATATGGGTTCTAAATTGATGAAAATATTTTTCTAAATCTGACTTTCCTTTATTTCCGTTTGCTAAAACCATCTCTCTTGAAGCTTCTTTTTATCTCTCAAAAATAAGGATTTAAAATTACTCTTTTTGAGAACTTGTAAAAACCTCCAATCCACATTCTAAAAATTGTGCATACTCATTTTCATTTGGAGTATATCCAACGGCTTGATTTAAGATTTTTGTCCCGTCAGAATTGAGTAAAACATAATATGGTTGAGAATTTGTTTGATAAAATTGTGTTTGATAATTCGCCCATTTGTGTCCATAATTTTTCAACTTTCTAGTTCCTCCTTTCAAACGATTCACGAGAATTTGCTCATTTTTGGGCAATTCTTTCTTATCGTCTACATAAAGAGATATCAAAACAAAATCGTTTCTCAAATAAGTATCAATATTTAAATTTGGCCAAATATGTTCTTCCATTTTTCTACAGTTTACACAGGCGTACCCTGTAAAATCTAGCAATATTGGTTTTTGTTCTTTTTTAGCAAATTCAATTCCAGTTTTTAAATCCTTAAAACAATCTAAATTATTAGGACAGTCATTCGGATACAGAAAACTATAACCAACTGGTGGAGCTAGGCCACTTAAAATTGTTAAAGGTGTAAAAGTCTTTGTCTGTTTGTTTACTTGAAAACCAGAAACTAAATACATCACAAAACAAGTAACCAAAATACCGCCTGCCACTCTAGAAAATGAGACTCTTTTAATTGGGGAATCATGTGGAAACTTAATTTTACCAAATAAATACAATGCCAGCCCTGCAAAAATAAAAATCCATAGAAGTAAAAATGGCTCAATTTTTAAAAGATTCCAATGTGCCACTAGATCTGCGTTTGATAAAAACTTAAATGCCAATGCTAATTCTAGAAATCCTAAAATTACTTTGGTTGTATGAAGCCATCCTCCAGATTTAGGTAGGGCATTCATCATATTTGGGAACATTGCAAATACTGCGAACGGCAACCCTAATGAAACCCCAAATCCTGCCATGCCTG
>Ga0066605_10002633_pt1 | contig 11297 bp, 9 predicted proteins | sample SaaInlLV_DNA_10m_FD_60385 | JGI IMG/M metagenome (GOLD analysis project Ga0066605, IMG submission 60385) | Marine microbial communities from expanding oxygen minimum zones in the Saanich Inlet - SI075_LV_DNA_10m | ecosystem: Environmental > Aquatic > Marine > Unclassified | place: British... | reverse complement strand
CTTGGTGAAAGTGAAGATCAGGGCTATCACACCCAGAATGGGCATGGCATAGATGATATCTTGAGCGGTCACGATTTGCTTGGTGTATGGCCTCAGTTGGGGTAGAGCTTACTGAAATCACGAGAATATGAACTACTTTTTTGACTCAAGAGGAACTCAGCGCGAAACACTGAACATCACTGCTTCAGGTTTTTCTAAAAGCTCTAAGAGCCGGCCCTTCTGGCTGATCATGACGGCTGATTTCGGGCATCTGCAAACGGAACAGATGGGCACCTCTTCTGTTTCCTCTATATTGGGACTCAGGAAACCCAACTGATGTCGCAATCCCAAAATATTTACCAGGTCATGAGGACGTGGTTCCCCAGACTGAGCCTCCTTCTTATTCCCGTGTGGGCGTTCAGCTACTTTGGGAAAATCTCCCTGATCTTTGACCTCCTTTCCAATTTCAAGGTTCAGCTCCTATCTGTAGCCCTCGCGGTTGTTTTCCTTCACTTTTTTTTTAAGAACCGAATGAGTCTCCTTTGGTCCGTCCCACTTCTGATGATTCTGAGCATGGAAACAGGGTCTTGGCTCATTCCCCGAGAAAATACCACCCAAAAGCAAAGACCCCTCAAAGTCTACCTAGCAAACGTCCTTGGCTCCAATCTTAGACATCAGCTTCTCCTAAATCAAATTGAGCGACACGAGCCCGACCTTGTTGCCCTGCTCGAAATCAACGACCGTTGGGCCAAGTCACTGGAAACCCTCAAGCCCCTTTACCCCTACTCTGAACTCATCAGTCGCGAAGACAACTTCGGCTTATCCCTTTTCTCAAAATTTGAACTTAATTATGTCGAAATCCAATACTTCAGTAAAAATAAAGTGCCCAGCATCTCTGCCCAGATAACTCCTTCTGAAAACCAAACTCTACAACTACTGATCACTCACCCCGTCCCTCCTGTTTCAAAACGATCTTTCATCAGCAGAAACGGTTCTCTAGAAAACATGGGGGATTACCTCGCTCAGATCTCCTTTCCAAAAATCCTCCTCGGCGATCTCAACACGGCCATGTGGTCCCCATATTATCAGACCCTTGAGAACAATGCTGGACTCTACAACGCCAGAAAAGGCTTTGGCATTTGCCCAACCTGGCCCGCCTCAGCTCTGACAAAAATCCCCCTCGATCATTGTCTTCTCAGCTCCGGCCTCTTCACTCAACAATTTAAGGTCTTGGAGTCCATAGGCTCCGATCATCTGCCCTTGCTGATCGATATTCTCTACTGAAATGAAAAACTCTTAGGCCCTACCAGTCCCTAGATTTATTGCCTGGCCAGACAAAAACAGGCTGATCACTCGATGCCTTGTAAACCGCGCCTTTCTTTAACAGCAGATCACGGGACATGCTCTCTGGCCATCGGGTGTTATCATCGTACTGAGCACCTTTGAGATTAGCACTCTCCAGGCCGACACACTCTCTCATGTTGGCTTGGCGAAGGTTAGCGTTGGAGAGGTTCGCCAAAGGAAGAACTGCAAAACGTAAATCTGCCCGGTACAGGTGAGCTCCACTGAGATTCGCCCCCTTGAAGTAGCTGCGCATGAGAACACTTCTATTCAAGTTCACCTCCCTCAAGTCAGCTTTCAGAAAATTGATATCGCTAAGGTCAACCCGGTGAAGGTCAGCTCCTTCAAGGTACACCTCCTTCAGATCCACTCGCTCGATGGACTCTCCTCGCGAGCCCACCTCATCCTCTCTACGTTGCCTCTCAATTTCAAGAAACTCAATCAGTGATTCATCCCTAAGTCGTCGATGGATCTCCCCTGGTGCTGAAAAAATATTGGCAATGAGTTCCCTCCTCCGCTTAAGTTGCTGATGCTCCAATCTCTGTTCCTCAGCCGCTTTCCACCACAAAAAAAGACTGACAAGAATAGCGATCAATAGACCGGAAATCAACACAGCTTTGTTAACGCCCTTTGGTTCCTGTGCTACGGCGAAACGGGACGATGGCGCACCCAGTTTCCCAGCCAAAACTGACACCTCCTCTGGATTCAACCCGACCAAAACCGTTCGGGAGCTTTGCTCACTTAACTCACCAACTCCCAGGACCGGCATTGCCTCCCCTTTGTTTTCTTCGAGGATTTTCGAAAGCAACTGAGCATCTCTCTTTGGCAGAACCAAAGCCGAAGCCTTGGCCTGTAAGGCCGTTTCGTATTTATCCAATAGGTCACTCTCTACCCGGGATGCTTCGGCATAGGGAACAGCACGCGCACCCAAAAAAGGTGGTGAGCCAAAGGGGTGATCCACAGCAGCAGAAATCATCACAAGGGGTCCCGCGGGCGGCGTCTCGTTTCCGCAGACCGCACTGAGCACCAGAGCCAACTGCATGGAACTCCCCTGACCACACACCGTCCCACCACGTCGGTCTAGAATTTCTCGGCCTTCTCCCCATTGGTGGAGCAAACCGACACAGCCCTTCCCTTCAAGACGGTCAAGAATTCGAGGCCCAACATCTTCTCTGGGAATTCTGAACCGCTCTCCTTCGCAGATCACCTCTCGAAAACCCGGATGGGATGATGGTGCGAGTTCGACCCATGCTCCTCGGTAATCCTCACCGGGCCTTGAGTAAGGAAAAGCTATTCGCCAAACCATCAGTCCAGTTCCTCAAGAACAAAACAGTGGCTCAGCTCTGCCGTCGATCGAGCAAGGTAAGAGGGCATCTTGCTCAATTCTAGCACCTCGAGAGCTTCTCCTTCTTTCGTCAGGAGGGTGATACGAACTCGACGCGTCAGGTCTGAGACCAAGGTTAGTCGATACTGATCTTCACTATCGATCTGGACATCCAGATGCCATCCCGAACTGAAACCAGCTCCAGTGATCTGGGATTCGTGAATGCTTCGCCACGACTCAGTAGAGCCTGCCGCATGCCCCAGTTCCTCAACTCTCCACAGATGAACTCCCCTAATCTCGGGGAGGGACGCTTTCACTTGATCCATCACCCCCTTCAGGTGAGAAAGACAAGAAAGGCAACTTTCGCGATGCTCCTGCAAAGCTTCCGATATTTTTTCTCCAGCCAGAACTTCGACCGCTCTGGCCTGAAGCTCCTGACACAGCTTCCTGTCGTCCGAAGGCATCCGTTGGGAGAGTCGATGAAGAAGATTGTTGGGCGAAGTCATGATGAGGTGATTTCCTTCCACTGATCATATTGCGGCTGAAGTCTTTTCCTCAGCTGAGTTCGCGCTCGGCAAAGATTCTTGTGAATCGAGTCCTCAGTCACACCAAGGAGCATGGCCATCTCACGACGAGAGGGCTGTTTGTCTTCACGGTCAACAAAGGCCAGAGCTGCCACTGATCGAAGTTTAGGGCTCAGTTCCATAACAGCCTCCTCAACGGCATCGGGAAAACGTGTCCAAAACAGCCAGATTTCATCTGAGCGAACATCTTCCCAATCCATTTCTAGGGTGGTCTGCTCGGCTCTTCGAGCACGCTTTCTGTGAAAATTTAGCCCTTGGTTCCGAATCGAAGCCCAGGCATAACGCTTCAGATCTTCGTACCGGTTTTCGTTCAAGGGCAGACCGCCGGCTCTGATCTTGAGGAGAAAGTCGAGTAGCAGACCCCCCAGAATGTCCTCGGCCTCGTGAAGAGGACAACCCCTGGCCTGAAGCACAGAACATGCCGAAGCCGACTCTTCTTCGGCGAAGCGGAGTAAATATTCCTCCTGAGTCCCGGCTGGTTCCATGCTGACGATGGTAGGAAGTGAGATTCCACCGCAATTGAACTTTTTCTGCTCTCATACCCCTACATGGTCACTCATCCAGTTTTGGGGACATAAAAAAAATAATCCCAAAAAACATGTCCCCAAGCTGTCATGGCAGGCCATATCCAGATGAAACTTCACTGGAGAAATTCATGTCAGCCCTCGATGTTCACATTCCCCTCGCCGCCAACTCTGGCTCGAGCAATCATGAAAAAGTGCCTACCCCGGCCAAACTGACGAGTAAGAAGTGGGTGCTGGGCGCCCTTTTTTCTGCTCTCGCTGCTGATTTGCTATGGTACCAAGCGGCCCCAGGCCTAGGTATGGCCATCTGGCTGATGGGATCTCTCCTTGCTCTAACCTCCATTCGCTCGCGACAGAAAGGCTGGTGGTGGCCTGTCGTTGCCCTTGCCCTAATTTCACTCAGACTCACTTGGGAATTTTCCTGGGGAGCCATGCTCATGGGCGTCCCTCTCTGGTTCATGGCTCTCAGCGGCGGACGGGTGAACCTCTTAAGAATTCCGGAGGCCCTCGTGGCCTTTCCCTCAGCTCTCATTTCTCGGGCCGCCCACCTCTTTCTCCTCCCAAGGATCGTCCTTTCCTCAGGAAACCTAAAAAATTTAACGTCATCCCTTGCTTCGATGAGGTGGCCTCTCTTTGGATGGCTTGCTTCTATCTTTCTCGGAATCGTTTTTCTCTCCATTTTCCGAATGGGCAATCCCATCCTCGACCTGTGGATGGTCAAACTCGAAAACGTCGTCACCGGGTGGGAAAGAGATTTCTTGAACACCTTTGAAGCCGTCCCCTCTCACCTTCTTTTCATCCTCTTCATGGTATGGATGTCCGTCGTCGCCCTCCTTCCCAAGGTGAGGGCGAATATCTGGAGACGGGCATGTACCGTCACAGGGTCATCCTTCGCCGAACTCTGGCCCCAAGGTATGTCACGGAAGACCTTTGCTTTTAAGTGTCTACTCATTCTCAATGTCGTCACCCTAGCTCCCAATCTACTAGATCTCGGCGTGCTCTGGTTTGGACAAGAACTACCCGAAGGCGTTAAGTATGTCACTTACGCCCATGAAGGTGTCGCATGGCTCACCTTCAGTGTCCTAGCCGCCACCGCCGTTCTCGCCCTGCTCGTACCCTCTCGTTTCTCCACCCTCTCTTCGGGCATCAGAGTTCTGGGATGGCTGTACATAGGCCAGAACCTATTCATGGGCTTAGGTTCCTTTCGCCGCCTCCAACTCTACGTTGACTTCAATGGCCTCACTATTCTCAGGGTCATCGGATTTGTCGGGATCTTCGCCGTCTTGGCCTGTCTACTCGTTGTCGTCCTTGCCAAATTTAAAGAAAAAGATGGCCTGTGGGTTCTCAGGACCCAAACAGCCATCATGAGCTCCCTGATCTTCCTTCTGGTCGCGCTTCCCATGGACAACAGCATCGCCAAATTTAACGTTCAGCGCATCCTCAACGGAATGGAGCGGCCTTCGGTTCAGCTGCTAGCCCAGCCTTGGGGACCTTCAGCCTGCGTAGCCCTACTCCCACTACTTGAAGGAGAAAACACACTCATCCGAAGGGGAACCGCTGCCCTCCTCCTCACCCGTCTGGAAGATTTTAAGAAAGATCTTCATACACAGAACCAAGACTGGCGTAGTTGGACTTATTCACTGGACAGCTCCGTCCAACGCCTCGAAGAAAAACGCTCACAGATGGCCTACGAAGTAGGTCGAATTCCACTTGAAACCCACCTCAATGATCTTCGCCGCTTCAGCCGCGATTGGTACTAAGGAGAACACCATGAAAACACTCACCCTTCTTATGCTCGCCTTGTGCGGGACCTCACTCCTCGCCGAAGAGACTCAAGCTCCACCAGCTTATCTCCAACCCCTCGATGAGCTCCTGCCATCCTCCCCCCCCGATGTCGACATGTCCTGCCCTCTAGGCCGGTTAGACGTCATGGTCCACCAGGGAATCGCCTTCTGGAGACTCACCTTGCAAGCCCACAACGGCAGTGGAAAACTGGAGTCAGCCTTTCTCCGTTTCCCTATGCCGGAAGATACCCTTGTTTCAAGATTCAGAATCTGGGACCAAGGCAAGCTCTACGAAGGCACCATCGGCCCAAGAAAGAAGGCAGAGAAAGTCTACCAAAAAGTGAGTGGAGATACTGTCCCTAATCTTGAGCGACTGGAAAAAGATCGACAGCAGAAAGAGATTCGCAAACGAGATCCTGGTCTGGCTCGGCAGAGCGGAAGACTTTTTGAGTTGAGAGTTGCTCCCATCCTTCCTGGTGAGACCAAACAGATTCAGCTCTTTGGCCATCGCAGACTACCCTCTTCCGAGACTGGTTTTCATTGGACTCGTGACCTTAGAGACTTAGCCAGATTACAACACGACACCCGAGGAGACCTGCCTTGCCTCGACTTCAAAGTCACTGCAGATTTCGTCGAACTGAATGGACTCGACTCCGTTCAGGGCATCGACTCCGACATATGGGATGTTGCTCAAGTCGACGACCAACGGTGGACCGTCACCTCAATTCCCTTGAACCATCGCACCTCACCCTCTGTTAATTGGGTCATCACGCCTGACCTCGCCGCCTCGAAGCAAGTCTGGGGCATCACCTCTAAAGTGGGTGACGATCAACGAATGCTCCTCCGTCTCCACCGAGACGCCGCGACCGACGTCAACGTCGAGCCGGTTTCCCCATTTTACATCGGATGCTGGAGATTTCAGGAAGTCGCTGTCAATAAAATCAGAAATCGTCGAGACTGGGACCGTGAAAGAAGCGTTCAGGAATCCGTGTTCAATCTGGAAACCAACGCTTACCTCACTCTCTTTAATCTCTGTCGCTTTTCTCCAGGTCAGAAATTTTCCTCCTCTTACCATGTCAGAACAAGGGCGAGAAACAGCAGCCCCTACTATGGAGACTTTTCCCTATCCAAGACCAGCTTTCAGAACTTCGCTCAAAAACTATTTGAGAGTCGCCCCAATCCCAAGACCAAACACAAGGGCATTGACGTCACTCAGCATTTGGAAGACAACCTGAAAGATGGCATCAAGGATGTACTTCTTTTTATCGACCGTCTGGATTTCAAGACCTACCAGAAGCTGAAAGGTTTCAGCAAGAGTGTTAGAATTCTTGTCTTTTATGAAGAGACAGAGTTCGAACTCGCCGACTCACCCAACCTAACCCTAGTCGATCTCGATACCATTGCTGATACTCCTTCTCTCATGAACTTGAACGACTTCACCAACCATGACTCCTTCTACCTAAAAGCCTTCCGCCCTTACCATGGGCCGATACTGCCTTCAGGAGACGCTGTCGTTGCTGGTCTGCGCGTGGAGAGAATCGGCAGGGGCTCCTCGCCTTGGATTTGGGTGAGTGGGAATGTTGAGAAAATGGGCAGCCTCGCCCTTACCCTTTCCCCACCAAAGGGCGGCCTTCTCGCCACCGACTCATGGCACCGCTACCAGCTCAACCTCGATGAGGTGGACGACGGCGGCCTCTGGGGAGGAAGTTTTTCAGCCCGAACTGAACTCCAGAGGCATCCGACTTCAACAACGATCGAGGAAAGAGAAGAGCTATCAAGGCGATGGAGTTTTCTCACTCCTGAAACCGCTTTCATTGCCTTGCCCGGTGATCTTGAGAGGAGATTTGGATTCGCTCCAGAAAACCGTTCTGCTCAGGATCACATGGGTGGTTTAGCACCAGGTACTCCCGAACCCCATGAATGGGCCATCATCCTGATGCTCGCATCTCTGGTTCTTTATCGTTACCAACAGCAGAGGAAGATGTCTTGATCTTCATCGACCTGATCGCTCTTGGACTGACCCTCCCCTGGCTCTGTATTTCCGCCCATGAGGATCTCCTCTCTGGAGGTGTTGGGCCGGTCATCCTCGTAGCGATTCAGGTATGGATCATGACCCTAAAGAGCACATCGACCAAGGTGACCTTTCTCGATGTTTTCATGATCAGCACGGGGGGATGGTTCCTCATGGCTGGGTTCCATCCCCTCACGGCCCTTCTTGGGATGGGGGTTCTGGGTCGATCACGCCTCAATCTATCGAGATGGGCCATTCTGATGTTGTCCCTATTTCCCATACTTGTTCCCTTGGGATGGCTGGAGTGGACCCAGTTTTCTCGACAGATGTCCCTCACCCTTCTCGACGGCCTCCTTTACGTGATTCCAGGAGCAGAGAGAACCGGGGTTAGTATCTTCTTCCGGGGAGAACAGTTGGTGGTCCTCAGTTCCTGTAGTGGAGCCACCCTCACCCGACTTCTTCTCGTGATCTCCGGCCTGATTGTTCTCAGCCAGGGAAAAGGGTTCTGGAAAATTCCTCTAGCCATTCCCTTGGGATTGACCATTAACGCCCTAAGAATTTTTCTCGGCCTCATCCTCCTACCCCTCGTTGGAGAAAATTCTTTCTCCTTCTGGGACCAAGCCTTGGGAATCCTTCTCTTGGGTGGTGCGGCCTTCTTTCTGATGGGCAAGTCCAACTGGAACTTCCAAGTCCCCTTTAACTCGCGAATGTGTCTGCCTCTGGTCTTCGCCTGTACCATCCCCTTCCTAACTCCGGGATCTCTAGCCGAAGATGTCCAGCACCTCCAGTGGGACGGAAACGTCACCATTCATCGCTTTACCGAAGAGAGAACAGGGATCAACCGCTTCCTATTGGATCACCCCCTCGAAGCCTGTCTCTCCGCTCGAGGTTACGACCTCGACGCCATCAGAAGTCAGGAAAACAAGATCGGCAAGGTTAAAGCCGTGAAAGTGATCTATCGCATAGGAGACATCACCTGCGGGGAGAGAAGTAAAACTCTACTTCATCTTCTTAGCCATCCGGGCTCATGGAATGAACCCCTCGAAGTCGAGGTGTGGATCTGGGGATAAAAACGACTTCAACGATCTTTAAAAACGGGCTCCGCCCCAGTTCGGTCGAACATGTCGTAGAGTGCCACAATATAGGGGTGATTTTCGTCGTAATTCGTTAACGGAGAAGGGTTCTCCACTCGACCTGGAGAGCGAACGCGACTCCCCTTCGTCTCGGTGATGTTGTCGCCTAATTCTTCCCGAACAGACTCCAGCAAGCCCATCAACTCCTTCACCACGTCGGGCTGTTCGTCGTAAAGGTTTTTCGTTTCCCCAACGTCATCAACGAGGTGATATAATTCTTTGAGGTCGGTCTCCACATCCTTGGGTGAAAAGCTCCTGTGGGAAATTCTCAATTTCCATGGCCCTTTCCTGATGCCCTGTAGTGCACCAAAGGCGTGGTAGACGAACGTTTCCCGCGGCGAATCTTCATTCTCCAGCAAGACCCCTCTCAAGTCCTGTCCATCCACATCACGGTCCATCGGTATTTCAGCTCCTCCTAACTTCGCCAAGGTGGTGTAGAGGTCGATCGAGGCCGCAATGCCCGAAGTTTCTACGCCGGCCTGAATACTCTCAGGCCAACGCATGATGCAGGGCACTCGTTGCCCTCCTTCCCAACAGGAACCTTTAGCACCTCGCAAGGGGCCATTGCTAGCCCGTGGACTTTTTGTCCCTCCGTTATCTGAAGTGAAAATGACCAAGGTGTTTTCATCCAACCCTCTTTTTTTGAGGGCGTTCATGATCTCTCCCATGGCCCAATCGATGGAAGCGACGGCAGCCCCATAACGACCATTTTTTGAGGCTTCGAGAAAATGTTCGGGCACAATTAAGGGTGTGTGAACATACATGTGCGCCAAGTAGAGAAAGAAAGGGTCGTCGCCCGCCTCGTCCATAAACTGGAGGCACTCATCGACATAACGCTCCGTGAGTCCAGCCTGATCTGGCTGTTCCTGTTGAACCTTCTCTCCCCTCAGGAGTGGAAGAGGAGGATTGCCATTTCGCTCTCCATCTTTCTTCGCCTGCATGCCCATATCATTGGAATAGGGAATACCAAAGTATTCATCAAAACCATGGCGAGTCGGAAGAAATTCAGGCTGGTCGCCGCAGTGCCACTTCCCAACCAGCTTGGTTCGGTAACCCACATCTTTCAGCAAGCGGGCAATGGTGATCTCATCGGGGTGAAGCCCAATGCCATCTCCGGGAAAAAGCACCCAGTCGATGCCCACCCGCGGTGGGTAACAACCCGTGAGCATTCCCGCTCTGGAAGCCGAACACACCGAAGAAACCTGATAAAAATCCGTAAACCGAAGTCCTTCTGCGGCCAACCGGTCCAGGTGAGGCGTGGGGTTGCGGTCAGAACCGTAACAGCCGATGTCACCATAGCCAAGGTCATCACAATTGATCAGAACAATATTGGGTTGCTTTTCGCTCAATGTCTTTCCTTCAAACTTCTTAAATCTGTATCTCGATACCTTCGCTTCCCTCGACCTGAGGCTTTTCTCCCGGTCGGTACTTGATACTCACTTCACCTTCCATGAGGGGCACGCGGAGCTCATAGGCAAAATCTCCCTCATAAGGGCTCACTGAAACTTTTTTACCACCGGGCTCCAAGATTTTCAGTCCAGGAAGTCGACGAATTAAAAACTCTGATGCTCCCGCACTCCATGCGTGACTTGTTGTCCGCTTAAAGCCTGACCAAGGGCCATCGCGAAAAGAACCGTTGGCCGTCCACTCTTCTAAGCAGGTGTCCCAACCACGATCTCGAAAACGAAGCCCCCACCTCTCCTCGATCGTATCGAGAGCAAGGTCTCTTCGATCATGACCATAGAGGGCCTCTAGAAGAATTCTTGCAAAGAAAGGCTGACACTCAACCCAACCTTCCCGTTGGCCCTGCACATAACCTCTTTCAATCAACGCCCGGCTTTCATCTCCAGAGAGACAGCCAAAAAGAAGGGCTGAAACATTCCCATGTTCAGATACCTTTTCGCTCTGTTCCCCATGATCCCAAGCGTCCACCACCAACTCTCGCTTCGGATCCCAAAAACGACCTGAAAACTTCTGGCGAATATTACTCGCAAACCCTAGATATTCGTCTCGACTTCTGAGGTCTCCATTGAACTCAGCCATCTCCGCCAACACATCACAAGTCATGGCGAAGATGGCGTTGTAAGCTGAGAGAGAACCCACCTTGGTCACGTCGGCCCAGTCAATAAAAACCCACTGGGCTATATCCGTAAGAAAGCCTTCATCGTCGAGATAGTTGAGGTGCCATCGCATAATTCTGGTGGCATCGGAGTAGAACATCCGGTACCAGCCTTCCTCCCCACTATAATGGTAGTGTTCGCGCAAAGCGTAGATCCACCACAGAGAATAGTCCGGAATCGTGTGGTAGCCCTCTTGGGGCTGACAGTTGGAAAGGTTAGAGAGAAGTCCGTTGGGAAGCCCATTCAGACCCGCCTGCACCAAGAACTTTCCAGACAGCTGTGTATCTCCATACACCCAGTGCAGAGCCGGAACCGTAACACAGGCGACATCACCCAACCACTGAGCTGCTTCTCTCCAGGGGGTGTCAAAAATCCCATCAACACAGCAAAGGCGTATCGTGCGTCGACACAAAGCGTCGATCGCCTGAGTCTTTTCTGGTGCCAAAAAAGAGGCTTCACGGGGAAAAGGTGTCCGCACCCGGATGGCCCTCAAGGCA
>Ga0066605_10002630_pt1 | contig 11307 bp, 9 predicted proteins | sample SaaInlLV_DNA_10m_FD_60385 | JGI IMG/M metagenome (GOLD analysis project Ga0066605, IMG submission 60385) | Marine microbial communities from expanding oxygen minimum zones in the Saanich Inlet - SI075_LV_DNA_10m | ecosystem: Environmental > Aquatic > Marine > Unclassified | place: British... | reverse complement strand
GAAGTCCTCTTCGATCCTTTCTGAAACTCAAACTCGAAGTTTCCAACAAAGAGGTTGGCAAACTCTTGGATGGCGGAAAAGTTCAGGTGAACGGTCGAAGAGAACAATTTGGTTCTCGGCGACTGAAGAAAGGAGAGAAAGTTGCTATCCTAGGAGTTTTCAGTAAAGAGCCTAAGCCTTCTGGGCCAAAACCTCTGCTAGATGTCCTCCACGAAGACAAAGCCTTCTTGGTCATCAATAAAGAAGGCGGTCTTCCTTCTCAAATGACCCGTGACCCCAAAAGACTCACCTGCGAAGGGCTCGTTCAAGCCACCTACAAAGAGAAAGGCCTACCTGCCCCCATTCTCCTCCATCGCCTCGACCGAGATACTTCTGGGGTTCTTCTCTTCGCCAAAACCGAACAAATAGCAACTCGCACGATGGACTGTTTTCGCCAGAGGAAGATTAAAAAAATATACCTAGCCATCTGCGAAGGAACCCCACCCCTTCGCGAGGGGCATTGGTCACACCACTTGGGCCCTAAAGGCAAAAAAGGTGGTCGTACCTTCCACGCCTGCCTCAATAGCGGTGGTCAGAAAGCTCTCACTGATTTCCAGGTCATGGCCACAGGAGCCGGAGCTTCTCTATGGGAGCTCAAGCCCCACACTGGACGGACTCACCAACTCAGAGTCCAATGCTCTGAGGCACGCCACCCTATTTTCGGAGATCACCTATATGGAGCAAAATCAGGTTCAGGCAGGCACCTTCTTCATGCCGCCTTTCTCGAACTTCCAAAAGAGCTCAGCTCCCTTAACCATTTCCAAGCCCCACTTCACCCAGACTTCAAATCAAAACTCAAAGAAATGGGCAGCCTTGAAGCTTATCAAGATTGGAGTCAGAGCCTCACCCCTTGATACCCGGGTAAACGACGACCTCCAAACCCGTTTGTTTCCTCACGACTTCAGCATAACCCTCAAGGAAATCAGAACTTAAAGCTTCTGCCTCATGATTACCTGGAGCTCTGGCCACCGTATGAAGCTGCACTTCAAGGATCTTTCCTCCAGCTGCCAACATCTTATTTAGAATACCACAGTACGCCCCAAGCTCTTCTGCGTCGGGTCCTCGCCCATCTATCTCAAAAAAAAGCGTTTGTATTTTAACTGGACGCCGCGTAGAAATGAGGATTAGGTTTTTCACCACTCTCTCAAAGGGCACTTTACTCCGATCGACTTTAAGGTAGGTTTCCTCTCTACCGGCATCCAACTTTGCCCATACCTCTCCTCTATGTGCATCGATAGCCTTCAGCCCTCTCTCTACAGGTTCCAAATGAAAGCGAGTTGAGTTTGTGATGATCACGATCTTAACAGACTCAGGAATCTTCCCTTCGACTTTGTACCTAGCGAGCAAGGTACAGACTCCTTCAAAAATAGACTCTGAGGTTGGCTCTCCATCTCCACTAAGAGCAATATCATTAAGACGACGAAGGTCCTCTGGAACTGATAAAAAAGGCTCCTTCTCATATATTTTACCACTCAATATCAACTCGAGCATCGCCTCGAGTTCCGTTTCCAAACGATCTAAGGAGAGAGTCTTTGTCTGTGGCTCAATCGAACGGTCCACTTGGCAATATAAGCAATCGAAATTACAGGCTTTATGAGGGGATAAATTGAGCCCAAGACTCATTCCTTTGGCTCGTCGGGAAAGCACTGGGTAAGCATAGAGGAAGTCATCAAAACCCCGACCATGCTCGCCAAAAGCCTTGAGCAGGAAGCCTTTCTCTTGATTCTCACTCATTGGATCAGTGGTCTCTAGCAAGACTGTTCAAAATACTTTTAGCGGATGATACTGCACCAGCTACATCTCCACCACCAAAAGCATCGCCTGCCATCCAAAGGCCTGGATGACCAATCAGCCCTGGGCCTTCGCCTTTATAGGCCTTCGTTACTCGAGAAAATTTCCAACGCTTGAGATTCACCCTTAGAGGACGTATTCCTCTTTCCTTTAACGCGACCTCCATCATTTCGATCACCTCTTCATCTTTAAGGTCATAATGCTCATCACTAAATTTAGTGCTGAATGACAACAGATAGTGTCCATCTTCCGCAGGACTTCCTCGCTCACCTTGATCCACCACCTCTGTGATGAGTCCATCCCCTTTAAAGTCGAACGCTTCTTCCACCTTAGCCAGTAGCATCAACTGTTTCCTATACTCTACCTGCTCAAGGGCCTTTCTCTGCTGAACATCAAGTTCTATTGAAGATGCTCTTAGCAGGTCTAGCATCTGAGGCACAGGTAACGTCAAGATTAGTTCTTTAACCGGCCCAAATTCACCATTAGCTGTCTTCAGTTTCCATGAAGAGGTTTCTCGAACTAAAGCCTCCAGCCTTTCACCTAAGTAAAGATCCAAACCCTCTGCCATTGCTTTAGGAAGTGTTGTCATGACAGGAACACTTCGAAAACCTAAACCTTCGGGCTGAAGAATTCCAGCTCCGACAAAAGGCTCCATCCAGGTATCTCTCTTTGGTATGATTGGAGTTCCTGTATCGTAATGACCACCTTCAAAACGACGCGTCGCAATTCTTCCTCCAACACCTCGACTTTTATCCAGGAGAAAAACATCCTCCCCTCGCTCTTGAAGCCCTCTAGCAATCAGAAGGCCACAAAGACCACAGCCTACTATCCCAACCGTGGCCATCTATTAAGTCTCCTTATTTGGAGGGTTCATTCCAGAACCCTCGATGGCCCAACCATGCCTCAGCCATTGGGAGCCAGTTCCGAACATGGTCATTCCAAAACTTACCCGGACTTCGACAAATAGACAATCCGTGAATCCCCGTTGGAAAAACATGTAATTCATGCTCAACTCCATGCTGATTTAAAGCCATAGCATATAGATAAGCGTTCTCCACTGGAACCACCACATCTTCAACCGTATGCCAAAGAAAAGTCGGCGGAGTCTTTTCATGAACAGCTTTTTCCATCGACATCGCATCCCTGTCTTCTTCACTCGCTTCTTCACCAAGAAGATTAGTGAAGCTTCCTTTATGCTGAAAAGGGCCTGATGTGATCACCGGATAGCTTAAAATAGCAAGGTCTGGTCTGGCTGATATTCCTTCCAGTTCTTTGTCTGGGTCGACCAACCAATCGCTTCGATCAAAACCATTTGATAGGGTCGCAGATAAGTGACCTCCAGCACTAAACCCAATCACCCCTATTCTGGCTGGGTCAATTTTTAATTCAGTCGATCTCTTCCTGAGGAGTCTCATGGCATAAAGCCCTTGCTGCTGGGGCTTAGGGTAAATGTTTCTACCTGTCGTGTACTCCAACACAGCAGCAGAAATTCCCATTGAATTGATCCAAGCTGCAACTGGTCCCCACTCTCTCTTGCTAACTCCCCCGTAGCCACCCCCTGGGCATATCAGGATACAAGAATTGGAGTCTCCTTCCTCAAAAGGGAAAAAGTGTAGCTTAGCTTCTTTGAGGTTTTCTTCTTCAACATGAAGCTGAATGGTCAGATTGGGTTGGCTCATGACATTGGATAGTAATTACATCCTTCATTCAGGAAATTAACCATCATTCGTCTAGACGCATGATCCAGATACTGAACATCACGCTTCACTAATAAAGCTCAAATGATCAACACCTGGAAAAAAAACTACTCAGCCGTTCCAAGAACTTTAGATCGCCTAAAGAACCTTGGTGGAGTAGCCTCGGTCTTCAACGCTAATATTGACGCCATCGTTCAAGTTAACTCCGATCGCTTCCATAACTGGCACAATTCTCTCTCGAAACCTTTGGCTCAGTCCAAGGACCTAGCCCGGAAAATCGAGTCACCGGAGGACGTTCTCCAAGGCTTGCTCAACGGTTTTAAAAATGGCATCGCTCAGGAGTGGCTCGTCACAGACAAAGCCGCCTTTGAGTGGCTTCAGGAGAAAATTGGTTATGACAAGCTCCAGATGGGAGGACAAGGCGGCATCATCTCCAATGTAATGACCATCACAGGCGTTCAGAAGGTTTATGTCCACACTGCCTCCCATGAATCTCGGCAGGCCAGCTTATTCTTAGATGATGAACGGCTTCTAGCTTCCAATGGAAAAGAACTATTACCAGCTAAAAATATTGAGAGGGAAGGTGACATCCCTCTCATGCACTGGATCTTAGAGTTTAAGAAAGGCCAAACCCTTATTCTTAATGGGGAAGAGATCACCTGCCCCAAATCGAATCGATTCATAGCAACCTACGACCCCCTTAATTTCGACCTCCACCTCGACCAAGCCTTCTCTAGAGCACTCAAATCAAAAGACCTTGCCTTGGATGTCGTTCTTATGTCTGGCTTTCACATGTTAGGAGAAAAGTTATCCAATGGTCGTCTTGGCATAGATCAACTGCAATCAGTCTGGCAAGAGGTGAAGTCCTGGAAAGCTTCGCACCCTGATGTGATGATTCACCTTGAATTTGCCTCAACTCAAAATCTCACGATTCGCCAAGCTATCGCTGAAAAAGTTGCTCATGAGGTCGATAGCATTGGGCTCAACGAACAAGAGCTGATCGATATCCTTGAAATCATTCACCTCAAAGATCTAGCTTGCTCCTGTCGCTCGGCGATGAATGCACCCACCCTCTTTGATGGCACTTTAGAAGTTTTCAAACACTTTGACCCATATCGTTGCCAGCTCCACATGTTCGGAATCTATCTAACTCTAACCCGTGAGACTGATCGGACGAAGCTCTTGGCGATGAGAGATGGCATGGCTTTAGCTGCAACTTTAGCTGCGACCAAAGCTGGCACAGGAAGCCTTGAAAACAAAGACCAACTCCTCCACGGACATGGCCAAGATATATGGGGTCCTGCTGTTCAGGAAATGAAGTCTCTCAACGCACACCTGACTCAGTTAGGAGTGGGAGATGAACAATTTCTTGAAAGTGGCATCGTCATCATGGCCGAGTATTCCATCGTTGCTCTACCAACCATCCTGGTCGAGAAACCCGTGAGCCTAGTGGGCATGGGCGATACCATTTCTTCCCTTTCCCTAGTTGGCTCTCTCGTCTAAGAGGCTATTACAATTGGTATGACTATGATTCACGTTGTCCGTGTCAGTTGCCCAGACGAGAAAGGTTTATTAGCTAAAGTTGCTGGTGTGCTTTGGGAAAGTGGACTCAACATTCTGAGCAACCAAGAGTTTGTTGATGAACCGACGTCGACTTTTTTCCTCCGAGCTAAAGTCGAAGGTGATATCGATCATTCTTCCCTTCATGAACAACTTGAGAATGCCCTTCCCTCAAATCACAACCTCGAAATCTCTCCCCTCGCTAAAAAAAACCTCGTCATCATGGCCACCAAAGAAGAGCACGTTCTCGGTGATCTCCTCATTCGAAGCCGCCAAGGTGACCTTCACGGCAATATCTTGGCCATTGTTTCCAATCACCCTGAGCTCGAAGAGCTAGCTCAGGCTTTTAAAATCCCGTTTTATCACCTCCCCGTTGATAACCTTCATCGTGAGAAACATGAACAACAGATTCTCAACCTAATCAAAACCTTCCCCCTTGATTATCTCATCTTGGCAAAGTACATGAGAATTCTGAGCCCAGAGTTCGTTTCAAATTTTAACAACAATATCATCAACATCCATCATTCTTTCCTCCCTGCTTTTATCGGTGCTAATCCCTATCGTCAGGCACACGACCGTGGAGTTAAAATCATCGGAGCAACAGCCCACTTCGTCAATGATCAATTAGATGAAGGGCCTATCATTACGCAGGGAGTTGAAAACGTCGACCACCGCCTTGATGCTAAGGATTTAGCCAGGGTTGGGCGGAACATTGAGAAAACAACTCTCGCTAAAGCCCTTGATTTAGTCTTAGAACAAAAAGTCTTTCTTGCAGGGTCCAGAACCATCGTCTTTTAATTCACACCAACGACGAGGCACAAGAAAATAACTGCCCTAACCTATCTTGAGAAAAAGGGCTGAGTCACTAAAGACATCCCCTGTTATTTCTTCTCTTTGCTAGACAACCCCTTAATTTTATCTTTAAAGACTGTCCAAAAAAGTCTCCTGAACGTGAACGTTCAGAAAAAATCAGGCAGCTCCAACCTTCTTCAGAATTTTATTAAGCGTTGCTGAATTGAAATCTTCGGGGTCGATAAAACCACCATCGTCATCCCCTCCTCCATCTTCAGATAAAATCGTATCAAGAATAATCTGAATACGTTCCAAATCAAGACTCTCTAATCCTGCAAAAAGCTCTTTCATCTCTTCACTTCCAGGAGCCAACACAATTCCGGCTTTTTCAAAAATAACTTCATGCTCAGTCGTAGCAGGAATAATATTTTTCTTAAAAACTCTGAGAAGAAGGCGCTTACGTGTGCTCTCCTTCATCTCCATGATTCCAGCCAAATAATCCTCAAGATCTTCGGCTTCGAAATCCATCAAAAATTGGTGATCTAGACTCCCACCCCTTGAGAATATTTTATTGAGAAGGGCCTGAACGACCTTTCTGCCGTATTCCGCTTCTTGGCCTTGGCCAAAAAAAGGAGTCAATCTATCGGCAGAAACCAATCGAACTTCGTTCCAATCTACAAAACTCTCAAAGAGACTAGACTTAAAAGCCTCAAGTCCCTTGGTATCGAAACCAAGACTCTCTATCAAAAGATTGTCGATAAGTTGTTCCAACAGCGATCCCGATGGCTCGTAGGCCGACACCTTAGGAGCCGAATTTAAGAGATGTTCGATGAACTGTTGGTCCCTAGAGGGGGCCGTATCACTCATAAAGTCGTCTTCGCCTTTTCAAAAAATTGAACCAAAGAGGCATCCCCTCCTTCTGCCCCGATATTTTCCGTGGCTTCTAGGATACCCTTGATCACTGGATCAAGATGATTCTTATCTGAGGGTCCATAAACAAAAGCTTGAAGGTAGTTCCACCTGGCATCTTCCCACTTCGCTTGTTGTGCATAACAAAATGCCAATTTCTGGTAAAGCTCCCAAGAAGGAATTTTCTCCGATTCCTCCATCAGCTTCTTAAAATACTTAATCCCTTCTCGGTAATTCTTTTCGTGATAGACTAAAATCGTCGTTGCAGCATCCTGAACTTTAGCAGCAACTCCTTCCATATCACCATAGGTGCTAAGGGCTTCATTTAAAGCATCTCTACCTTCAGAATGCTTCCCATTGAGAGACATAAAAAGGCATTTATTTAATGCCACACCAACCATCCTTCTACGAGGAAGCCTCAACTTCTCTAGCTCTGTCACAACCTGAATACCTAGTCGACCCTTTTCCTTCTTAACAAGATAAGGGAGCACCTCAAGCATTGCATTAACTCTGGCGTGGGCCGATGGATTGCCAAAGATTTCTTCAAAAACCTTCAAGGCCTCATCAAGATTTGCCAAACCCATGTGACAAAGAAAAAGCTTGTGGCGATAGTGATTTCGAAAAGTCTCTGTCGAAGTAAATGATTTATTAGACTTTGAAGTCTTTTCGCCCTTAACTTTAACTAGCATTTTCAGGGCTTCTTCGTACTTCCCCTCAGCCATCGAGGTCAGCGCCGATTCATATAGCACTGGCACATCTGAGTAAAGCACATCAAAAACGTTATAGGCTCTTTCGGAAGTAGACTCTTTATCTTCCTTGAACATCTTATATTCAAGGCGTTTCCCATCGCTCTTAGTAACGAATATCTCGTCACCACTCTTGAAGCCCATCATGTTGCGGTAATCCTGAAGGCCTACAGCTAAACGAGCAGGTATTCCTTCAGAGAAAAGAACAGGTGCCAGCAAAGACACCAGGCCAAAAGATATCAGAACCCTAGAAAGGGACGTCATTGAGGAAAACTCCCTCAGCTGAAAAGGGCTTTAGCCGCGTCCAGGTCTTTGGAGATGGTAAAGATCTCAGTCAGGCCTAGGAGTTCAAATACGTCGAGAACGTTTTTGGAAGGATTCAACAAGGCGATCGAACCGTCGTTCTCTTGTGCTTGAGGAAAAGCCCCAATGAAAACTCCAGCGCCTGCGCTAGAAATATAGGGCACATCTGCTAGATCAACGATCAGCTTAAATTGCTTAGCCGAAAACTTGGACTGAATTTCGTTCTCAAGCTCTTCGAAAGTGTGAGCATCGATATAGCCGGAGACCTTGATGAGGACCATGCCCTCTTCCAAGTCCTTCGATTCCATTTTGAAGTCTGACATAGAAGCTCGCTAAAACGATTTCATTCCTTGGAAAACCGCATTCTATGGGGGGCTTCCGTATGGAAAGTTCCAAATGAATGACTAATTGATCGACGAAAAGAATTCATGTCTAATGAAGAGACAATCCCCGTAGACAATGAACTAGATCCACCTATCAAGGACCCTCGGCTAAGCCAAGCGTCGAAAAGTAACAATCGTGATGTCATCGTGCTGAGGAGCTTTCCCTTGATGAGAAGCGACGTCATCCACGAGGTTCTGTACGAATGTCTTTGAATCCAAAGTGGAATTCTCAAGGCAAAAGTCAAAGAACCTCTGGTCTGTAAATTCCTCGTGAGCTTCATTCATAGACTCAGGAACCCCATCCGTGTACAGAATAAAGCGATCTCCTGGTTCGAGCTTAATGTCACTCTCTTTGATGGTGCGCTCAAAAAGAGGCCCTTTATCAAATCCAATGGCAATCCCTGTGGGGTTCAGCGTCTCGATCGTATTTGTTTTCGCTCTATAAACAACCATGGGATTGTGCCCTGCACTGGAGAAGACCAGTTCGTGTTTAGCACAATCAAGGATTGCATAAAACGCCGTCACAAACATCCCTCGCTTGATTCGGTCAGCCATGAATCGATTTGTACGAGCCAAGCACCCTTTGCTGCTCAAGTTCCCAATCGAAGCAATATTCATCACCGTTCTCATGATCGTCATAATCATGGCGCCTTGAATCCCTTTGCCCGAAACGTCAGCCACAATCACCCCAAGGTGGGTTTTATCAATTGGGATCAAATCGTAATAATCGCCGCCAACTTCCTTAGCTGAATCATAATAAGCGTGAAGGTCGTATTTAGGGATCTTCAATAGAGATTTAGGAAGCAAGTTTTGCTGAATTTCTCGACCTACTTGCATGTCATGTTCCATCTTTTCCTTCTCAATCTCTGCCTCATGGGCTGTCTTTAACGATTGAGTCAGATGATTGAAGGTGCTGGATAAATAACCCACCTCATCAGATGAACTCGCTTTTGTCTTGTGCTCGAGATCGCCTCCAGAAACAATACTCATATCCTTCACCAGTCGCAAGATCGGCGAGGTGATTCCTCTAGCCAGAAAAAAAGCTACTCCTAAGGAGACCAAAACAGCAATCCCCAGAATGATCAACATCAGAACAAAAACTTCATTTGTCGCTTCTCTTATCCTCTCCGCACTAAGAAAGAGACGAGCTTGGCCCTCTATCGGCTTAAAGTCATCTCCTCCTCGCCAAATTCCATCCAAGGAGAAGTCCTCTACGAATTCATAAACCGCCGTTGGGGTTCCATCTTTTTCCAAAGTCCCCTCATTAACAGTGATCCCCATCTCCCTAAACACCTTCACCTCTTTCCCTCGGATCGTCGCCTTAGAAGAAGGAATCAAAGCCCACACTCCTACTCTATTTTTAACGTTAAAGGGGTCCTTCACAGTGACGTAAGCGTCTTGAATCGAAGTCTTGTGATCTCCCACTGAATTGAGAAGGGTTTGCGAGAAACCCGATGCCAAGGTTACATCACCAACCAATTGTGTGAATTCGTTAGCCGATGGGATCGCCTCAGGCTGATGACTAGCTTCGCTAATACTAACCCTCCCAAAACCTCCCAACATTTTCACTCCATCCACCCCAAGCTTGATGATCTCTTCGCGCATCATCGACTGCATCGAACTAGCAAGAGTGTAACCAACGACCATCGTGAGCAGAGCTGACACAAGCGTGATGCTAAGCATCAACTTAGGTGCAAGACCAATCCCCCCCATCGATGGCCTTTTTGGCTTATTTGAACCAGAACCTTTTCCTGAAGAGGAACTGCGAGAAGTTTCTACTCGAGAAGACCTTTCTGATGTTTTTGCTTTACTCGACTTGCCTTTTTTTGACGAAGTACGGCTCTTATCTGATGTCGACTTTTCATCTTTTGAGACCACCCTTCGACTCTGACCCGACGAAGAATTTTTTGCCCCCCCAGAACGTGGCTTTCCGCTGACTGCTTTAGCCTTACTAGCGGACGTCGCTCCCTTTTTTGACAACTTGCTCATCTGGAACGTCCTAGACTTGCTTCAAGAAAACCCAGAAAGAGGGGATGAGGAGCAACAGGTGAGGACTTAAATTCAGGATGATACTGACAGCCAACGTACCAAGGGTGACCCTCAAGTTCCAAAACCTCAACCAAGCCATTATCAGGGCAGGTACCCGCCACTTTTAAACCCTTCTTTTCAAAGTCTTCTAGGTAGGCATTGTTAAACTCAAAACGATGACGATGGCGTTCCAATATCTCTTTTTTGTGATAAACTCCACGAGCCTTACTCCCTTCCTTTAAATCACAGGGGTAATTACCAAGGCGCATCGTTCCACCTTTTTGAGTCACCTTCTTCTGCTCTTCCATGATTGCAATGATAGGGTGAGGTGTTTCCTCATTCAATTCTAGACTATTTGCATCTTTCAAGCCACAGACGTTGCGAGCAAATTCAATCGCTGCGACCTGCATTCCCATGCAGATTCCAAAAAATGGAATTTCCTTTTCACGACATATCTTTGCAGCAAGAACCTTGCCCTCAATCCCACGTGAACCAAAACCGCCTGGAATGAGCATGCCATGAACTTTTGATCCCAAACTCTTAACCGTCGCTTCATCTTCTGACGAAACTTTGATGATTTTCAGCTTAATACCCAGTTCCACAGCTGCGTGATTGAGAGATTCATAAATAGATTTGTACGCATCTTGAAGTTCAATGTATTTCCCAACGACCGCCACTTTCACTGGCTCGTTCGCTTCATCGATCTTTCTAAGCATCTCTTCCCAACGACCCATTCGTCTTTTGCCAAGTTCATGGCCGAAATGCCGCAAAATCAAACGGTCTAAACCTTCAGCGGCGAGAAAAGAAGGCACTTGATAAATATTGTCAGCATCGATACATTGAATAACTGCTTCCCTTGGGATGCTCGTAAAAAGAGACAGTTTGTTGCGCAGATCAGCATTGAGGTCCTGCTCACATCGACAAACAAGAACTTGAGGCTGAATTCCAATCTCCCTGAGCTTCGCGACCGAATGCTGAGTAGGCTTCGTCTTCATCTCACCAGCAGCTGAGATAAAGGGAACCAAGGTCAAATGCACAAACATACAACGACTCATACCT
>Ga0066605_10002625_pt1 | contig 11327 bp, 9 predicted proteins | sample SaaInlLV_DNA_10m_FD_60385 | JGI IMG/M metagenome (GOLD analysis project Ga0066605, IMG submission 60385) | Marine microbial communities from expanding oxygen minimum zones in the Saanich Inlet - SI075_LV_DNA_10m | ecosystem: Environmental > Aquatic > Marine > Unclassified | place: British... | reverse complement strand
GGTGTGACTCTTCGACTATCTCTAGGGAATGGAATTACTTCTCTAATATGATCTGCACCTGAAAGCCAAGTACATACTCTATCTACACCTAAACCAAATCCACCATGAGGTACACCACCATATCGGCGAGTATCAATATAGAATTCATATGGTTCCTTAGGTGTTCCTTCTTCATCAAGACGCTCGAGAATTTCTTTTTCTGACCATGTCCTTTCACCACCACCAATAATTTCTCCATATCCCTCTGGAGCCAATAAATCATGGCAAAGCACATACTTTGGATCATCTGGATCTTGTCTGTGATAGAAAGGTTTAGCAATTTTTGGATAGTGAGTTAGGAAATGAGGTACTTCAAAATCAGCAGTCAATATTTTTTCCTTAGTGAAATCTAAATCTTCGCCCCATTCAACATCTACATCTTTCGATTGTAATATCTCTATCGCCTCATCATAACGCATAATTGGATACGGATTATCAGCATATCGAGATACTAATTCTAGATCTCTTCCTAAAGATAATAATTCGTCAGATCTTTCATCTAATAATGTGCTAGCAATATGTCTAACTACTCCTTCACCGTGTTTCATAACTTCATTATTAGTCGCCCATGCTATCTCCATTTCTGCATGCCAGAATTCAGTTAAGTGACGACGGGTTCGAGATTTCTCCGCTCTAAAGGATGGTGCCATAGTGTACAATCTTTCAAGAGCGGGCATTGCTGCTTCTGCATAAAGTTGCCATGATTGAGTTAAGTACACATCTTTACGACCAAAATATGGTACTTCGAAAAGAGTACTGCCACCCTCGACTGCACCAGATACGAAGTTAGGCGCCTGATATTCAATAAAATCTCGATTACGGAAATAAGAATGAACTGCTCCAAATACAGAAGATCGGAGTTTCAACATAGTAGTCATTCTGCTAGTCCGGAGATATAAGTGCCGATTATCTAATAGAAATTCTGTTTCTCCGCCATCTGCCTCAGCCATTGCTGATTCAGTAATTGGAAATGGCCTCTCTGGATTGACTGAACCAACTATCACTCCGCTTGTAATCTGAACTTCATGTCCATGTTCTCTATCTGTGGATTTAACTATCCCTTTCAAAATAACACTTGACTCGATCAAAGAACCTTTTAGTTCATCGAAGAACTCATCTCCCAATGGCTCTCTTTTAGCAACACATTGGATGTGCCCAGTAGAATCTCTAATTACGATAAAACGAATCTTATTCGAACCTCTTGAACGATGAATCCAACCCTTTAATTCTACTTCTTGGTCATCATATTGTCCAGAAAGAATATCGTCAATCCATATTTCCTTAACCATGTGTGTCGAAACTCCGTGTTTGTGCGTTGGGCTACTAGGATATCAAATCCTCCCTACTAACTAATTGGAATACCCGGGGATAAGCCATACAAATCACCAAAAAAATGGTGATGAGCATGGCGGGTCTGACGGGGTTCGAACCCGCGACCCCCGGGTTAAAAGCCCGGTGCTCTACCTGACTAAGCTACAGACCCAGCCTCGCGACAAAGCACCCCTCTATAATTACAACGGGTAAGCAAATACATTGCTTTCGCCTAGCTAATTGTTGGCGGGTCTGACGGGGTTCGAACCCGCGGCCTTCCGGTTAAGAGCCGGACGCTCTACCTGACTAAGCTACAGACCCAGCCTCGCGACTTAGCACTTATCTATAATTACAACGGCTAGATAAATTATTGATTCAGACGCCCTGATTGATTGATTAAAGTCAAAACGCCGCCATTTGAAGCCAAGACTACTGCGTCACAAATGCCGACAAAAAGTCCTACTTCTACCACTCCTGCAATACTTAACAAGTCCTGTTCTAGAGATATCGGATCAGATATCGAGGGACCAAAATTACAATCGAGAATATAGCATCCGTTATCTGTAACGAAAGGTTCAGAATCACCTCTTAAAGATACAGAACCAGGGCATAGTAAAGATATACGGTCCCTAGTACGTTTCCATTCAAATGGTAATACTTCTACTGGCAAATCAAATTCTCCAAGAATTTCAACCTGCTTTCTGTCGTCAGCTACTACAATCATTGATTTAGAAGATTGTGCAACTATTTTTTCTCTAGTTAGTGCACCACCACCACCTTTAATCAAGGAAAATTCACTATTGAATTCGTCAGCACCGTCAATTACTAAATCTAGGCCTCCTGAATCAGCTAATGTAATCATAGGGATGCCTACTTCTTCTGCCAATTCCCTAGTGGCTTCACTTGTAGGTACGCCTACAACATTAAGTCCTTCTTCAGAGATTCTTCTTCCAATCTCAATGACTGTGTAACGAACTGTTGAACCGGTACCAAGGCCTAATTTCATACCATCCTTAATGAAATCACAAGCGGCAATACCTGCCTCACACTTGAGTCTCTCGACACTATCCATGACGTTTTCGAAAAGGAGTCACGCAATGATGTTTTCCAATAGAAAATGTCCGAATTAGATGAAATTGAAGAACCGAGGGGTTCATTCGAAGAAAGCGTTTGGGAGTAATGAGGGAGCAGGAGGGTCACTGACAGTGTACGACACTGAGGAAAGTCCCCTCTCCAAGATGCAAGCGGTCCGATTAACGTCGGAGATCTGGGAAGGTCGGCTCTGTAATAGAAACGAACTACATCAGGCGTGTACGATGAATCCGCAAGGAAGAGATTGCCTGATTGTAGATGGAACGAACAACCCCGCTGGAGCAAGTCCAAGCAGTCCTGTATGGCATCAACAGGGACAGGTAGGATGCTAAGTTGAATGTGACCAGCTGAAAAGTGAACAGAAAGGGGCTTACTCCCTGCACCCTCACAAAACCATAATAGTGGATACTATCAAATGATTAATCTTCGCTGAAGATAACTGCATCTAATACCGATGTAGATTCCAAAGACCCACTGTCCTCAAAATCAAGCCAAGGCCCATTGCCCATTATACGTGAAGTAAACTCTTTTTGGAATACTATGATCGAAGGTAAAAGGATAGAACTTGTCAATAAAGCAAGTATTAGTAATAACATCATTAGAACAAAGAAGTTCTGTAGACCAGGGATAGAAACGAATAATCCGGCCGATAGACCTGCACATGTAGTTGCAGTTGTTTCGAATATTGTCTGTCCTGTTTTGGCTACAGATTTAACGATTCCAGCGGGAGTCTGTCCTTCGTCTTTTATTCTATCAACAATATGGATAGAGTCATCAACGCCGATACCGAAAACTATTGTTCCAATCATTGCAGTAAATACATTGACGCCAACATTACCAAATCTCATTAGTAGAGGTTGCCATAGTACTACTACTGCTACTGCTGACATTGTAAAAATAGCCAACTTTGGAGAACGGAATAAGAATGCCATCGTAATCAATAGAATGAACATTGTCCAAATAGTAGTCGAACTCTGAGCTTTGTGTATTCCAGCATTGATATCTATGGAAACAGGTAAACCTCCTGTTAGAAGAGAATTGTAAGTATTATCTACATCAATTGCTGTACACTTGAGGACTGTGACGCATTCATCTTCTCCTTGAAGTATATCGTCAATCGAATTTCGAAGAAGTGTCGCATCTGCAAGATTAATGTATGGTTGGTTCGCATAAACTAAGGTTTTTGTCTCACCATTACCGTCATCTGCATTCATCAGCATAGAACGTATTTCAGGAGAAAGTGTATCAAAAGCGATATTCACCATATCTTCTCTGCTAGAAACTGAATATGCCCAACATTGAGGACTAAGAGGATTTTCTACAGGATTTGATTTATCCCAGCACTCATCATGTAAAATATCCCAAAGACTTTCATCATAAATTTCTAAACCAGATAAATTAACATCTACATGTATGGCTTTGAGAACATTTACTAAACTGATTGTATCTGTTTCAGGTACATTATCTACAAGAAGCTGTAAATTTTCTATAGAGTCTAGTATTGGTATGTCCCTTATAGGAGCAGTACCATTTACTGAACCTCTTTCTTCTGCATTCACAATGAACATATTTACTTGACCCCCCTCAAAGACCGCGCTATATTCTCTTAAAGTTTCATAAGACTCAAGATTTGGAGGAACTTCATCGGGTCCCGCACTAATCTGTTGCCCCATTGTTTGCGCAAATATTGAAAGCCCCGCGATAGTGAAGCCGATTGCGATTATTAGGACTAAAAGAGTAGAACGGACTGGAATCTGTCCAATATTATTCCAGAGTTTATCAAACATCTTGCTAGGCCCTTTTCTGTACCTTAGTAACTCAACTAAGGCAGGAACCATGATCATTGAAAAGAAAAAAGTAACAACTATTCCCAGAAGAAGAGTTATTCCAACTGTCCGCATAGGTTGTATAGGAACTAAATATGCCCAAGTTAAAACACTAAAACCAATTATTGTAGTTAATGCAGAGAGGAAAATTGCATTGCCAGTAGTCAAAGCAGCCCTAACTGTGGCAGTAAGACTGATCATTGGATCCCAGGGGTTAATATCCTCTATTTGTAAGCCATCTCTATTAGCCGCCCATGCTTTTTCCAAACGTTCTTCAATGATTTCTACACGGTTTTCTTCTATTCGATTAGTTAAGTGTAATGAATAATCTACGCCCAACCCAACAAGTATGGGACCTGCTGATATAATCATCGGAGTTAACATGACATCGAAAATAACTGTTATACCAAATGTCACAGCTAAACTCATTGCAATAGGTAAACCTCCAACAATTATCACCTTTGGATTTCTGTGAAGAAATAACATTGTAAGGCAAACAAGAACCCCACTTATTGGCAACATAGTGTCTACTAATTCATCATAAATAGAATCTGAAACATCATGAAGCACTGGCGTCAAACCAGTGATAGTTACGGCCTTCCTATCGGGAATATCATCCAGCCTATCTCTATCCATAGTGGTTGTTGGATTGTCATAAGTACGAGCGCAGAGTACACAATTAGACCCAGATTCATCATAAATTAGTTTATTTGCATATGCAATAAATGCCTTATGATCTTTGATAAGACCATTTTTTGTATCTTCTCTAGCGGGGATATCTGTGTTCTCCATTTCGAATAATATCCCCATGACGATTACACCTGTATCCCAAATACCATCGTCATTTGTATCTCTAACAAATGATTCGAGTAATGAACCAGTTTGATCTACTAAATTATCAATTCTTTCTTGTTCATCGGGTATAGAATATCCTTCATTCGGGTTCGTACTAGATGCTGCACATTCGTCATTTTGTCCTGTAGGTAGACCGTATTTTTCTACTGCACAATTAAACCGATAACTTGAAGAATTTGCCTCTTTAATGATTTGAGAGGGTGAAAGAATCCATATTACGCCATCAATTTCCCCTCTATCGTCTTTATATGGATCTAGTCCAGACTGGTAACCCCCCTTCCCACTATTTTTATCGTCACCTTCTAACCAAGATAATTGTTGAAGAACTGCTGCATCCGTGATATTTTCATTACCATGTTCATTATTCCCAGTTGCTGCATTATTCGTTTGGATATAAAGTATGAAAATATCGGTAGCCCAAGGGGCTTCTCTAACGTCCAAAAGGAGTTCAGTAGAATCCGCACCATCTGGAAGATATATTTCTACATCGCCATTTATCTGTTGTTCGAAATCCATAGCATCTTTACCAATCAATGCTGTAGACAAAAGAAGTAAGGCAATTATAAATCCAGGACTCCTCAAAACAGCGGAATAAGTTAGTTCTGCTAAACGTACTGCTCTATTAGAGAAGAAATTCAAAGTCTTATCAGTAACTTCTGACCCTTTATCATATACCTGTCCTATAGGACCAGACATTACTGAATCCCTAAGGTTGAATGACGCATCTCTTAGAGGTGCTAAACCTGCAAAGAAACGTTCCCAAAACACAACCTCATCATCTGCACCAATACTTGAGTTAAGCGACCCGGCCGGGTCGTCAGGTACATCGTTCACGAACTAGTGCCCTATGTATGACCAAATGAAATAATCGCATATCCATTATGCAAAGACTCTCAATTAAGCATAATTTGAAATTTTCTAAATTATGAGAAAAATACATCAAATTGAAAAATATTAATCTACATGACCAGAACAAGTGTACGAATTGCTGAAATTAAATGAGTGCCTCGGAGGATTGATAATATGGCGAGACGCAGGAAATCCTTGGCACCTAAAGGAAGAGACGATGATGTCAGAATGATTGCTGGATTTGCGATAGGATCTATCCTTACAGCAATAATGATACTAGTTGTAATCATTGCACCACCTGCGACTATAGGTCCAAGTGAAGGTGAGCTTGCTCCTGATTTTAGTTCGGATGCTTATAGTGGAGCAAGTTGGGAGAATTTCAGGTTATCAGATACTTTTGATTATGAATGGGATGAAGGAGAACAAGGCGAATGGATATTAATTCAATTCATCGATACAGATTGTCCTTACTGTTGGAATGAGGGAGAAACAATGAGTAACCTCTATGCACAATGGTCTAGTGATGTAGAATTCATTACAGTAGCAGTAGAACTTTCTATTAGTGGCCACGATAGTAATCGCCAAGAAATAGAAGCTTTCCGTGATAAAACTAATTATGGAACGGGAGAGAATGATGGGGACGGTTGTAATTCAGGAAGAAATAATTGTATTGATCGGCCCGGAACTGTTCATGAATGGGATTATGTTGAGGCTACAAGCGGAATGATGAAAGATTGGGAAATTAGCGGTACTCCTTTCCTAGCAATCCTAAAACCAGATGGTTATGTTGCTTGGAATCAATATGAAAATAATGGGGAATCCATTGAAGATGCTATGCAGAGAGTAGTTGGTGGTTCTCAATGAATGAAGCATTAACTGACCCTATATTGTTAGCCTTCATCGGTGGGCTTTTGATGAGTACTTATTTCATGTTCACAGGACCTCTCAATACCACTAAACTTCTAATTTCATCATTAGGATTTGCTGGTGTTGGAATAATTTCCTCAACTTATACATATATCATCCATAATAAAATGGTTGTTCAAGGAACTACTTCATTTTGCTCATCAGAAGGAATAGTACAGTGTGGTTCAGTAATTGGAGATCCGAATTGGAATAATTTATTTGGGATACCATGGGGCATATTTGGCATAGCTTCCTTCTCATTATTAATTTTCTTAAGCCTATCATTGTACCTAGATAGACACGCCAAGTGGGCAGAAAATTACCTGAATTATTCGTGGTTTGCATCACTAGCAGGTTTGCCTTTTGTAATGCTGTTAGTCGGTATTGAATTGACTCAAGTTGAAGGAGCGCCTCACATTTGTCCATTCTGTACAGTAGCACATATATCGCTAATCGGATACGTGATAGCCATATATTATCTGAAAAAGAATAAAGATACAGGAAAATGGATAGATCAGGAGTGATATGAATGGAATTAGTTACAGGAGGAGCGGGTTTCATTGGGTCGCATTTAGTAGATTCTTTAGTTTCAAAAGGTCTGAAAGTTCGAGTATTAGATAATTTTAGTAGTGGAAGAAAAGAATTTCTAGAACATCATTCAGAGACAAATAATGTAGAAATTATAATAGCAGATTTACTTGATTTAGATGCTGTAAAAAGTGCTATGAATGGAATAGAAACAGTACATCACTTGGCTGCAAACCCAGATATTAGATTAGGGACTGAGATAACAGATACTGACCTACAACAAGGAACTATTGCGACATATAATGTCTTGGAAGCAATGCGCCATAATGGCGTGAAAAGAATTTCATTCGCATCATCAAGTGCCATATACGGCGAAGCTAGTGTCATGCCAACACCAGAAACTTATGGCCCAGTTTTACCAATTTCATTATATGGCGCATCTAAGTTAGCTTCAGAGGCGTTAATTAGCTCATGGTGTGGGACTTTTGGTGGTGAGGCGTGGATAAATCGTTTTGCAAACATTGTAGGACCTAGAGGCACGCATGGCGTGATTTTTGATTTCATTCATAAACTCAAAAAGGACCCAAATAGATTAGAAGTTTTAGGCAATGGTTTACAGGAAAAATCGTATATGTCGGCAGAAGATTGTGTAAGAGCCATGGTACACTTAATCGATAATGCTGAGGGAAAAGTCAGGCTTTACAATTTAGGCACTGGAGATACATGCTCAGTTAGAAGAATTGCAGAAATTGTTGTAGAAGAAAGTGGATTAGAAAATGTATCTATCGAATATACAGGTGGAGATAGAGGTTGGGCAGGAGATGTTCCAAAAACTTCTCTAGATGTAGAATATTTATTCTCAACCAATTTCAAACCGAAAATGCAGTCAGAAGATGCGATAAGGCATACAGTAAAAGAATTAATCAAAGAAATCGGTCTTTAAATAAAATCAGAGCAGAAACAATTGTAATAGTGATAAAAGGTATGAAGATACTAATCCCATCATTATTTGATGGCTGCCCCAATAGAAGAGATGCAGCACCTAATGTAGATCTTTGACCATCATCAGTATACTCATGCGCTGCAGCGATAGAAATATCATTAATATCTTCATCAGATAAAATATAATCTAAATTAACTGTATATCCATCAGATGTTCTGACTATAGAAATATTAGAAAAACCTGAATTGAAATTAGAATCGGTTAATATGTCGCCATTAGAGTGATTCTCTAGAATATCTATATTTACATAACCTTTGGTTACATCCTCATGCCAAGTAATACCATTAGTGGCTAATGACTTGTCAATACTTGTATCTTCTAACAGAAAAATACTTGCTTGTGAATCACTGATATTATCTTCCGAAAAGAAATCTACTACTAATTTGAGTGAGTTATTTATTTCATCTTTAGACACTAGAATAGAAATCGAAGTGTCTGAATCGCGATTACTCTCTGAATTCAAAAGAGCTCTGTCTAAATCTACTGGTGCAACTAGACCTTTTATCTGGTTATCACTATCAAACCAGAAAGATGGAGCTAAGTCTTGACCATCCGGGAAATTAGAAAGTCTCTCCGATGTAATAGAATCGCCTAAAGGGTCATTCACTGGATCATGTAAAGCAATCCTAATCAAACGCGAGCCACGATCATCTACAAAATTACTAATCCATGGATCAATTTTTGCACATACGTCGCACCATGTTGCAGTGTAGTGTTCCATTAATACCGAATTTCCGCCTTCTACGTACCAATCATTGGTTTCATCTTCAGCGATTGAAATTGGGGAACTAAGAATCATAATAAATAGAAAAAATGAAATGTAGAACGTTGATTTTTCTCTCATCTGAACTATCCTAAACGGTCCCACTTCATAACTAAGAGGCTAGACGATACTCACAGATGAGTAAGCGCTGGTATCAAGAAAACCGCCGCGACCCTTGGCGAAGACAGGCTAAATCAAAGGGCTATAGAGCTCGTTCAGCTTACAAATTAAAGCAAATTCAAGAGAAGTTTGAAGTCATAAGAAAAGGAGATTATGTTCTCGATATTGGGTGCCATCCAGGTGGGTGGACACAAGTTGCGGTAGAAGAAGTAGGCGATGATGGCTATGTGATAGGAGTAGATTTACTTTCAACGTCCCCCGTAGAAGGTTCTACAATCTTAATAGGCGATATAACAAATCCTAAAACAATAGAACAAATTGATAAAGAATTAGAAGGACATTTCCTCAACTGTGTGATTAGCGACATTTCTCCAAGACTAACTGGGAGATATGATACAGATCAGGCAATATCGCTTGAACTCTCTACAATGGTCTTAGATGCGGCGATGCCAATACTAACTCCAGGAGGTTCTTTTGTAACAAAAATATTCCAAGGAGTAGGGATTGAAGGATTAATAAATGCGGCGAAAATGAGGTTTTCTAGTGTACAAAGATATGCACCGACAGCATCTAGAAGTTCATCATCAGAAACATATTTAGTATGCAGAAATAAGTTACCAAAGGTAAGAAAAGAAGCAAAAGGAAGGACTGCATATGAGCAACTAAAAGATCATCTAAAAGACTTAGATATAGTCATAGAAGAAGAGGATGAGAATCAAATAGTCTCAAAAATTGGCTTTAGGAAATATACAAAATCAGAATAATTCAGTCCCTCAATCCGGCACAAATTATATATCTAAATAACAACATATTATATAGCCCTCACTTATTGGTAGTGACTAGGAGAATCTAATCAATGAATGTAAGACGATTATCAAATATTAGCCTAAGAACGAACGCCATGGTAGCCGGAGCCACTATGCTTGCACTAATGTTCGTGCAATCAGTCAGTGCAGTGACTATAAATCCAGCAGAGCAAGGATATGACAATCTAGAAATGTTAACCTTCTTCACTTTCTTCGTTGGGTACATTGCAATGGGTGCTGCTTTTGTTTTCTTCTTAGTAGAAAGAAACAATGTTGCTCCACAATACAGAACGACTATGACAATCTCTGCATTAATTGTTGGTATTGCAGCAATGCACTACTACTACATGAGAGGAGTATACATCGATCACGGATTAGTCAGTATTGAATACAGATATATGGACTGGATTATTACAGTTCCACTAATGGCACTAAAATTCCCAAGCCTAGTCGGTAAAGACGCAATCACTGATTCAAAGGTTGCAGGTTTAGGATTCACTGGAATTTGTTTCCTAGGTGCTCTAATTATGATTGGATTCGGTTATGCTGGAGAAGCTGGCTTAATGGATGGAATGATAGCATTAGTTCTTGGAGGAATGGGATGGGCTATGATCATCGTAGCAACAGGCACTCCATGGACAGAAGGTAAGGGAGTAGATAACAGTAAAATTGCTCCTGAGTTAATGTGGTCAACAAACGCTCTAAGATGGTTCATTGTAGTTGGATGGATCATTTACCCTATCGGATACTTATTCAGTCCAGAGGTTGCAATCCTAGATAATGTAGATCAAGAAACAATGGCTGTACTTTACAACATTGCTGACATGATTAACAAGATCGGTTTCGGTGTTGTAGCATGGATGGGTGCTAAGAAAGCAACCGAAATGATGGCTTAAATTTAGAAATAAATTAAACTTCAGAAATACGTAAAGGAAGGGCTGGGGTATTAACCTCAGCCTTTCCCTAAATTTCAAATTAATAATTATTCAGAGTCTCTGTCGTAAGGCACTATGTTCTGCCACTCTGAAGCATCTGACCTAGAAACAATAGCTTCTACCCAATCAGTTTCTGAACAATTGAATACCTCATGAGGTAGCCCTGGCTCGATGTAGAACATGTCACCTGCACTGTGGACTACTGAATCTCTGCAACCTGGTCCAAATTCATGCCTTACACTCCCTTTCAATAAGAATACCATTACATCAAAATCAACATGAATATGAGCTTTT
>Ga0066605_10002602_pt1 | contig 11406 bp, 11 predicted proteins | sample SaaInlLV_DNA_10m_FD_60385 | JGI IMG/M metagenome (GOLD analysis project Ga0066605, IMG submission 60385) | Marine microbial communities from expanding oxygen minimum zones in the Saanich Inlet - SI075_LV_DNA_10m | ecosystem: Environmental > Aquatic > Marine > Unclassified | place: British... | reverse complement strand
GGACCAGGGATTCCTATTGATGAACAAGATAAAATATTTGACGCTTTTTTTACAACGAAGGAGATGGGCACCGGGCTTGGCTTGGGAATCTGCCGGCGTATTGTTCAGGAGCACGGAGGGAGAATGCAGTTGAAATCTCCGATTAAAGATGGAAGAGGGACTTCCTTCAGCCTCTTCCTGCCCAAGGAAAAACTCCTCTCATCTTCGCCTATGGATACCCCAGTATGAAACTGAACGTTCTTGTTGTAGAAGACAACCCCAACGCAGGGGAGGCAATGGTAGAGTTGCTCGAAGAGTTCGAGTGTCAGGGCTTGCTAGCGAGCTCATCGGAGGAAGGACTACGCATTCTTGAATTGAATGACATCGATACGATCTTGGCCGACGTGAACCTTCCTGGAGAAGATGGGCTATGGCTTTTGGATGAGGTGCAAAAGAGTCATCCTGATATACCTGTGTACATGATCACAGGTGACGCTTCTATCAACACCGCGGTTGAAGCAATCAAGAAAGGAGCTCACGACTATTTGTCTAAGCCGGTGGACCTTCAGCGTTTGGAGGTGGTTTTAACTTCAGCTCGTCGACTTCGACAAGCAGCCCTTGAGCGAGAGCTATCGGAATCACAAGGTGGGTTTGGGGAAATGGTTGGTGCCTCCCCTGCAATGCAGGAGATGCAAGAGATGATTCTGAGGGTGGCTCCTACCCCAGCATCGGTGCTCATTTTGGGAGAGAGTGGTACGGGAAAAGAATTGGTAGCGAATGCATTGGTATCACATTCTGACCGGTCGAGAAAGCCTTATATCAAGATGAACTCGGCAGCGTTGCCCAAGGACACCCTTGAATCAGAACTTTTTGGGCATGTGAAGGGAGCTTTCACTGGAGCCATCAAAGACCGTAAAGGACGATTTGAACTGGCTAATGGTGGCACCTTGTTTTTGGATGAAATCGGGGACATGCCAATGGAAACCCAAGTGAAGCTTCTTCGGGTGATTCAAGAGGGTGAGTTCGAAAGGGTTGGTGGTTCAGAGATCATCAAAGTCGACGTACGTATAATTGCGGCAACCAACCGGAACCTTCCTCAGGCAGTTAAGGAAGGGGAGTTTCGGGAAGACCTCTACTACCGTTTAAATGTGATCCAGATTCACGTTCCTCCCCTGCGAGAGAGAAGAGAAGATATCGCCCAATTGGCAGAGATGTTTCTACAACGCTATGGCTCCAAAGGAAAAAAGTTGGAGGCAAAGGCCTTGGAGGCTCTGACGGCTTATGAGTGGCCGGGCAATATTCGTGAGCTCAAGAACATCATGGAGCGATTGGGTATTATTGTTGCGCGAGATACGATTGGAGTTTCAGACCTTCCATCGGAGGTGCAGTTCCCCGAGGCCACCGTAAGTAATGACATGAAGGTATTGGGAACGATGGATGAGATTGAGCGACAGGCGATCTTTTCTGCGTTACGTCAATCGAGGGGAGTGAAATCTGAGGCAGCAAAAGCCTTGGGCATCGGCCTCAAGACCCTATACCGTAAGTTAGATAAATACCAAGAGGAAGGACACGACCTCGATTTTTTAAAATCCTCTTGAGGAGGGAGATTCAAAGATGAAAGTTTTGCTGATAGGAGGAGGGGGGCGCGAACATGCCCTAGCTTGGAAGGTGGCCCAGAGCCCTTTGTGCGAGAAGCTTTACCTTGCCCCCGGAAACCCTTTATCGGGGGAGTTGGGGCAGAGAGTCGATATACCTGTCGATGATGTGGTGGCCCTTAAATATTTTGTGAAGCGAGAGGAGATCGACCTAACGATTGTCGGACCTGAAGCTCCTTTGGTGGCAGGTTTGGTTGATGCCTTTGAGGTTGATGGTCTGAATGTTTTTGGGCCATCTCGTCATGCTGCTCAGCTGGAAGGCTCAAAACTTTTTTCTAAGAACTTCATGAAGAAGTATAACATTCCCACGGCAGAGTATGAAAACGCTCAATCTTTGGATGAGGCGAATCAACTTTTGGAGCGAATGGGCATTCCTGTCGTGATCAAGGCTGATGGCTTGGCTGAGGGAAAAGGTGCCTTTGTGTGCAAGACAGAGGAAGAGGCTCAACAAGCCCTCCATGCCATTTTTGCGGAGAAACGTTTTGGTTCTTCAGGTATGAGTTGTGTTTTTGAGGAGTTCATGGAGGGAGAAGAAGCGTCTCTCTTTGTGATCACTGATGGAAACACCATCATGCCACTTCTTCCAGCTCAGGATCACAAACCTGTTTTCGATGGAGATGAAGGGCCGAATACTGGTGGAATGGGAGCTTATGCTCCGGCTCCTTTGGTGACAGAAAAAGTGATGGATCGCATTCTTAAAGAAGTGGTGGTTCCCACTGTTCACGGGATGAACGCAGAAGGTACACCTTATCGGGGTTTACTCTATGTCGGATTGATGATCAAAGATGGGCATCCCAAAGTGGTTGAGTTCAACTGCCGTTTTGGAGACCCAGAGACTCAGCCTTTGATGACTCTACTCAAGACAGATATCTTGCCTATTTTTGACCAAGTTGCTCGTAAAGAACTGACCGAAGACCAAGATGCTTTAGAGTGGTATCCAGGCTCAGCTATAGGTGTTGTCTTGGCGAGTGAGGGTTACCCAAGTTCTTATGAAAAAGGGAAAGCGATCACTGGCTTAGAGGAATTAGACGGTGTGCAGGCATTTGCGGCTGGTGTATCGGGAGATAGTCGGCAACTCAAAACCTCAGGTGGCCGGGTGTTATGCCTCTGTGCGAGAGGTTCAGATATAACTGAAGCCAGAGATATCGTCTATGGTCAGATCGATCGAGTGAAATTCGACGGAGCTTTCCACCGGACCGATATCGGTGCAAAAGCTCTTTCATGAGCGAAGAAGTTACTTTAGAGAAACTTGATAGCCTGAAGGTCTTAGTTGCGGTGACCGGAGGTATTGGGGCTTACAAGATTTGCTCCCTTGTTTCGCGATTGGTGCAATCAGGGGCAGAAGTACAGGTGGCCATGACGGAAATGGGAACACGTTTTGTCGGTTCACTCACCTTTGAAGCTCTAACAGGAAAGAGAGTGATTTTAGATACCGATGGTGAAGGGGGAGACGCCATGGAGCATATTCAGGCCGCTCGGTGGGCGGAGGTGATGTTGGTGGCTCCCTGCACGGCCAACACCATGGCAAAGATCGCCCACGGAATAGGAGATGATGTGGTCAGTACTTTGAGTCTAGCATTCAAGGGCAAGCAAATATTGGCTCCGGCGATGAATCCAGAGATGTGGCAGAAGCCTTCGACACTCCGGAATCGTGATCAACTCATAGCTGATGGCTTTGTTGTCATTGATCCAGCAGAGGGTCTCATGGCTTGTGGTGATACTGGCGTGGGGCGACTTCCTGAAGAAGAGGTTCTGCTCAAGGCCCTCAGCGACACTCGGAGCTAGGGTGAAAATCCTTATCTCGGCGGGGCCCACCCTTGAGCCCATTGATGCGGTGCGCTTCTTATCGAATCGATCATCGGGTCGTATGGGAGTCGCGTTGGCTCAGGCCGCATTGGACCGAGGTGATGAGGTGAGCGTGGTTCATGGGCCACTATCGGTGCCGATATTATCTGGGGGTGAATGGCTCCCTGTAGAGACAGCTCTTGAAATGCTTGGGATGCTTCAAAAAAAAATGAAGGAAGCAGATGTCTTGATCATGTCTGCAGCGGTATGTGACTTAAGGGTTGAGTTCCCCCTTGAACATAAAGGGGAAAAGGACGCTTATCGCAACCTGAGTTTGGTGGAAAACCCCGATCTTGTGGGCACTCTTTCGAAAGAATTCCCTGAAACCTTCATGGTATCTTTTAGTCTAGAAAACGACTTTGACCCAGCAAGGCCGTTAAAAAAAATGAAGAAGAAAAAGACAGACTGGGTCGTGTACAATACATTGAAGAGTATGGGTGCAGATCGTAGTTCTTTTGGAGTGGTCGATGCAAAGGGAGATCACGTTTTGGCTCCTAAAGAAGCGAGTAAAGTTATTTTTGCATCAGAACTCATCGGCGCTCTACACCGCCGCCTAGATTAATTGCCCGAATTACCCGAAGTCGAGACGGTCGTTCGTGAACTCAAGGCCTTAGAGGGCAGAATTCCTACGAAGTTGAAGGTTAGTTGGCATAAAACGCCAACGCCAGGGGCTTCAGTCCTTCGAAAAGCTTTGGTGGGGAAGGCGATTCGAAAAGTTGATCGACGTGGAAAATACATCCTTTTAGAAATGGAAAGTGGTGATGTGGTTTCTGTTCATTTGAGAATGACAGGGAAACTCGTTTTTGAACCGACGCCAAAAGATCGACCATATATCCGTTTGAGTCTAGAGCTTGATCATCGCGATTGGCTTCACTTTGTCGATGTTCGAAAGTTTGGTCGTTTCGACTTATTTAAAAGCGGGTCTTCAGTGTTGCCATTACTTGGCCCTGAGCCCCTTGAGGTTAAGACGACGGCAAAGGTTCTGTCGAATTTAAAAAGTCGTCGGGAGTTGAAGAAGATTCTTCTCGATCAAAAGGTCTTAGCTGGTGTGGGAAATATCTACGCGGATGAAGCTCTCTATATGGCGAGATTGTCTCCTTTTTTACCGGGAGTGGACCTTGCCGAGCAGGAGGCGAAGGTATTGGCTAAAGCCCTGAGTAAGATTCTGCTGGCCTCAATTAAAAACATGGGGACCACTCTTTCGGATTACCGAACGACGAAAAACATGGGAGGGGAGAATCAGAATTATCTAAAGGTTTATGGGCAAACGGGTCGCCCTTGTGGTGTCTGCGAAACCCCGATAGAACGTGAAGTGATTGGTGGGCGTAGCACTCACTATTGCCCTGTGTGTCAGAAAGTCGAGAAGGGTTAGAGACTAACTTATTTCGACCGTGCTGAGCATCTGTTAAAAGATGTCATCTATTGGCTCGTGTGATGGTTGCGGGTAATTGTTTCGTTGCAACTGAGATGGATTGCCCTAGATAAGAGCCAGCTTTGGTTTGGCTAAGGCGTTCACTTGACTGAGGGCGGCGATAAAAAGAAAATGACGCGATCTTGTTGATGGTGGCGCTTAATTCTTGATGAGGGTGAGAAGTTTGGCAATGTTTGGGGATCCCCCTTGGCTGATAGCTAACACGATAAAAGCAAGGGCCAGAGCAAGTCCGAGGTAGATGCACCACTCGGTGAAGATGGTCATCGTGAAGGTGGAAGCAGGTGTGCCGAGTTCATCGAGAACTTTCTGATCTTCTTTTCTCATGATGAAACTCATGCGAAGAAGTAGGCCCATCAAGATGAGGCTGGCACCTGAAACGACGGCGAGAATCAAGAGGAGCAGGTCTCCGAGGCGGTGAAGACTGGCCAGAATGCGATCGGTGATTTTTATGGGATCAACGATTTCTAAGGAAGGGTGTTTCTGCCCCCAAGCTAAAGAGAAGAGGCGAGACTCTTCATTGTTGGGAAGAACGATCATGCCAGTCAAGGGAAGGAGGTTTTTTGGTTGGTGAAAATGAATGTGCTTGCGGTTATCTTGGAGAATACGCCGATAACCTTCTTGTTCACTATACACGCTCATATGGAGAGCTTTAGGGACACCTTCAAGGTTCTCTTCGGGGTGCCCATGACCAAGGCCCATTTTGATCCAAGTTGTTTCTGGGAGAGTGATAGCGAGCTCATCCTCAGGCTTTCCAGAAGATTTGAGAACCCCAACTACTAATAGTTCGAGTTGGTGGGCTTGGGAGAGGTCGAGCAAATGATGAGGTGCGGTACGAAGGAAGTCTCCCGTCTTGAGGGCCCATCTCTGGGCAAGTTGATGTCCTAAGACAACTTCTCCAGCATGTTGAGCTTCGCGGCCTTGGCTAAGGCTGAGCTTTCTGAAGCTTAGGTAGTTCGAAGTGGTTCCTAATAAAGGAGATGTTGATTTTCCATCGGGGGATAAACATTCGTAGATGAGTACGAGAGGCAGAGTTTCCATTGGGCGTTCGTCAAAAAGAGCGAAGCACTCTGAAGGGGTGAAGGTGGGAGGGTTTCCTTCCCATTGAAAGTGGAGGTGTTGGAGAATAGCTTCCACCTTCCCCTGAGCAGGGGTCATGAGAAGAGGAGTCGTTTTGGCACGTTCTCGAAGTTGAGTCTGTAGAACGCCAACGGTTGTTAAAACAAAAAGGGGAAGGAAGATTAAAAAGAAAAGAATGAGGGTGATGATGATGGCTTGGCTTTTGTGGTGCCTTAAGTGAGCGATGGCGAGTGAAAGAGAGGTGTTCATGGATGTGCTCGGTCATCGATGAAAGGGGCTTTGATCTTTTTGGGAAAAAGATCAAGGGCTTCGTGATTGTGAGTGACCATCACCATCGTTCTATTGGTTAGGTTTAAGTGGTCGAGGGCAAAGCCAAGAAGGTTCTCTCGGTCGGCAGGAGGTAGGTGGGAGGTGGGTTCGTCAGCTAAGATGAAAGGGGCTGGGTGGAGTAGAGCTCGTGCCAAGGAGGCTTTTTGTCGTTCTCCTCCCGAGCAATGTTTCGGGAGACGGGCCAGGAGTTCACTCAAGCCTAACGATTGACAGATGTGATCTATTTCTTTAGGTATGATTTGGCATCCATGGCTGTGCAGAGGGAAGAGGATGTTTTGACGTAGGTTTAGATCAGCTAGTAAGTTTCCTTCTTGTGAAAGAAAATGAAAGGACTGTTGCCGTAGTTTTCTTCGGTCATTTTCAGAGATGCTTTTGATGGATTTTCCTTCTATGGAGATGTCACCGGAAGAAGGCGTGAGCAGACCAGCGATGAGTCTCAGTAAGCTACTCTTTCCGCTCCCACTTGGCCCCAAAATAGCTAAGTGTTCACCTGGGTTGATCTTCAGTTTTGAAATTTGGAGGAGGGGTGTTTCTGGCCGAAAGCCAAAGGACAGATTATGAACTTCGATCATTATGGCTCGCCCCTCTCACTTCGTTGTTCGAGAGGTTGAAAACGAGTGATTTTTAATTCATCGTCCACAAATTTGATGGTCAGGAGGTCGAGGTGCCGAGTGTTGCGAAGGTGTAAGTGTGAGAGATGTTGAACAACACCGCTGAGGGTCCAGTCAATTTGTAGGTGGAAAAGGGGTTCCTGTTCTGTTGGGGAAGTTAGGAGTTTCACCTCGTGGATAGAAAGGTGCTCAACTTCTTTTTGACTGGCTAAATTATTGGAAAGGTTTTTCCCCTCTTGTTCTAGGTAGATTTTTTCTAAGGCATCACCGGAGAAGGTCTTGGCTAGTTTTGTGTAGAGTTGGGCAGGGCTGCGACTGGCTTTTCCCAGAAGGCTTTCTCTGAAGTTGTTTTCGAGCCAAGGAGTGACGAGTTTAGGGTTCAATTGAGCTTGTTGAGAAAGAGGCCAAAAGGCCCAAGCAAAGAACATGGGAAGCAGTAGAAGGTAAGGTCTTTTTTTTGAAAAACTGAGGGAGCCGATGAGGATGATGAGAAAAAAAGCCCAAAGAAATTTATTTTGGCTGAGATAATTTTGGTATTGAATAAGTTGGGTGAAATCAAGATCTTCTGGGGTTTTTAAATAAAGTGGTTTCTCTTTGTCGATAAGAAAGTCCTTCTGTTGAAGCCTAGGCCAATCTACCCAGAAGCCGAGTTGTTGATCCCCTTTCCATGCGATTTCCAATGTCTTGGGCATGGGTTTGGGTGCTTCTGCACTCCAACTCCATGAAAGGTCAACTTTTGAAATAAGAAATAAATCAGGACCAACGGATTCAGAGATTCTAAAAATAGGAGGAGAAAGGTTAAAATTTTTGAGCCAAGGAATTTTGAGACGTGCTTTTAATCGTTGATTTAGAGATTTCGTGGAAAGAAGTGGGTTAGAGGAGGAGAGAATTTCGGGGCTTTTTTCGGGAACCCAAAAGGTGAGGGGGCTGTTGAGTTGAAACTGGAGGCTTTCACCATCGAGGTGAAGTGTCAAAAGCCCAGCTCCGGGGTGAAGTTCACTTTTTGCACTTTGGAGGTCTGTTTTTTGTGCCAAAAGAGGCTGCCCAAAAGCCAGCCAAAGCATGCAGATGCCTAAGAGGTAGGTCTTAGGGTTTGGCATAGTGAAATAGGAGCCGTCGAGCTTTGTGTGATTTGGAAGGTTTTCTTTGAAGGAAAGCACGAGCTTCGGGAGGGGAGGGCTCTAGGCTGAGGCTATCTTGTAAAAGATTCCCACGCCCTTTGAGGTTGAGTTTAAAAATAGAGTTTGATGTGAAGGTTTTGAGGGAGGTCTCTAATGTGCCGGTGATTCCGTTCTTCGAGTTAAGCTCTGGAGGCCAGTTGAACTGGTATTGGTACTTGAGAAGGAGTAACTCTTGCTTCTGGGGCTGTCCTTTCGAGTCGAGAGGATGGTAGCTCAGAATCGTTGGCTTATCCATGCCTCGTAACTCAACAGGAAAGATCTTTTTTTGTTGTTGGCGAGTTGGTTTTCTGAATAAATGGTAGCGTTGGATGGGTTGGCTGTCCAGCCATTTGAAAAGCTTTGCTTGAGAATTAGGGTCTTGCTCAGCTTTGGAGAGGGATGACCAGTTGAGGGCACTCTCGTAGCGAAGAACGTGGTGAAGGTCACCACTGAGGAGCTGAAGCCAAGGTTCGATGTGCAAAAGCTTTTTGATTGAGGGGCTGAGGGTTTCTCCTTCTTTCATTTGGTTGGCTGAAGAGATGGCTTTGAGGTAGGTTTGACTGAGCTTCGGGCCACAATAGATATCGAAGAGCACATTGCCGCCCGTTTCAAAGATTTCAACTTGAATGCTCTGGTGGGAGCGTTCATCTTGGGCGTGGCTGAACAGGTTTCCTTGAAGGAAAAGCATTAAAAAGAAGAAGATGGGGAGCCTTGTCATGTTTAAAGTCTAATCCCAAAGAATGCTCAGCAAAAGATCCTTTGGTTGTGGGGTATTCAGAGGGTTTTATAATCTGAGCCAAGGGGAAGGCTTTTTGAAGCAACGTTTTACACTTATCGAGTTATTGGTGGCCATCGGTATCATTGCCGTGCTGGCGTCATTGATTGGCCCTTCCTTGGTAAAAGGGCAAGACGCCTCACTTCAATCGGCGTGTTTATCCAATTTGAAGAGTGTTGGGATTGAAGACACTCGAATTCGCCTTTTGAAAAATCCTATTTACCCAAACCCCATTGACCCCTTTTTATATGGGGGAAATGCCCAGGCAAACCGTAGCTTTTTTGATCAGGTCCAGTTTTTGCCTGCTCATTACATTGAACCTCCTGTTTTTCCTGAAATTGGAGGTGGCAGTGAGGGCGGCGGAGGTTCTTCCGGAGAGGGATCTGAGGGAGGCTCAAGTGGAGGAGCTAAAATTTCTGCAGTTGATTTTTTGACCCTACTTCAGCTGGGTTGCCCCTCGGTTGAGCCAAATCCTTTGTTTGGTGTGGATGAAAAGGCTCCAGAATATCGATCTTATAGTTATTTGGGTGATAATGCGGGAAAGGATTACCGGCAAGCTTGGCCTTGGATTCTATCGGAATCACATTTCACGACAATTGAGAGTTCTGATCAATTGGCCAAGGACCGCCACGAAGGGAAAGTGAATGTTTACTTCAAGGATGGCCACGTTGAAGTTTCATCGGTAGGTGACGTTGAATTTCCCTAAGCCAAGCTTTGATCAGTGGGCTCTGATGGCCGTGGGATTGACTTTAGTTTTGTTCCTTGCGGGCTTTTTCTTCTTAAGAGGGGGTGAGCTGGAGCGAAGTTTTGAGCGATATGAGCACCGACACGATGGCGCTCATCAGCCACTCGATGATCACGATTGGAATTGGGAGCTGGGGGAATTAGAGAAGGAGTTGGTTGAGAGCCCAAATGACAAAATTTTATTGGGGCGTCGGGCGCATCTTCTCATGGAGCGAAAGCCAGATAAGGCTTTAGGGGCTTATCGTGAGCTATTAAAGAAAGACCCTAAAGATCCATATGTTCGTCTTCATCTAGCTCAAGCTTTGGCTGTTAACGGGAAGTTTAGCGAGGCCATGGGCTACGCAGCTGTACTACTCAAGGAAGAAAGGGCTTTGGAGACCTTGGAGCTGGTGGCCAGAATTCACTATGAACAAGGGCGTTTTCGCTCCTGCCTAACTTTTGCGGAAGAGGTGTTGGCTCTTGAGCCGAATCATCCTGGAGCTAAGGTTTTGGAGCGTTATTCACGCCATGGCATTTCTCTAGAGAAGAAAGGCCAATAAAGTTGAGAAATAAACTTTAAAGTTAGGTTAGGCTAATATTTGGTACCCAAATCATCAATCTGTTCGATACTGAACAGATATTGATTAAGGGTGAGCAGGGAATAATCTCTAGGTGAACAGAAATTTTCATGATGGTAAATAACGTGTCTAAGCTTATTCAGTGTCGTTGGTTGAGTGCGGTCTTGTTGGCTTTAGCCCTGTCTTTTCAGGGGATTCATGCGGCAGATCAGGTATTGTTGGCTCCGGTCGCTTTCCCTAAATCGCCTTACAGCGGTAACCTGAATGGGAGTATTCCTGGGGATTACACCCAGGAGCAGATCCGCCAGTATTGGACGACTTTTTGGGCTGACTGGTGGAGCGTGATGAGTTACGGCAAGTACAGGGTTGACGTGACCGTGGCCGATTACGCTTTTATGCCCTGGCCTATTCAGCCCTTGGTGGGGGACGATGGCTTTGTTGAGTCAACAGATGCTATTGGGAGTGGAGAGAATTTTCTGGAAATGATTGGTGGGGCTACAACTGATGGCGTTTGGACTCCAGGAGAAAGGTATCGCGATATTAATAATGATGGTGCTCACACGACGATGGAAGAGTGGTGGGATACCAAGGAGAACTTCGACCTGAATAGCAAATCAAAAAGTTATGATGAGTATGGGGAAGAATTTGTTGACTGGGATAGGGATGGTCAATGGACCTCAACGAACATCATTTTGAATGTTTATGATGCTGTGTTGGACACGGGACCATTTTCTTCGAATATCACAGAGCGTGATTTTGGCGTTGGTGGTGATGGTCTTGTTGGTAACGTTGATGCGGCAACGGGAAACTTAATCCCGGGTACTCTTCCGGCTATTCGGACGATTTTCGTTTGGGAACTCGATCTCAATCGAGGGGATCACTTTTCTTTATCTCTAGGCGTTGATTCTAGCGATAACCTTTCGGGTGATCGAGAGTGGACTCTGTATTGGGGCGATAAAAACGTTGATAATTATGGCGGTAACCTCGCCACAAAAGATACGGGCATTCCATGGATAGGGACAGCTGCTGGTAACGCAGGTTCGGGTAATTTTAATGCACTAAATATCGCTGGAACAAATATCTTTTATCAAGTTGATACCGTGTCGATTAGAAAAGTCGACTACGACGCGACAACCAAAAATGCAACGGTCTACACTGAAGAGTTCGATCTTTATAGATCACCTGAGATGTTCACTGATGGCAATGATAATGAGACTTGGGATGACCGGGATGAGTTTGAA
>Ga0066605_10002601_pt1 | contig 11407 bp, 12 predicted proteins | sample SaaInlLV_DNA_10m_FD_60385 | JGI IMG/M metagenome (GOLD analysis project Ga0066605, IMG submission 60385) | Marine microbial communities from expanding oxygen minimum zones in the Saanich Inlet - SI075_LV_DNA_10m | ecosystem: Environmental > Aquatic > Marine > Unclassified | place: British... | reverse complement strand
ATCTTTGACGAGATTTAAAATATCTTCCCCCGATAACCATTTCTTAAAAGAAGATATTACTTCATCATTAACTTTTGGCTTAGGTGTTCCATACACTAGTAAATTAAAAATTGCATTTTCTTTTATAGATCCATCTTTATCACTTTCTAAGACTGATTGGATCATATATACTAATGTTTCATACGCTACCTTACTACCATCACCAGCTTCTGTAAAAGGTAGCTCAAATTTTTCAGAAACCTTTTTAATATTCTTAAGAGCAACACCCGGGTTACCAGTACCCATTCTAGCTTCTCTCGCTTTTACTTCAATATTTTCTCCTTTTCTTTCTAGATCCCCTACACTTGCCTTTTTAGTATCTGATAAAAATATAATACCGGCTAACTCTGGCCAACCTACACTAACCGAGCCTTTACCGGGCTGATAACTAATAGCTTCAATAAGAGACCTTGAATGTTCACCTATATATTTTGATGGGTGTTCTTTAATTACAAAATCTACCCAATTAAATTTTGTATCTAATGGTAAATCTGCCTGTACTTTATTAACATTTAAATCATTTACAATATCTAGAACTTCTTGAAAAGCATTTTCTTCATTCATATCGACAAAATTCATAATATGGCTTTTAATCGCAGATACAGCATCTTTATCACCAGGTCTAAGTTTTGAAGAATTTTTACCCATGTTTAATAATCTAGCAATACCATTATCTATCTTTTCTTGTGTTTTTGGTTCACTTGTAGGTAAATACGCTTTACCAGCCCCTTCTTTTTCACTACGACCCTTAGGTATACGAAATTCTGCGCCTGCAGCTCCTTCTAAATCTTGATCATCGAAAGGTAAACCATACTGTACCTCACCGGTAGGCAACTTCGATCTTAGATCTTCACCTAATACACGCTGTCTAGGTAATTTACCCACTGATTTACCAGCAGATTCTTGTAAGTATACTTGGTCTAATGATCGCCAGCTCATGTTTCGATGTCAATATCGGGTGTATATTTTTTCATAACAGCTATCAGCTTTGTAAGAGTTTTTTTTGCATTTACTTCATTAATATCACTAAGAGATGATATTGTATCAACATCTTCTGGGCCAATTTCAATTACAAGAGCTTTTTTAAGCAATCTAATTAGTAGAACTTCACTTTCAGGTGATAATGTTTCAATCTGAGGTTCTTCGATAGGTATATCTTGCACTGGTACCTCTTCTACAGGTACTTCATCCTGCTCAACGATAGTATTATATATTTTAAAGAATTTTTTCATAAATTTATTTATCCATTTTCGATAACTGAGCTCTCATTTCTTTTATTTTATCACCTAACACCTTTTGACTAACACCAACTACTTCTTTATCGTATTCATCTTTAAGTTTTTTAGCTTTTTGAGCTTGTGTACCTGCTAACCCGGCAAGTGCTCCTGTTAACCCTTTACTTGCTTTATTAGCTAACCTATTATTTACATCATAAGCGACAGCGACTGGGTCTGCTGTATTTTGATTATCTTCAGGTAAAGCCTCTTCAGCACTAAAAAACCCATCTAATGGACGAATACCACTTTCATTATCTTCAGTATCTAAATGAGTAACTTGTTGATTACCTTGAATCGTATTGTATAAATCTTGTAATTTCATAAATTCTTCACTACCATCGTTAACTATATCACCAGGCTCGATAGGTGTGTTGTGAAAATCTCTCACCATTTCATCTTCTTTTTTATTTTGAGCTCTCATTGCTTCAGCGTACTCACTTGTATTACGGAAAGCATTATATATTCTTCTCTTTGCGTCTTTTTCCGGACCAGAAGGCATTAACATAAAATTTCTAGCTAATTCTCTACGCTCTTTTTCTTGCTCTTGATATTCACTGTAACCATACTTATTTTTAAACTCTTCAGTTTCTGCTAACCCGGGTCTATAATCCATTACATTCTGATTAATATAATTAGCTAATGTAGATAAAAATTTACTCATTAATACTTTCGGATTCGCATCATCATTAGCGGCACTAGTCATACCATATGCATTACCAATGTATAATCTCGCATAAGAAGCTGCATCAAATATATCTTTTCTTGATTTACCTTGCAATCCTTTTAAGAAATCACCAAATGATTGACCATCGCGAGGTGATAATTCTGCAAGTTGATTTTCTTTTAATATAAATGTATGCTCGGTAAGGATTTTAGTTGCTAATTTTGTAAAATTATCCATATTAATATTTATTTAATGAGAAGTAGTTTTGTTGATAACCTATTGAAGTAATCATTGTTAAGAAATGTAAGATCATATTTTTTAGTCATCTTTTTAACACCACTAAATGTGTATTTTGCTGTATCCAACTTATCACACTTCAATCTTATTGAATTAATAGTTAGAGCACTCTTACCATCACCAATATCCATAAGATGTTTTAGATATTCTAATGATAGTTTACTTATATGTAATATAATAGGTAATACGTTATTTAATTTTTTAATAATTTTTAATAAAACTGTTAAAATATCCTTTTCACTGTAATATTTCATTAATTCACAATCATTAAGTTGGTTATAATTAAAAAATATAACGGATTTTGAATTCATTTTTAATATTTTACCACATACATGGTAAATTATGTAGTGTAAAAATATTTTATTTGTATCTTTATTAGTTATACTCTTATCTAAGAGCTCAAATTTATGTAAGTCATTAATAATATCAAATTGAATATCTTCAGTAAACATCTCATTGAAATTTATCAAATTTAAATCATATACCTTTAAATATAAATCACTCACACAATATTATATCACTGTTCCAGAAAATTCTTAGGTGGTTTACCTATTCTGCAATTGATTATACCGTTATAATAGTCTTCACTCAGCAATACATCCTTATCAAACTGCATTTTAGCTTCAAAATAACCTAATTCATATTTATTTCTGCAGAATCTTAATATTTTAAATAAAAATTGATCCTTACCGTTGCTAGCAATATCAATATTAAGCCTATCACTTGAACCGGTGTATGTCTTCCAATCACTCTCTACATAATCAATACGCTTTCTCTTTTTACCTTTAAGAGGCATGCGTCTAATTTTTTTAATCATCTGCTTTCTACCGATATACTTCTTACCATCTATTAAATTAGTAATTTCATATATAAACCCGAAAGCATCTTCCGGTACTGCTTCATAAACTTTCCAATGTCCTGTATCCACGATATTACTTACTTCTTTTTCTTATTTTTTCTACGTGTCTTCTTTTTATTTGTCTTAACCTTACCTCTTCTAGAATAAACACCTAAGGCTTTAGGTACTCTTGCATCTCCAGGTGCATACCAGTCTGTATTAGTTATACCACCATGTCCCACCCCTGCAGCAGATCCAAAAGCACTACCAGCACCGCCTGCTACATTTTCATCTTCATCATGTACCTTTTTAAGCTTAGAATAGTAGTTAGGATCTTCCATTAAATGTTGTTTAGCAATAATAGTTGCAACCTGCTCATTGTCAGTATGTTCTAGTTCTGTCTCAATACCTAATTTTAATTCATCTTCATTATAATCCATATCTTTTACTGGTTTAAATAAAGTTTTAAATGTTTGTTCAAAAATGTTTATTGACTTACCCATAATAGTATTTATACTTATAATGTGGATAACATTGATCAATATGTAAATGAAATAGAAAAGGATCTCATTATTAATGAATTTAATATTAAAGATGTTTCAATGAAGACACCTGCAAGAAAACATTATTGGGTAGGTAGACTTATAAGACATAAGAAGAATTTATACAATTTAGAAAAAGAAAAGATAGAGATTAAAAAGAAAGTTGTAAAAGAACTTTTAGAACAAAGTCCAATAAAAATAACTATACCAGTAGCTGAAAAAGCTAGTATGAACCATACAAACATAGTTTTAATAAACGAAAAAATAAATAATGAAATGTTAATTATTGAGTTTTTAGAAAAAACAGAAAAGATTTTTAGTAGTGTAAGTTTTGATATATCAAATATTGTTAAAATTATGCAAATGGAGCAGTTATGATAGAGTTTATTTTAACTAACAGTAAGATACGTTTAAAGTGTGATAATTTTGAGACAATAAGAGAGCATTTTAGTGTAAAGGATGAAACAGCTCGTTTTAGATTAAAAGGTCGTAGTCGTTTTGCAGCACCTTCCCGTGTATATTGTATAACACCAACTGGCTTATTTGAATACGGTATGTTTTTTGATATATTAACATATATTAAAAAGGAACGACCAAATGATCAAATTATAATTGGTGATGGTATTTTAGAGTTAGTAAAACCGGGGTTAGGTGAATGTAGAGTATATGACAACTTAAAGCATGAATTGAGAGACTATCAAAAGCAAGCATTGCTTAAAGCTCTCAATAGTGGTAGAGGTGTTCTTAAGATGGGTACAGGTGCAGGTAAAACCTTAACAATCGCATCTTTACTCATGAGTGTTTTTACTGTTAATAAAAATTTTAAATGTCTAATAATAGTACCTGATCTATCTTTAGTCAGTCAGACTTATTCAGATTTTGAAGAATATAATGTTTTATTTAAAGCAACTAGATGGACAGGTAAAATTAAACCAGATTTAACAGCAAATGTAATAATTGCTAATTTAGGTATTTTACAAAGCCGGTTTGATGATTATGATTTTTTAAAATATGTTGATATACTCGTTATTGATGAGTGTCATAAATTAAAAAAGAGTAATAAAATTAACAAGATGGTAGAGGCAATTAATACTAATAATAAGTTTGGTTTAACTGGTACATTACCGGATAATAAGGTAGATGAATGGAATATTTTAGGTAAACTTGGAAATGTAATTTATGATAAAGATAGTTACTCTTTAAGAGAAGAAAATTATCTAACTACTGTTAATGTCAGCTTTTTAAAAATAAAATATAAAAAGCAACCTAAATCAGTAAAGAATCAAAACCCATATAAAACAGAATTAGATTTTTTATATGCTAATGAATTTAGGAATAATATAATAACGAACCTTTGTACAAAATTTAAAAATAATTCCCTTGTTCTTGTAAATCATTTAATACATGGTGATGCTTTATATGATGAGTTAATTAAACATAAAGATAAACAGGTATTTTTTGTAAAAGGTGAAATGGAAGTTGAAGTTAGAGACGAAATTAAAAAGATAATGGAAACTAACAATAATGTTGTATGTATTGCAATGAGTTCAATTTTCAGTACTGGTATTAATATTAAAAATATACATATGATTATATTTGCTAGTGGTGGTAAGAGTTTTGTTAGAACTATTCAATCTATAGGTAGAGGTTTAAGATTGCATGATAATAAAGATAAACTTGTTATTATAGATATTGTTGATAACTTAAAATATGGTATAAGGCATGCCGAAAAAAGACAAGAGATTTATAAACAAGAAAAAATTAATTATAAATCTACTGAAATAGTTGAAAACTAACACGTTTCATACTATAATAGCAATATGGCTAATGTAAAACCAACCGGTAAACCTAAAGGTAAAAAAAGAGGACCAAAACCTAAAATAAACGAATATTATGTTAACCCAGAACAATTTAAACAAGAGTTAGTTAATTATTATAGGACTGAAGAATGTACTCATTTATTAGGTGATATGATTCAAAAAATTGCAAATGGTTTAAGTTATAAATCTAATTTTATAAACTACACATATCGTGATGAAATGGTAGGAGATGCATTAGTTAAAATGTATACTGCTGTTACAAATAAAAAATTTAATGTTGATTCAGAATTTAACCCATTTTCGTACTTTACTACTATCGCTTTTCATGCATTCATTAATAGAATTAAAAAAGAGAAGAAACATGCTAATACATTATCTGAATATAAAGATAAAGTATATGAAGAAGAAATGGTTAATGCTACCGATGGTATGGTATATATTAAGCCGAATTCAGATGATTTAGAGTACAGCGAATAATGTATTATAAAAAAATTGCAATATTTTCAGATCTTCATTTAGGTGTACATCAAAATAGTGATTTTTGGCTAGGTATTTCTAATATATGGGCTGATTGGTATATAGGTGAATTAAAATCTCATGGTATTACCGATATTATATTCGGTGGTGATTTCTTTCATTATAGAGATGAGATTAGTGTAAAGACTCTTAACTTTGCTAAAGATTTCTTAGATAAGTTTGAAGACTTTAACATCACTATGATTACTGGCAATCATGATGCATGGTATAAAGATACTAGCGAAATTAATAGTCTATCTATTCTTAAAGGTTCATCAAATTTAAAGATATATGATAAGATAGCTACTCGTAATTACGGTGGTCGTACATTTACTTTTTGCCCATGGGGTACTAAGATTGACGATATACCGAAAAGCGATGTAGTAGTAGGTCATTTCGAGTTAGAAAACTTTAAAATGAATGCATATAAAATATGCGATCATGGTGATGATCCAGATGTATTGACTGAGAAAGCGCCTCTAATATTTTCAGGTCACTTTCATACTAGAGACGAGAAGAATTTTAAGAATAAATCTAAAATTGTATATGTAGGTAATCCGTTTGAAATGGATTTTGGCGATTCCGGTCAAACAAAAGGTTTCTATATTTTAGATACAAATGATTTGAGTTATACATTTCATACAAATAATGTTACACCTAAGCATATTAAAGTATTTTTATCTAAATTAATTACCGAGAAAGATGTTATCAATTTTTTTAAAACTGTGGTATCTAATAATATTATAAAGTTAATTATTGATAAGAATATTAATACCGAGCATTTAGACTTATTAGTAGCTAAACTTGCTAGCTATAAACCTTGTGATCTTAGAATAGATTATGATGTAAATTATAATAAAGTTAAGTTTAGTGAAGAAGGTGAATACGACCTATCAGGTATTGATATAATGGAAGCAGTTAATGAGTTTATTAACTTACTTGATATTGAGAATAAGAGTGAAGTAATGAAATATACTACAGAATTATATAAGAAATCTATTGATAAAATTACATGAAATACGTAGAATTTAAAGAGTTAAAAATACAAAACTTTCTATCTGTTGGTGAAACTCCAGTATGTGTTGAGTTTAAGAAGGGTTTGCACATTGTAACCGGTATTAATCGAGATAAAGAAGACCGTCGTAATGGAGTAGGTAAATCTACTATTGCTGATGCTTTATATTTTGCTATATTTGGTAGTACATTAAGAGAAATTAATAAGAATTTTATATCTAATAATCTTACTGAAGGTAAGACTGTAGTTGAATTGTTTTTTACTGTTAATGATCCTTATCATGGTGTTAACGATTTTCGTATAGTCAGAACATTAGGACCATCGAAGTGTAATATATATAAAAACGGTGTAGATAAGACAAGGGATACTATATCTAATACTGGTAGCTATATTGAAACAGTATTATCATCATCTCAAGAAGTCTTCCAGAATTGTGTTATAATGACACTTAATAACCATATACCGTTTATGGCTAAAAACAAAACTGAGAAGCGTAAGTTTATCGAGAGGATTTTTAACCTTGAAGTATTCTCAAAAATGCTATCTGAATTGAGAACTGATCAATCAGAAATTAAAAGAGATTTCGATATTAATATTACGCGTATGGAAGAGGCGAATACATACTTAGACTCTCAGAAGGTACAGGTAGAAAGCTTTGAAAGTGATAAAAATAAAAAGAAAGAAGTATTAGGTAATTCATTGAAGCAGCATTCACAAGATGTTATTGACGCAAAAGAGAGGTTAAGTAAAATACAAGCTCTTGATGATCAGCCATATAAAGATAAGCTCGAGGTACTTACTTCATCTATAGAGGAAAAGACTGAACAAAAAAGAAAGCTTAATGACGATATAATATTATTAACTCATACATTAAAAACTAATGCAGGTATATTTAAACGTATCGGTACAGAAGATGATACATGCCCGGTATGTTTGAGACCTATTGAAGATCATGATATTAAAGTTATCGAAGATGAAAAAACAAAACTTAGAAATAGTATTAATGAAGGTAAAGCTAATCTAGAGCTCTTATCAGAAGAGTTTAACCTAGTTAAAACCCAGATAGCTAAATTAGAAGAAGCTACTAGTATTGTTAATACTAAAATATCTGATATAGAAAGACAGAAATATAGTATATCTCATTTAAACGACTCAATCGAATATATTGTAAGATGTATATCAGAGATTGAAGAAGAGCAAGCTACAATTGATACTGAGATGAATACGTACGCTGGTAATGTTGCTGAACTTGAAGCAAAAATTAATAATATTACCGGTCAAATTAGTACTATAAAAAAGAGTTTAGATCTATTAGACGTCGTTAAGTTTGTAGTAAGTGAAGAGGGTGTTAAAAGCTTTATTGTTAAGAAGATTCTTAGAAATTTTAACTCTAAACTTACGCATTATCTCAAAGAGATGGATAGTAATAGTATCTGTATTTTTAATGAATATTTTGAAGAAGAGATTGTTAACGAAAAAGGTAAGATATGCCAATATAATAACTTTTCAGGAGCTGAGAGAAAAGCTATCGATTTAGCATGCCTATTTTCATTCATGGATATGAGAAAAGCTCAAGGAGATGTTCATTATAATTTAAGTTTTTATGACGAATTGTTTGATAGTAGCTTAGATGAAAAAGGTGTCGATCTTGTACTCGGAATTTTAAATAATCGTGTTGAAAAAAATAATGAATGTGTATTTGTTATTAGTCATAGAAAAGAAAGCATTAAAGCTGCTACTGGAGATATCATATTTTTAGAAAAGAGTAATGGTATAACAAAACGTATAAACTTCGTTGATTAATCTTAAAAAATAACTATATATCATTATGATCTTTCCACAAAGTAATAAACCATTTCAATCAAATGCATATGGTAATAATCCCTTTAATATCAACAAACCACAATTAAAACCTAAGACTTTAAAATCACCAGAAACCCAATTACCTAGATTTTTAAACTATTATGCTGATTACAGTGGTTGTGGTCATTGGAGAATGATCTGGCCTGAGCAGGTCATGAATGCTCATAATAAAGCTGTCGTTCATGGTACTACAGTTATGAATGTAGATGAAAGGTATTATGTTCAAGCTAAAGGTGTCCGAATTCAAAGACAAGCAACTCCACAACAACTTCAATTTGTAAAATGGTTAAGACAAGTTGCTGATAAGAACAACTTTAGGTTAATATATGAAATTGATGATATATGCTTCCATGAAGATATTCCTGATTACAATAAATATAAAACAGCATTTACCGATCCAGCGATAAGACAATCTGCTCAAGAAATGATGGAAATATGTGATGAAATTACAGTTACATGCCCATTCATGCAAGACTATTATAAGTCTAAAACAAATAATAAAAATGTAACAGTTATACCTAATTTTATGCCTAAATTTTGGTTAGGTGGTAAATCAAATATTAATCGTACGATGGAAAGTTACGATAAAAATAAAAGAAAACCTCGTATTTTATATGCAGGTTCTGGAGCTCACTTTGATGTTGAAAATCGTACAAAATTTAGAGATGATTTTGAACATGTTAATGATGTGATTCGTCGTACTGCTGATAAATATCAATGGGTATTCATTGGTGCTCATCCTCTACCATTACGTGATTTAATTCAAAATGGTAAAGTGGAATTTCATCCATGGAAGCGTTTATATGAGTACGGTCAAGGATTATATGATCTCAATGTTAACCTGATTGTTGCACCGCTACAGGATAATACGTTTAATCGCGCAAAATCTGATTTAAAATATATTGAAGCATGCGCTTTAGGTCTACCTATTGTATGCCAAGATATATGTACATATGAAAATGCACCTATTAGATTCAAGACAGGTGATGAAATGATAGATCAAATTAATAATACTCTTAAAGATAGAAGTAGATATAAATCTCTTTGTAAGAAAGCATCTCAATATGCTGATACAAGATGGTTAGAAGATGATAGAAATATTGATTGTTATACAGAGTTGTATCAATACAGTGTTAATGATCCAAAAAGAGTAAACTTATCTAGATATAACTAACTTATAGTTGGCTTAAATATTTAAATGTTTAAGTTATATGATAACGGTTATAGTAAGTTAATAACTGAAAAAAAAGGAGTTGTAAATGGTAATTTAAAGCTTGTTTTCATGAAAAGCACGTTTAACCCGGTAGTGCCGAATCTAACTACAGCAACTATGAACGCTAATAGAGCGTCTCCTACCAATTTCAATATAAACGGTCTTGGAGGTTCTCCCACTGCTTCACCATCTCTTACTTCTACAGGTGTAGAAGTAATTAACAATGATTTTACCTTTCCTGTAAGAAATATTGCAGTCGTAGTTGATAGTTCAGATGGTGAACCATATGGTTATTTAAATGTTCAAGCTTTAACTCAATCTGAAGCAAACACAGGGTTTGTACTTGAATGGGTGAATGATATTATAGGTACGCTTATGTTTAATAGTAAATATAAAGCGTTAAGATCTGGGTATTTAAACTTTTATAGTAGCAATGTTAATGATTTGGATATAATTGACCGTGGCCGTGTAGCATTAGTAAGTTATACCGGTCAACATAATCAACAAACTGTGTATAATATTGTAAAGGATTTAGATACAATGCAAGATATATATAATCTACCAGCATTTACTAAAGTTACATCTAACCATACATTAACTAATTTAAGTACATCAGGTAAACAATTAATTGCTAGTCGAACAATTATAGATACTGGTACTGAAGATACATATAACGGTTGCTATATTATATTTTATGTTCAAAAACCTGGTACCACTGCAGATACCGACGCTATACCATTCGTAATATTCACCGGTGATGATGAGTATATTGAATCGTTTACTTCAAAAATTATTATAAATGCATCAAACGGTATTATCGATCTTCAATAGTTAAACATTGTTTAATATTATTTTGATGAATTACGATAGTAACAGTAATATAAATGGTTTTATTAGTAATAATGCTAATAAAAGAAATAGAATACTCAAGTCATATAAACTAGACAGCTATACACCTCCGGTATTACCTGCATTATCTAGTCACGATATACAGAATAGTAATAGTATAGAACTCGGTACACCACTAATAATAAAGACATACAGTATACGTAATAGTAATAATATAAAAAATGAAATACCGTTTATTGTATATATAGATGAATACAATATACAGAATGCTAATTTAGTTATACTCGGTGCTCCATTATTCTTTGGTGGTTCTAATATACAGAATAGTAATAATATAAATCTTGGACCATCGATACCTTTATTTACCCCTATATTATCTTATGTAAATGTATTTCAAAATGCAAGTATAACACCACCTATCGTTGAAAAGTATGTAAATGTATTTCAAAATGCAAGTATAACACCACCTATCGT
>Ga0066605_10002599_pt1 | contig 11408 bp, 9 predicted proteins | sample SaaInlLV_DNA_10m_FD_60385 | JGI IMG/M metagenome (GOLD analysis project Ga0066605, IMG submission 60385) | Marine microbial communities from expanding oxygen minimum zones in the Saanich Inlet - SI075_LV_DNA_10m | ecosystem: Environmental > Aquatic > Marine > Unclassified | place: British... | reverse complement strand
AATCACTACTCAAAAGGAGCTTCCTAACAAGCGCTTCGATGCCGTGCTATTGGCTGTATCACATACGGAATTTCAAAAAATTGATTTGACGTCTCTCCTAAAGGAAAAGGCGGTCATTTATGATGTTAAAAATGTCTTGCCAGACACCATCAAAGACAAAGGCTTGTAAAATTTACTAGTTTAGATACTGTATGAAAAAGCACTTTGGCTCTGTGCGGAAAACAACCATAAAGTTGAATTTATATAAATTCTCCAAAAAAATCAGTACTTTAGTGCCGTTTTTAAGAGAACCTCTAAAACTTGAAAGATGAATATTGGAATTACCTTTAGCGCGTTTGATTTGTTGCATGCTGGGCATATAACCATGCTCGAAGATGCCAAACGTCAGTGTGATTATTTGATATGTGCGATTCAAACAGATCCTACTATAGATCGTCCAGAAAAAAACAAACCTGTACAGTCTGTTGTTGAAAGATACATTCAATTGAAGGGTTGTAAGTTTGTGGATGAAATAGTTCCTTATGCAACAGAACAAGATTTAAAAGATATTTTGCGTTCTTTCAAATTGGATGTGCGCATCATTGGAGAAGAGTATGCCGACAGAAATTTTACAGGAAGAGCTTACTGTGAAGAAAAAGGCATCGCTTTGTATTTTAACAAAAGAGAGCATCGCTTTTCAAGCAGTGGTTTGAGAAGAGAGGTTCACGAAAAAGAGGCCTTAAAAAACAAGTAAATATTCAACCCTATTCAATGCACTTTTTTGGGTGTAGCAACCTTTATTTTTTCTTCTTTTTACCAAGCTTTTTTTAGTGGATACGGTCCTCGGGCATGTCCTGACATGGCCATTTTTATTTGTTGCCAAGGCCATTGCTGAAGGAAGTACCACCAAGGTGTTTCGTTTAATAAGTTAAGAAAACTAATAGTACCATATATTGGTTTTAAATAAATTAGTGTACGTAAATTATGATTTTTGTTTTGGGATAAGCCGAATTACTGTCTGACCATTTGATTTATATTTGATGTTTACTCCTTGTAAATTCTTATTATATATATTTTAATAGATGCTGATTATACGATATAAAATTTTTAGGTTATTCATGTTGTGAATAAAAAAGAAGATGTCAAATGACTGAGATAAAAACAAAAACGATAAATGCTTTTTCCTGGAGCTTAGTTGAAGGATTCATGGGTCAGGGAGTTATCTTTATTATAGGGCTTGTATTAGCAAGGCTTCTTACCCCAGAAGATTTTGGTCTGTTTGGTATTTTATTAGTTTTTATAGCTTTATCAAATTCATTAGTTGAGGGAGGATTAGGAAATGCATTGATAAGGAAGAAGAATTTGGATAAAAATGATTATGACACAGTTTTTTTATGTAATGTATCAGTTGGGTTTTTAATTTATTTAATTGTATCCCTTACTTCTCCATTTATTTCAATTTTTTTTAAAGAGAATAGCTTAAGTCTATTGATTAAGATATCTTCATTAGCGATAATATTTAATTCATTTTCGATAATTCAGAAAACGATTTTAGTTAAATTATTAGATTTTAAAAAACAAGCAATGATATCAGTAGTCTCGTCAGTTATAGCGGGATTCATAGCTGTTTTTATGGCTTACAATGATTACGGTATTTGGAGTTTAGTGTTTCTTACTTTGATAAGACAATTTTTGATTTCAGTGTTTTTATGGGTTTTTAGTGGATGGTTCCCAAACTTTATTTTTGACAAAGAAAGTTTTAGGGAATTATTTGGTTATGGATATAAACTTGTACTTTCAAGTCTTATAAATTCAATTTATCAAAATCTATACACGATTTTAATTGGTAAATTTTTCTCTTCAACCTCTCTGGGGTATTATTCAAGGGCAGATGGCTTTCAAAAACCAATATCTTCAAATTTAGCTTTAGGAATTAGAAGAATTAGTTTTCCAATCCTGTCTGAATTTCAAGACGATAACAATTTATTAAAGGAAAAGTTTAGAAAATTTATTAGATTAAGTTTTTTTTTGAGTTCTTCAATTTTAGTCGCTTTTGCAGCTATGGCAAGGCCAATTATTCTAATTTTAATTGGAGAAAAATGGTCTGAGTCTATATATTATACTCAGCTTCTCTGTATTCCCGGGATTTTGTACCCACTTCAAATATTGAATTTAAATATTTTAAATTTAAAAGGTTTCTCGAACCTAAATTTAAAACTAGAAATCATCAAGAAATTGATTTTAATACCTTTAGTTTTGCTGACAATTGGATTTAGTATAGAAATCCTAATTTATGGACTTATTTTATTTTCCTTTATAGAATTTTTTATTAATAGTTATTATACAAAAAAAATTATTAGCTATAATATTTCGAGTCAATTAAAGGACCTTATACCCTATATTCTGATGTCTGTAAGTTATTTTTTATTAGTTTTTACAATTACATTCTTTAGACTTAATAATTATGAAATGTTTACATGTCAATTATTAGTTAGTTTTATGTTTTATGCTTTTATTATAAAATTTATTAGAGTTAAAGAATTAGATGAATTAGTTGATGTTCTTAAAAAATACATTAAAAAATGAATAAGAATTTAATCTTTTTGATACCATCAATAAATAATTCAGGTGGAATTTCAAGAGTAGTTTCTTCAATAACAGATGGATTAGTTGGCAGGTATAACTATAAAATTCATCTTGTTGGTTTCAATCCTGGTGAAATTTCCGGATATAATTGGAATTTGAATATTGAATACAACACAATAAATAATCAAAAGACATCAGTTTCTAAAGGGTTTTTGAGTTCAACAATGTTTTTAAAAAAATACATAAAAGATAAAGACATAGATGTTTTAGTTGCTTGTGGTTCATTAATGGGGCCTTTGGGTGTTTTTTCTACTTTATTTTCAAAAACTAAATTGATATATTGGGATCATTCAAATTTCTTCGAAAACACCAGTCACAAGTTCAAAATTGAGTGCAAGAAATTTACATCTATGTTTTCAGACATTGTAGTTGCATTAACAAAAATTGATAAAGTTAATTACATCAATAACACAAAAGCTAAAAGAGTAGTTCAAATTTACAATCCTTTAGATCCACACTTGTTTTACGATGACAATGAGTACGATTCTAAATCGAGTTTAATAGTAAGTGTAGGAAGATTAACAAATCAAAAAGATTTTGAAACATTAGTAGAAGTGGCAAATATTGTTAAAAATTCAACAAATGAATTTGAATGGCATATTTATGGTGAAGGTCAAAATAGATCTTCAATTGAAAATAAAATAAGTAGTTTTAGTCTTTCAGATAAAGTTATTTTAATGGGACAAAGTGCTAATTTGTATCAAATCTACAATAAATACTCAATGATGGTTATGACTTCAAAATACGAAGGGTTTCCGATGGTTCTTTTAGAGGGATTAGCAAACAAGTTACCTCTTATAAGTTTTGATATTGAAACTGGACCAAATGAAATAATTGAGGAAAATATTAATGGTTTTTTAATATCTGACAGAAATATTAATCAAATGGCAGACAAAATTATAACATTATTAAAAGATAAGTCTAAAAGACTTAGTTTTTCAAGCTTTCAAAAAAGCAAATTCAAAGATTTTAATTATGTAAATGTTTTGAAAAAATGGGATAAACTATTAAAAGAATAGGATATGAGGAATTCTTTCTTGTTGTTCTCAATATTGACAGTTTCACTTCTTAGTTTTGGACAATTTGTACAGTCAACAATTGTAACAACATTAAGTTTTGTTGCGTTTTTTATTTTGATTCTAAAATCAAATGACAGTTTCAGATTGCCAATTCTTTTCTTTTTTCTACCCTGGAGTGGTTTTATGAAATTCACACCTCTTGAAAACACATTCTTTTCTTTTGGTTTAGTTTTGACAGTCCTCATAATGATATTTAAAAAAGAAAAAATAAGTATTCGGCAACTATTTTTAATTTTCATATTTTTTATTTATGCGCTTATTGTAAAGCTCCTCTATGAAGATCCTCTTAACTTTAGATTTTTCTATATGTTTGTGATTTTTATTTTTTTAATAATTATCTATAAGAATGAATACAAATATATAGATGGTAATAAAATAATTTTATTTTTTGTTGTTGGGACACTTTTCGCCAATTTCATCTCAAATTATTTGTTAAGATTTCCTCATCTTCATGATTTCGGAAAAGATATTAGCAGTCAATTACAAAATACATGGTCAGTTTACAGATTGTCCGGGTTTAATGGAGATCCTAACAGGAATGCTCTACAGATTTTAATGGCAATATCGGCTCTAATGACAATTAAAGACTCGTACTTAAAACACGCTCAATTTATTATTAAGTATACTTTCTTAATAATGTTAATATATTTTGGCCTACTTACAGTTTCTAAATTGTTTTATTTTGGTCTGTTTGTCTTTATGTTTTTCAAAATAATTATTTTTTTATTGGATAAAAATGAAACTAGAAACAGAGGGATTTACATATTTATATTTCCGACTTTTTTAATTGCTATGTTATTTTCAGGCTTCTTTTCAGAGGAATTTGAATTGTTGTCTCAAAGAATTGAAATGAATGAAAGTAGAAACATTGGTATTACATCACAAAGATATGATCTTCAATTTTCGTATCTAAAATATTTGCTAGATCACTTTTTAGTTTTGTTTTTTGGAAGAGGTTTGTTTACTCCTTTTTCTCCAACAACTAATGTGTCGCACAATACTTTTATTCAATTGATAATGGGAATTGGTATTTTTGGTCTCTGTATGTTTTTAAAAATAATTAGTTCTTTTAAATCAGAATTTAAAAGAAGAATACCACGACAAAAGATTCACCCTGAAGTTAGGTTAAGTATTTTAATATTGTTTATCTCCTTGATGAGTTTAGATATTGCAAACATGGATATTTTATACTTTTATGTATTATTAATATTAACAACACATAAAAACAAAATAGAATTAAAAACATGAAAGGAATAAATATTTTATATTTTTTAGTCACCCAACCATCTAACTTAGGCGATTTAATTATTAATAAATCATATGTGGATAGTTTGTCAAAAAAAGGGAAGGTTTATATTGATGATTACAATATACCGAATAAATTTAAGAAGTATTTGTACTATGGCACAACAAACGTTTTTCCATTAAGGAGCAAGTATAGAGCACTATCTTTTAAAACCTTAAGAGGTGTCTTGTATTTTTTTAATAGAAACGAATTTCATTATATAACTAAGAGTCCAGGCCCCTTTAATTTCTCAAACGATCTAAAAACCATAGCCAAGTATACCATTCTATTTTTTTATTTTTTGATATTTAGAATAAAGAAATCAAAAGTTTTATTAATTGGGTCCGAATTTGAAACAAATGGCATAGTTGGAGAGTTCTATTTCAAGTTTTGTTTTAAGTTTGTAAATTTTTTATTTACTAGATCAAAAGTAAATCGTCAAAAGTTAAAAAACATTGGGATTAAGAATGTTGATTATTCTCCAGACTTATGTCTTAACCTTAAGGTTAAAGAACAAACAATTAAATGTAAAGATGTAGTGGGCTTTTCTTTTCGAAAGGAACTAGATAACAAGGTTTTATCAGATAGGGTTGAGATACTAGTTAATTATTACATAAATTTAGGTTACGATGTTTTGTTTTTTTTTCAAGTTGAATCTGACAAGGAATTTAATCAAGAACTATTTAATAAAAACAAAGATAAAAAAGGAGTTTTATTTAGAGAAAGTTTATTTTGGTATGATGACATTGAAAAGTACTCGAATTTCAATTATGTTATAAGCAATCGATTGCATGTTTTGTTGCTTGGTTTGGTTCATTATGCTCAGCCAAAAGCATTGATTAGCCAAGACAATAAATTTGGGATAAAAATAAAAAATGTACTCAATTCTCTCCAACTTGATTGTATAATTAATTTTAAACAATTGAACAATTTTCGCTTTGATGACAATGATTTGTCAAAAAAGAAAATCGATAGGCTACTAGAGTCTAATTCAATGAAAATAGTTGATATAATTAATGAGACAATTATATAAATTCCAAATAGGTGATTTATATGTTTAAAACGTCCTAAAGATACAATCAACTCTTTGAGAGAGAAGGTTGTAATATTTTTAATTTACAGAAATTCTGTTGTTTGTTTAGATTTACCCATCTGATTATACCTAAAAATGTTTTACACCGGTAATACGGTTTTTGACTAAGTAATGAATGATCGGCTTTAGCTATATTGAAATTCATATTAGACCCTATTATTCAAAACCTATCTATGTTACTGATTTTTTTTGCTTCCCTTCAATTATTTCACCATTTACTAGTTAACTAGCATTTAGACAATGAATATTCAAGAACTAATTCATTTAGATTCAAAGGGGTAAAATTTATATGGCTACCAATTTCTAAGCTGTTAAATTTAATTTTATTAAATGAAGAATTGTTATTAAAGTGAGCTGTATTGCTTCGTCATTAAATAAATATTTAGTATTTTTATAAATAGTAAAATTCACAATTAAATATGGTTTCGAGACTAAGCGATGTTGTGAGAATCCTTCAGAAATTTTAATGCATATAGGAGAATAGCAAAGAGAGTATTGTTTTTTTTATTTCAATCGATAGATATTTATTGTTATTGGTTTAGAGAAGTGAAAAAGCAGATTTTAATCTATGAAAACGAGTCTTTTCAAAATACATATCTTGTTTTTTATTTAAAAAAACATAAAGAATAGAATTTTCTTAATGGATAAATAAAAAAATACGCAAAATTAAGTGGTTTTGTAAATTAAGAATAAAAAAACTTATAATAGTATAATGACATTTAATTTAAACAATGTTTTCCTGTGAAAAAAGTGCTAATCTTAACTTCAATTTACCCTGGTCCCGACATCCCTAATACTTTCACACCTGTAGTACACTATTTTGCAAAAGAATGGAGCAATGATGTAACAGTTAAGGTCATTCACAATGTAGCATATTATCCAAGACTTTTTTATTTGATTTCATTTTTATTCTCAAAATTTATAAGCACAATAACAGGAACTAACATCCCTTCTAAAAGATTAAATTATGACTTAGCATATAACTATGAAAATGTAGATGTGTATAGGCTACCAATGTTTAAGGCTTTTCCTAAATTTAAATTTTCGGATAAGGTTTTAAAAAAGCAAATATCTAAGATATTAAATCAATTAAAAAAGTCTGATTTTATTCCAGATCATATTACAGGACATTGGTGGAACCCCCAGTTAGAGTTGTTGTCAATGTTGAAAAAAGAATTTCCAAAGAGCACAACAGCTCTTGTAATGCACACTGAGGGAGATGCATTGTTGGATTTGCACAAAGCTAGAGCAAATCAATTAATAAATTCTATTGATGTTTTTGGTTACAGAAGTTTGCCCATAAAACAAAAATTTGAAGCTTTCTTTGGTGGTCAAAAAAATAGTTTTATATGTTATTCAGGAATACCAGAAAAGCTTATGAGACACAAATTTCATAAAAAGTTTAATTCAGAGTTAAACAGTTTTCTATTTGTTGGAGTATTGATGAAAAGAAAATTTCCTAGTGAAATTATAGAATCTTTGAATATTGTATATACCAAACAAAATTTCACTTTAGATTATATTGGAGAAGGACATGAGAAAAAAATAATAAGGAGTAAGGCTAAACAGTTAGGGCTTTCTGAAAATGTACATTTGCACGGAGTGCTTTCTAGAGATGAAGTTTGGGATAAAATGTCTTTTGCAGATTGTTTTGTTATGATTAGTGAAAATGAGGCCTTCGGCTTGGTTTATTTGGAAGCTATGGCTGCAGGTTGTATAACGATAGCATCTATAAACGAAGGTTTCGATGGGGTGATTAAAGATGGGTTTAATGGTTTTTTATGTGAAGCAGGTAATATTCAGAGTCTTTCAGAAACTATTAAAAAAATTAATGAATTGTCAATCCAAGAAAAAAAAGAAATATCGAACAATGCCATACTTACTGCATCAAAATTTACAAACTTTAAAGCAGCACATAATTATTTAAATAGTTTGAATTTACTTTAGTATGAAAATCTCCATCATCACAGTCTGTTACAATAGTGCTGCTACTCTAAAAGACACTATTTTATCTGTAGCGAGCCAGTCATATAAAAACATAGAATATATCATCATAGACGGAGGCTCAAAGGATGCAACCCTAGAAATTATTGATCAATACAAAGATACAATAACAACCTATATTTCAGAACCCGACAGGGGCTTGTATGACGCGATGAATAAAGGAATAAATTTGGCTTCTGGAGAAGTTGTAGGGTTTTTAAATTCCGACGATTTATTTTGTGACGATTATGCACTCGAAAAAGTCATGAGTGTTTTTATTGAGAAAAATTTTTTAGACTCGGTTTTTTCAGATGTTTTTTACGTTTCACAGAATGATATATCTAATAAAGTAAGACATTGGGTGACCGGCGCTAAAAGACCTTTTAAATTTGGGTGGCATCCTGCTCACCCAACATTATATATTAAGAAGAAAGTATATGATAATTTTGGAGGTTTTAATTTGGATTTTAAATTGGCCGCTGATTTTGAAATTATGTTGAGGTTTATGGAAAAATATAAAATCTCTTCTTTCTATTTAAAAATTCCCTTGGTGAAAATGAGGCTAGGGGGAAAGACTAATAAAAGTTTAAAAAATATAGTAAATCAAAACTTCGAGTGTATTAGAGCATTCAAAAAAAACGAGTTGCACGTCAATAAATTTATATATCCCTTTTTGAGGCTGTTTCCCAAATTAATTCAGTTTAATAAAAAAATATTTTAATGAGTTTAATATTAATGACCGGAGCATCTGGTTTTTTAGGAAAGAAGATTTACTCTTTTTTTAAAGATAAGAATTATCTTATTTTAACTGTAGGCCGATCTAAATTAAATAATTTGATCTGCGATTTGAGTATTGAAACTCCAAAAATACCAACTGAAAAGAAAATAAATATAGCAATACATGTAGCTGGAAAAGCACATGTTATTCCAAAAAATAAAAATGAGAAACAAGAATTTTATAATGTGAATGTTCAAGGGACCAAAAACTTTCTAAAATCTTTGGAATCTAATCTACCCCAATTTTTTTTTTATATCAGCAGCGTTTCTGTTTACGGAGTTGATTCAGGCATTGGGATTGATGAGACCTTTCCTTTAAAAGGGGAAACACCCTATTCGAAGAGTAAAATCATGGCAGAAAATGAGGTTTTGAAGTTTGGAAAGAAGTTTAACGTAAAAGTTTTAATTTTGCGACTTCCTTTGATAGTCGGAAAAAACCCATTGGGCAATTTAGAATCTATGATCAAAGCCATTCAAAAAGGATATTATTTTAGAGTTGGCAGGGGTGATGCCAAAAGATCAATTATATCAACTTTACAAGTGGCAATATCCATTGAGAAACTTGTTGGAAAAGAAGGGGTTTTTAATATTATAGATTCTGAGTATCCTAGAATAAATGAAATCGATCAGCATATTGCGGACATTTATTCAAAAAAAATAAAAACAATTCCAAGATTTGTATTTAAGATTTTAAGTTTGTTGGGTGATATTTTACCTTTTTTGCCTTTAAATTCTTTGAAGTATGGAAAATTGACAAATTCGTTGGTTTTTTCGAATTTAAAATTGTTGCAAGAAACAAATTGGACTCCAGTTGATTCATTAAAAGACTTGAAATAATAATAGAATTTTGGAAAAATATATAATAATATTATTTTTACTGTCAGTGTTGGCTCTGTTTTACATGCGTGTAGCTAAACAACACAACATTACAGACAAACCCAACAAGCGGAGCTCCCACGACACGCCAACCATTCGTGGTGGAGGCATTTTGTTTTTGACGGCCTTACTGCTCTTTTTTTTACAAAATGATTTTCAGTACCCGTATTTATTGGCTGGAACTTTGTTGGTTGGAGGCATCAGTTTTGTAGACGATCTCAAGCCCTTGAGTCCTTTGTTGCGCCTTCCTTTTCAGTTGATCGCCATCTTCTTCGTTTTAATTCAGCTGGACTTGTGGGGCATCCCTTGGTGGGCATTTGCTGCTTTGTGGGTTCTTGGAGTGGGCTTTCTCAATGCCTACAATTTTATGGACGGGATCAATGGAATTACTGGCTTGTACAGTTTGTCTATCTTGGCAGGCTTTTATTTTTTAAACAGACAGACTGGCCTTGTTAATGAGGATTTGCTTTTGTTTTTAGGGATTTCTTTGGGTGTTTTTGGTTTTTTTAATTTCCGTAAAAAAGCCCTTTTTTTTGCAGGAGATATCGGTAGCATATCCATTGCAGTTGTTTTGTTTTTTTTAGGGATTCTATTTGCGCACCAACTTGAGGCTCCAGTAATTCTTTTGATGGCTGTTGTATATGGGACAGACAGTATCCTCACTATTTTTTATCGTTTGTTAAAGAAAGAAAAAATCACCGCACCCCACCGCTATCATATCTATCAAAAGTTGGTGGATTTTCATCAAATTTCACACCTAAAGGTCGCCTTGGGCTATGCGATACTTCAGTTGCTGGTCAACGTGTTGGTTTGTGGGGCCTTTCGATGGGGCTTTTGGCAACAGCTTGCACTAATCTTCGGCGTGGCCCTCTTTTTTGTCACCAGTTATGTATTTGTATTTTTTACAATCGAAAAAAAATTCAGAACGTTGACAAACCACACAATTAAGTAGATTTAAACACGTTATTACATTGACCAATTCAAACAAGTAGTGAATTTAAAAAAATACCGTTCTCTCCTTGAAAACAGTGTATCGTTGTTTTCCTTAAAAGCCATTGATTTGGCTTTGAATTTGTGGCTGATCCCTTTTTTGATTCTCAAAGTAGGCTTGTACAACTACGGTTTGTATGCCTTTGCAATGGCCTTGGTCTTGTTTTTTGTCAACTTATTGAATTATGGTTTCAACTTGTCGACCGTAAGAGACCTTGCTAAAACCAAAGGCAATCCGCAGCAATTGCAAACGATTTTCAACGAAGTCTTCTCCGTAAAACTGGTTTTGTTTTTGTTTTTGACAGCCTTGTTTTTAGTGCTGACTTTTTGGATTCCAAAATTTTCAAACTACAAAACACTCTATTTGATGAGTTCTCTTTTGTTGTTGGGCGATTTATTTTCCTTGCGTTGGTTTTTTATGGGCTTGGAAAAGATGAAATTCATTGCCCTCATCCACTTGGCTGGAACCTGTATCTTTGTATTGTTGGCGTTGCGCTTTGTTCATGAGGCAGAAGATTATTACAAAATCCCTCTTCTCGAAGCGATTGGAATGTTTCTAACCACGCTCTTTTCTTTTACTTGGGTACTCAAAAGCTACCAGTTTCGTTTGCAATTGTTGCCTTTTAAAAGTGTTTGTCGCTACTTGAAAGAAAATTTTAGCGCATTTGTGAACCTTCTGTTGCCGTCAACCTACGGAACT
>Ga0066605_10002591_pt1 | contig 11434 bp, 8 predicted proteins | sample SaaInlLV_DNA_10m_FD_60385 | JGI IMG/M metagenome (GOLD analysis project Ga0066605, IMG submission 60385) | Marine microbial communities from expanding oxygen minimum zones in the Saanich Inlet - SI075_LV_DNA_10m | ecosystem: Environmental > Aquatic > Marine > Unclassified | place: British... | reverse complement strand
AGTGAATCCCTTAGAGCACCATCTGATTTTTCAGCAATTAAGAACAAGGCATCTTCATCTACCGTAATGTTTTCTTGATCAGCAACATATTTTAAATTCTTTACAATATCATCGTTATTAACTCTCTTAAAATCAAAAATTTGACATCTAGACAATATTGTAGGAATAATTTTATGCTTTTCTGTTGTGGCTAAAATAAACTTTGCATGAATTGGCGGTTCTTCTAGGGTTTTAAGAAAAGCATTAAATGCTGCTTGTGATAGCATGTGTACCTCATCAATAATATATACTTTATATTTTCCAATTTGAGGAGGGACTCTCACCTGTTCAACTAGATTTCTTATATCGTCAACAGAATTATTTGAAGCAGCATCTAATTCGAAAATATTAAATGAAAAATCATCAATAGTTTCAGTACTATTAAAAATATTTATTTCCTTAGCAAATATTCTGGCACAAGTAGTCTTTCCAATTCCTCTTGGACCACAAAACAAAAATGATTGAGCTAATTGATTTGATTTTATAGCATTTTGTAATGTAGAAGTAACTGAAGATTGCCCAACAACTTGATCAAAAGTTAGTGGGCGATATTTACGGGCTGAAACTAAAAATTCACTCATATTTCAGGTTACTAAAATTGGATTACAAAATTAACATTTCTAGCAAAATAATTACCAAAAATCAATTCAAATTAAAATGTAATTGATATTTGCTTATTCTGTATAGTTTTTCTACATTTGCCGCCCGAAATAAATAATAAAAATTAATAAAATGAACAATTACGAAACCGTTTTCATTATGAATCCCGTCTTATCTGATGAACAGATAAGGGAAACGGTAAAAAAATTCATTGATTACTTAAAAAGTAAAAAAGCAACAATATCTCATGAAGAGAATTGGGGTCTAAAAAAACTTAAATATGTAATCCAAAAGAAAAAAACTGGATTTTATTACCTTATAGAATTTCAAGCTGATGGGTCAATTATTGGAAATTTTGAAGTTGAATTTCAAAGAGATGAAAGAGTTATCAGATGGCAAACAATCAGACTTGACAAATTTGCTATGGAATACGCTGACAGAAGAAGAAAAAAGTTAAACGAAAAAGCTAAAGCAGAATAATTATGAGTAATAAAACAGAAATTAGATATCTATCTCCTGTAGATATTGAAAAAAGAAAACAAAATAAATATTGCCGTTTTAAAAAAATGGGAATTAAGTATATTGATTATAAAGATCCCGATTTTTTAATGAGATTTCTTAATGAACAAGGTAAAATACTTCCTAGAAGAATTACTGGTAATTCACTAAAATTTCAAAGAAGACTTGCTGTTGCAGTTAAGCGTGCTAGAACTATTGCTCTTCTTCCTTTTGTTGGAGATAATTTAAAATAATCTTTAAAAAAAATAGAAATGGATATTATCTTATTAGAAAATGTAGAAAAACTAGGTTTTAAAAACGAAATCGTAAAAGTAAAACCTGGATATGGAAGAAACTTTCTTATCCCTTCAGGAAAGGCAATTCTTGCAACTGAATCAGCTACTAAAGTTCTAGCTGAAAACCTTAGACAACAAGAGCAAAAAGATTCTAAAATTATTGCTCAGATGAATAAGACTGCAGAAGCACTTCCTTCTTTAGAAATAAATATTAAAGCAAAAGTTGCTGAGGGAGGTACAAAATTATTTGGATCAATCACTTCTGCCCAATTCACAGATGCTTTAGCTGAATTAGGTCATGATGTAGACAAAAGATTTGTAAAACTAACAACAATAAAAGAACTTGGTAAATACGAAGCTGAAGTAAGACTTCATCGATCTGTAAAAGTTACAGTTCCTTTTAATGTAGTTTCTGAATAAATTAAAAATACACCTATCTAATAAAAACCGAGTTCAAAAAAACTCGGTTTTTTTATTACATTAATCTATATTTGCATTAGTTCAATTTTAGTCAAATAATTCTTTTAGATTAGAAATTATTTTCACAAGAAAAAAATATAAGAATGAATTACACAAATTATCTTGCCGAAATAAAAGAAAGAAAAAATTTAGGCTTAAATCCAAAACCTATTGACGAAGCTGAACTTCTTTCAGAGATTATATTACAAATAAAAGACACTGATAATATTCACAGAGAAGACTCACTTAAATTCTTTATTTACAATACTATTCCTGGAACAACTCCAGCTGCTACAGAAAAAGCTAAATTTTTAAAAGAAATTATACTAAATGAACATCATGTAGAAGAAATTAATACAGAATTTGCGTTTGAACTTCTCTCTCACATGAAAGGAGGTCCCTCGGTAAAAGTTCTTCTTGATCTTGCTTTAGGTGATCAAAAACTTATTGCAAATAAAGCAGCGGATATTTTAAAGACTCAAGTTTTTTTATATGAAGCTGACACAGAACGTTTAGAAAAAGCGTTTCAAGAGAACAATGAACTAGCCAAGGAAATCTTAGAGAGTTATGCAAAAGCTGAGTTCTTTACTAAACTTCCTGAAATAGATGAAGAAATTAATCTTGTGACTTATGTTGCTGGAGTAGGAGACATATCAACAGATTTACTTTCACCAGGAAGTGATGCTCATTCAAGATCAGATAGAGAGCTACACGGAAAATGCATGTTTGAACACAATACAAAACAACAAAAAGAACTATTAGATTTACAAAAGAATCATCCCGACAAAATAGTTATGTTACTTGCTGAAAAAGGAACTATGGGTGTAGGGTCATCTAGAATGTCTGGAATAAATAATGTTTCATTGTGGATCGGAAGACAAGCAAGTCCATATGTGCCATTTATTAACATTGCTCCTGTTGTAGCGGGCACAAATGGTATATCTCCAATTTTTCTTACAACTGTTGATGTAACAGGTGGTATTGGTCTCGATCTTAAAAATTGGGTTAAGAAAAAAGATAGTAATGGCAAAACTATTATTAATAATGATGGTGAACCAATTTTGGAGGAAGCTTACAATGTTAATACCGGAACAGTACTTACAATTAATACAAAAAAGAAAAAGTTATTTAAAGATGAAAAAGAAGTAAGTGATGTATCAGCTGCATTTACTCCGCAAAAAATGGAGTTTATGAGAGCCGGAGGGTCTTACGCAATAGTATTTGGAAAAAAACTACAGTCCTTTGCAGCAAAAACCCTAAATATTGAAATGCCAATTGTTTTTGCGCCTTCCAAAGAGGTTTCTCACAAAGGGCAGGGTTTAACTGCTGCTGAAAAGATATTTAACAGAAATGCTGTTGGTATAACTCCAGGCAAGATTTTACACGCAGGGTCAGACGTAAGGGTTGAAGTAAACATTGTAGGATCACAAGATACGACCGGTCTTATGACTTCTCAAGAACTTGAGTCTATGGCAGCTACTGTTATTTCTCCAATTGTAGATGGAGCGTATCAATCTGGCTGTCATACTGCATCTGTTTGGGACAAAAAATCTCAAGAAAATATACCTAGACTTATGAGATTTATGAATGATTTTGGTCTTATTACAGCTAGAGATCCAAATAATGAATATCACGCGATGACAGATGTTATTCATAAAGTTCTGAATGATTTAACTGTTGATGATTGGTCAATCATTATAGGAGGGGACTCACATACTAGAATGTCTAAAGGAATTGCTTTTGGAGCTGACTCGGGAACAGTAGCTCTTGCTCTTGCTACAGGTGAAGCAAGCATGCCAATTCCTGAATCCGTAAAGGTAACATTCAAAGGAAAAATGATGGAGCACATGGACTTTAGAGATGTTGTACATGCAACGCAATCACAAATGCTAGAAAAATTTGGCGGAGAAAATGTATTTCAAGGTAGAATTATTGAGGTACACATTGGAACACTTCAAGCAGATAAAGCCTTTACATTTACAGACTGGACTGCTGAGATGAAAGCCAAAGCTTCTATTTGTATTTCTGAAGATAATACTCTTATTGAATCTCTTGAAATAGCAAAAAGAAGAATCCAGGTGATGATTAATAAAGGCATGGATAATAAAATTCAAGTTCTTCAAGGATTAATTGACAAAGCTAACAGTAGAATTATTGAAATTCAATCTGAAATAAAGCCTGCTCTTACCCCAGACTCAAACGCAAAATATTTCGCTGAATTTGAAGTAGATTTAGATATTATTGCACAGCCGATGATTGCTGACCCAGACGTTAATAATGATGATGTTTCAAAAAGATATACCCACGACACTATTAGACCATTATCATTTTATAAAGGACAAAAAAAGGTTGACCTTGGTTTTGTTGGATCATGTATGGTACACAAAGGAGACTTAAAAATTCTAGCTCATATGCTAAGAAACCTTGAGACAAGTAGTGGAAATGTTAAATTTAATGCACCACTTATTGTTGCTGCTCCAACCTACAATATTATTGACGAATTAAAAGATGAGGGAGACTGGGATGTTCTGCAAAAATACTCAGGATTTGAATTTAATGATATTTCTCCTAAAAGTACAGCACGATTAGAGTATGAAAATATGATGTACCTTGAACGACCTGGATGCAACCTTTGTATGGGGAATCAAGAAAAAGCAGCAAAGGGAGACACAGTCATGGCTACTTCAACAAGACTGTTTAAAGGAAGAGTAGTTGCAGATTCAGACAGAAAAAAAGGAGAGTCCCTACTGGCTTCAACTCCTGTAGTAGTTTTATCTGCAATTCTTGGCAGGACTCCAACAATGCAAGAGTATGAGCTTGCGGTAAAAGGAATTAATCTCACAAAATTTGCTCCGCCAAAACAAAAACTCTGCTCATAAAAAATAATGATTTTTTAAATCAGTGTTATTTAATTTTTTCAGGAATATCTTTTAAAAATTTCATTTTTCCGCTCTTATAATTAACAGTACAACAATAATGAGCTAAGCCATTAGTGACGTAAAGATACTTAGCCTTTAAACTAAAATTATATTTTGCTATTTGATCGAAAGCATCTTTACCAATCTTAACACTTGGTGCTTTACACTCAACCAAAATGACAGGTTCTAACTCTCTGTTATTTACAATTAAATCTGCTCTAGTGTTTAAATTATTATATCTTACTAGTTTTTCAACTTGCATCAGTCCAATAGGATAATTTTTGTGATAAACTAAATAATTAATTACATGTTGCCTAACCCACTCCTCAGGAGTTAATTTAAAATATCCTTTTCTTACCTCATCAAAAACTTGTATACTATTATTAACTAATCTATTTTTGATATTGAATTTTGGAAAATTAAGTTCTGGCATTAACATTTAACAAATTTAAGTGAAATATAACGAGATAATAAAATCCATTGATGATAAAAAATATAACAACATCTATTTCCTTAGTGGATCTGAAAGTTACTATATAGATAAAATATCAGACTATATTTCAAAAAACATTCTAAAAGAGGAAGACAAAGCATTTAATCAAGCTATTTTATATGGTAAAGAAACAAATGTTAAAGAAATTATCTCAGAAGCTAAACAATATCCATTTGGCGCAATAAATAGAGTTGTTATAGTTAAAGAGGCACAACAACTTAGAAATATTGAAAATTTAGATACCTATCTTGAAAATCCATTAAGCACTAATATTCTAGTTATTTGTTATAAGAAAAAGATAGATGCAAGAAAAAAATTCTTTAAAAATCTTAAAAAAAATAATTATCTATTTGAAAGCAATCAACTTTATGAAAATCAAATAGCTAATTGGATAAATGAGTACTGTAATGAAAAAGGAATTAACATTACTAACGAATCTTGTGCAATTTTAGCTCAACATCTTGGAAATAATTTATCAAAGATTACTAATGAACTAGACAAGCTACTAATTAATATTTCTCAAGATGAAAAGATCACTCCTACTATCATAGAAAAGAATATTGGCATTAGTAAAGATTATAATGTATTTGAACTTCAAAATTGTTTAGGTAAAAAAAATATTTTACAATCCAATAAAATTGCAAATTTCTTATCTGCAAATTCAAAGAACAATCCATTTGTTCTAACAATTTCATCAATTTTTGGTTTCTTCAAAAAAGTCTTAATATATAAACAGATTAGTAACTTAGACAGATCTAAAATTGCATCAACATTAAAAATAAATCCATACTTTATAAATCAATATCAAACGGCATCTCAAAATTATTCCTATAATCAACTCAAGAAAATTTTCAATTTTATAGAAGAATATGAGTTGAGGTCAAAAGGAATTGGCAATTATAATACATCCACAGATTCACTTTTAAAAGAACTAATATTTAAGATATTACACGCATAGTAACAAGCTTATAATTCTCTATATTTGCATGTTTTTATTTACTATGAAAAAAATCATTTCCTTTTTTATTTTCTTTTTTATTTTCTCAAGCATTTTTGCTCAAACTGGAACAATAAGAGGTTTTGTTTACGACAAATCAACTGGCGAGCCAATAATGTTTTGTAATGTTTTCTTAAAAGGAACTTCAATAGGTGCTCCTACTGATGTTAATGGAATGTATAACATTTCAAAAGTTAAATCAGGAAATTATCAATTAGTAGTAACATATTTAGGTTATGACACAACGCAGGTTGAAATTAATTTAGGAAACAATCAATTACTTACAAAAAATTTAGAGATTGCTGAATCGAGTATCAAATTAAATGAAGTAAAAATCTCTGCTGAAAGAGAAGCAATGCGAACTGAAGTTAATGCAGCAGCTATTAAGATTACAAAAAAAGAACTAGAAATGGTTCCAACCATTGGTGGAGACCCAGACCTTGCACAATATATACAGATTATTCCCGGAGTTGTTTTTACAGGAGATCAAGGAGGGCAGCTTTATATTAGAGGAGGCTCTCCAATTCAAAATAAAGTTTTAATGGATGGAATGATTATATACAGTCCTTTCCATTCTATAGGATTATTTTCTGTCTTTGACACTGACATAATTAGAAACACAGATGTTTTTACAGGTGGTTTCAACGCAGAGTACGGAGGTAGAGTTTCCTCTATAATGGATATTAAGACTAAAGATGGAAATAAGAAAAAATTTGGTGGAAAGCTTACAGCAAACACATTTGGATCAAAACTACTTCTAGAAGGACCATTAAGCAAAAATCAAAAATCTTCATTTGTCTTCTCAGGAAAAACATCATACCTTGATAAATCTTCTGATATTTTTTATAAAGAACCTCTATTCACATTTGATGAAAATGGGCTTCCATATAGCTATACAGATCTGTATGGTAAAATTTCACTACATGGTAATAACGGTAGTAAATTTAATATTTTCGGATTCAACTTTCAAGATCTAGTTGATTATGAAAATATTTCAAAACTTAGTTGGAAATCAAATGGAATTGGAAGTGAATTTATTTTAATACCAGGCAACTCACCTGTTTTAATTGAAGGTAACTTCGCATACTCATCATACAAAATTACTTTGGATGAAGCAGCATCTCCTCTAAGAGAAAGTGGTATTTCAGGATTTAATATGGGTTTTGACTTTACTTATTTCAAACCTAAAAGTAAAATAAAATATGGTTTTGATGTACATGGATATGCAACTGATTTTTTAACTTATAATTCTGTAAATACTCCTATTACTCAAAATGAAAACACTTCAGAATTTTCAGGATATATAAACTATCAATATACATCAACAAGATTAATAATTGAACCGGGCTTTAGAATTCAAAAATACACTCTTGGTTTGTCACCAGAGCCTAGGCTTGGAATAAAGTACATAGTTAATGAAAAAACTAGATTAAAACTTGCAAGTGGATTTTATTCTCAAAATATTCTTAGCACCTCTTCAGACAGAGATGTTGTGAATTTATTTTCAGGAATTATATCATCGCCAGAAGAAATTCCAACTCAACCAAATGGAGATGAATATGCAAGTAAAATTCAAAAAGCAAAACACATAATAACAGGAATTGAATTTGATGTAAATAATCAGATTGACTTTCAAGTTGAAGCTTATATTAAAGATTTTAATCAACTTACAAATATTAACAGAAATATGACCAGTGATGATGACGACACATTTATAATCGAAACTGGAATTGCTCGTGGAATTGATGCACTAATAAAATACAATAGTAAAAAATTATATGTTTGGCTTGTTTACTCATTAGGACAAGTTAAAAGGGATGATGGTGTAAGAGAATATTCTCCTCATTTTGACAGAAGGCATAATGTGAATTTTGTAACATCATACAAATTTGGCAAAAAACAAGATTGGAAATTTGATGCTCGTTGGAATCTTGGGTCAGGATTTCCATTTACACAGACACAAGGTTTTTATGAAAACATCACTTTTTCTGATGGTATAAATACTGATTATACCTCTACAAATGGAGATTTAGGAATCCAGTATGCTGAATTGAATAATGGTCGTTTACCTTATTATCACAGATTAGATATTTCACTAGCAAAAAATATCACTTTTAAAAACAATTCAAAATTAAATATTACTGCCTCAGTTACAAATGCATATAATCGTGAAAACATATTTTATTTTAATAGAGTAAAATATGATAGAGTAAATCAACTTCCATTAATGCCTAGCCTAGGGATGAGTTTAACTTTTTAAATTATTCAATTAAGCTAGTTAATTTATATTTGTAAATATTATTTTTGTAAAAAAAAACAGTGAATAGGATCTCTACAAAATATATATTCGTAACAGGTGGAGTAACCTCTTCTTTAGGCAAAGGAATCATTGCTGCTTCTCTTGGGAAACTCTTGATATCAAGAGGATATAAGGTAACTATTCAAAAGCTCGATCCATATATAAATATCGACCCAGGAACAATGAACCCATACGAACATGGTGAATGCTATGTAACTTATGATGGTGCTGAAACGGATTTAGATCTTGGTCATTATGAGCGTTTTTTAGCAAATAAAACTTCACAAGCAAATAACGTAACAACTGGAAGTATTTACCAAACAGTAATAGACAAAGAGAGGAAAGGTGATTATTTAGGTAAAACAGTTCAAATTATACCTCATATTACAGACGAAATAAAAAGAAGAATAAAAATATTAGGTGATACTGGAGAATTTGATTTTGTAATCACTGAAATTGGAGGTACAGTTGGTGATATTGAATCACTTCCATACATAGAAGCTGTTAGACAAATTAAATGGGAGATGCAAAGCAGCGCTATCTATATCCATTTAACACTAATACCTTACTTAAGTGCTGCTGGAGAATTAAAGACTAAACCCACTCAACATTCTGTAAAAACACTTTTAGAATCTGGAATTCAGCCTGATATTCTAGTATGCAGAACCGAGCATCCTTTAACTGAAAACATTAGACAAAAAATCGCCTTATTTTGCAATGTAGAAAAAGACGCAGTTATTGAATCCATGGATGCTAAAAGCATATATGAAGTTCCTCTTTTAATGCAAAAAGAAAATCTTGATAAAGTTGTTCTTAAAAAACTTAATATAAAAGACACAGCAGATGTTCAGTTGGATAAATGGAACAACTTTTTATTTAAATTAAATAATCCAAAAAAAGAAGTAAGTATTGGTTTAGTTGGAAAATATATAAAACTTAAGGACTCTTATAAATCAATATGCGAAGCATTTATTCACTCTGGAACTGAAAAAGATTGTAAAGTAAATATAAAATGGATTCATGCAGAGGAACTAAGTGATGAAAATGTAAATGAAAGCTTAAAAGATTTAAATGGCGTTTTAGTGGCTCCAGGATTTGGTGATAGAGGAATAGAAGGAAAAATAAATGCAATAAGATATGTTAGAGAAAACAATATCCCATTTTTTGGGATTTGTTTAGGAATGCAGTGTGCTGTAATTGAATTTGCACGTAATGTATTAAAAATGCCTGAAGCTAACTCAAAAGAAATGAATCCAAATACAGATCAACCAGTAATAGATATCATGGAAGATCAAAAAAATGTTTCAAATAAAGGGGGGACAATGAGATTAGGTGAGTATAATTGTACACTTGAAAAAAACAGTTATTCATTTGCTGCATATAAAAATATAAACATACAAGAAAGACATAGGCATAGGTATGAATTCAACAATAAATATTTTGATTTATATAACTCTTCTGGAATGCATTGTGTTGGAAAAAATCCTGAAAACAATCTAGTTGAAATTATTGAAATTCCTAATCATCCATGGTTTGTTGGAGTGCAATTTCATCCAGAATACAGCAGTAATGTTTTAAACCCTCACCCTCTATTTAATAGCTTTATCGAAGCTTGTATTATAAATAAAAAATGAAAAATTACGATAAAAATTCTTTAACTGGATTTGTATTAATGTTTTTAATACTTCTTGTTTTTAATTTCTTTTTTCTTCCAACAAATGAAGAAATTGAAAAAGAAGTTAATTCTAATCCAATAGAATTACAAACTACTCAAAATCAGGAGATTGATGAAAATTCAAATACAATAAATCAGGAATCTTCATATAGCAGAATAAATAAATCAGATTTTGGTGTTTTCTCAGAATCATCATTTGCAAAAGATGAAGAAGTTGTGCTTGAAAATGAAAAAATAAAGCTTGTAATATCAAACAAAGGTGGACAAATAAAATCTGTAGTTATTAAAGAAGGTCCAAATAAAAAAAAATATACGACTTACACTGGAGAAGAGCTTGAAATTTTTAATTCAGACTCATCAGTATTCAATCTTAATTTTTCAACTGGCATTAGTATAAATACTAAAGACCTATTCTTTAAGCCAATATTTTATAATAGTTCAGAAAAACAAAATTCTGTTACAATGCGACTTTCTATTGATAGTATTCATTATGTAGATTTTAACTACAGAATTAATGATGATTATTTGGTAGATTTTAATATCAATCTTATTGGAATGGATGATATAATTCCAAACGAGTTAAATTACATGAATCTTGAATGGCAAATGAAAACGCCACAAACTGAAAAAAGCAAATCAAATCAGGATATGTATACTGGAATATACTATCAATTCTTAGCAGATCAAGATGATATTGATTATTTGGGATATACAACAGCTGAGGATGAGGAACAACTTTCAAACAAACTATCATGGGTTGCTTTCCAACAACAATTTTTCAGCTCTATTTTAGTATCTAAAAGCGGTTTAGAGAATGCTTCTTTATATAGTGAAAAAAACGAAAACTCAAAGTACATAAAAAATCTATCTGCCAAATTTGAATTACCATACAATCACAATAGAAATGAGCAAATAGATTTTCAATTCTATTTTGGGCCTAATCATTACAAGCAGCTACAGTCTTACAATAGTAAATTTGAGGAATTGATCCCATTAGGCTGGGGTATTTTTGGCTGGGTTAATAAATATATAATCATAAATATTTTTGATTTTCTCAGCAAATTCTTTACTAACTACGGCTTAATCATTTTTATCCTTACTGTCATTATTAAACTTGCATTATCTCCTTTTACATATAAAGCATATTTATCTCAAGCTAA
>Ga0066605_10002579_pt1 | contig 11454 bp, 4 predicted proteins | sample SaaInlLV_DNA_10m_FD_60385 | JGI IMG/M metagenome (GOLD analysis project Ga0066605, IMG submission 60385) | Marine microbial communities from expanding oxygen minimum zones in the Saanich Inlet - SI075_LV_DNA_10m | ecosystem: Environmental > Aquatic > Marine > Unclassified | place: British... | reverse complement strand
AAGCACCACCCACCATATCATCAATTAGATCTTCTTGACCAGCCCATCCGTCAACAGCATACTTGTATTCAAAGTTACCAGCTGGCAGATCAACGGTTACAGAGTGAACACCATCACCATCAGGGTCAGTCATTGGCACACAACCACCACACCAGCCAAATACTGGACTTTCAAGGTGAACATATCCAAATGAACCAGCAGGCTCACAGTTCATATCTACATTAAATGTAGTTGAGAATAAGCAAGAACCATCATCATCTGTTGCAAAGGCATCATAATTTATTGCTCCAGCATCAGTACATCCATTTACCTGATCACAAACATCACACGATCCGTAAGTATCGTCTAAGACTGTTCCGGCCATAACATCAATTAATCTATTTGCATAAGAGAAGTAGTCAGTTACAGGCGCACAAGAGGCACCGTTTTGCATGTCATCAACTAAATTCTCTTGTCCAGCCCATGAATCAACAGCATATTTGTATTCAAAGTTTCCAAGTGGAAGATCAACAGTAACAGAGTGAACTCCATCACCATCAGGGTCAGTCAATGGAACACAACCACCACACCATCCAAATACAGGGCTTTCTAAGTGAACATATCCAAATGAACCAGCAGGCTCACAATTCATATCTACATTAAACGTTGTTGCATATACACAAGAACCATCATCAACTGAAGCTGAAGCATCGAAGTTAGATGCAGATGGGTCGGTACATCCAGGAGGACATACGCTACACTGCCCATAAATATCTGCTGTTGTAGATGGTGAAGACGCTAATCTATATGCGTATGATATGTTGTCTGTATAAGGAGCACATGAATTTGTTCCGTTTAACATTTCGTTAAATAGTCCTGCAAATTCAGAGTCAGCCCAAGTGTCAACAACATACATATATACAAAGTTGTCAGTAACACTGTAAGTTCCTTCCCAAACACCATCTCCATCAGCATCTGTTAATAGATATGTATTTCCTGACCAGTTATCAGCAGGACCTGTAGCAGCTACAGTTGTTGGAGTTAAACCTGAACAGTTCATGTCTACCACAAAAGTTACATCATACTCACATGTGCCATTATCTACAAGCGCCAATGAGTCATAGTTATTTGCCGCAGGATCCATACAACCTCTAATACATGGATCACAAGATCCGTATGTATCGTCAGCAGTAATTGATGTAGCCCCAACAATCACCTCTCTATTAGCATAAGAGAAGAAGTCAGTGTAAGGAGCACATGTTGCGCCATTTAACATATCATCAACAAGATTCTCTTGAGATGAGTTGTTGTCTATTGCATAAATGTAAATATAGTTCCCAGGAGTTAAATCAAGAGTGACACTCCAAACATCATCCCCGTCAGGATCTGATAAGGTAATACATCCACCATAACAACTTAAATTAGGGCTTTCAACAGATACAGAAGTGAAAGAGCCAGGAGTTTGGCATCCCATATCTACGTTAAATGTAGTAGCATATGTACAAGAACCATCGTCATTTGTTGCAGTTGCATCATAATTTGAAGCATTAGGGTCCATACAAGCAAATACAGGTAACTCTTCAAATCTTATTTGATCTAAAGCAAAATCACTATCAAAACTTGCACCAACACTTCCTGTAATTTTTACAGCTACATTTCCTGTATACGCTCCTAAATCAACACCCGTTTCGTACCACTGATCACCTTGGTCACCTGTTTTTACCCAAGCAGTATCCCAGCTAATTCCTCCATTTTCAGAAACCTCTACTGTCATTGTTCCCATATTGACTCCAAACATATGGTAAGCAAAGACTAAAGAAGGGTTATTCCAAGCAGTAAGGTCAACACAAGGATTGTATAGTGTTGCTGTTTGTCCTAAAAATGCAGGACTTGAAGTTTCAACATAGATATAGTTTACTCCATCAAAAGCAGATGAAGGTCCCGTTCCAAATGAACCGGTTGAGCCAGAATTTACTTGCCAATTTAGATCATCATTTACTTCTTGAGTCCAAATACCAAAATCTCCAGAATAAGTCACTGGATAAGATTCCACACTTTCAGTTGTATCAGCTGATATACATCCGGTATATGTACACGAACCATCATCTAAATTCGCAAGAGCATCATAATTATCTGCAAGAGGCTCTAAACAGCCATACACACATCCATTTCCAATATAGTTTCCAGAATATGGAGCTCCACCAGATAACACTGTGTTACCAGCATCATCATTTAAAGTCCAAGAAACCTCTGATTGGTATGACCCTCCATCAACAACAACCTCATAACACTCACCAACAAGGACACAAACAGATAAAGTGTCTGCAGAACCGCTAGTTAATGTTGTGTCATAATAAATATTTCCAGCAAGGTCAATTAATTGCCACCTGTTTCCATTCCATCCATCACCCCAAGAATCGTTCATATATAGAGTCATGATATTACAAGATGTACAAGACCCGTCATCAACAGTTGCTGTTGGGTCATAATTAATCGCAGTAGCTTCAGTACATCCATAAACACAATTACCAAATGTTCCCGTGTATGGTGCCCCTCCAGTTAAAATAATTGTACCTGTATTATCTACTATTTCCCATGAAACTTCACCTGCCCAAGAACCTCCACCACAAGAAATATCATAGCAAGATGATAGAATGTCTAGACAGAATGAATCTGTTCCAAACGCACCTTGACTATAAAGAAGTGTAGATGAGAATAGCTGAGTACCAGAAGTATCTGTTAGAGTAAAGGTGTTTCCATTCCATCCGTCTCCATATGAATCATACATATTAATAGTAAACCAATCACCATAAGTACAAGATCCATCATCCATATTTGCTAAAGGATCGTATGCACATGCAGCTGGGTCAGTACAACCATACACAATAGGTGCGCAGAAGTTTGCCGTGTCAGGGGCCCCTCCACTTATTACAGTTGCTCCACCAGCATCATCAACTAAGCTCCAAGAAACTTCTGTTTGCCATGCTCCACCACCACAAGTAACCGTGTAGCAATCAGTAGGTAAACAAATATATGCCGTATCAGCAGTTCCGGTAGCGATAGTGTAATCTCCATAATCATAACCATTTGATCCGGTGATATTAAAGTTGTTTCCATTCCACCCATCTCCATATGAATCGGCCATATATAGAGTAAAGTTTGAACATGTTGCATATGTACAAGAGCCATCATCTAAATAAGCTAGAGGATCGTAATTGTCTGCCAGAGAATTTGTACATCCACTCACGAAAGTACAAGACCCATCATCTAAATAAGCTAGTGGGTCGTAATTTGTTGCATTAGGGTTTGTACAACCACTTATATAAGTACAAGACCCATCATCAATAGTTGCAAGAGGATCGTAATTTGTTGCATTAACATTTGTACAACCTGCAACAGGAGCCTCCATTAATCTTGTAAGGTCAATTGCCATATCAGAAGTAAAAGAACTTCCTGTAATCCCTTGAATTCTTAAATCTATCTGTGTTGTGTAAGAGCTTAAATCTACAATAGCTTCAGTCCACTGATTTCCTTGGTCTCCCGTTAGAGTCCAAACATTATTCCATGTTGTACCGTTGTCTGTTGAAACATCAACATTTAATGTCCCCATAGTAACACCATACATGTGGTATGCAAATACTAGTGTTGCAGATGTCCATCCTGTAGGGTCTAAACAAGGAATAACTAAACTTGCATCAACACCATAGAACCCACTAGACTCTGTATATAGATAGTTTGAGCCGTCAAACGCTCCAGTCGGTCCTGTGCCAGAGGATCCTGTTGATCCAGAAAGAACAGTCCAGTCCATTCCATCATTTAGGTCTTGCTCCCACATTCCAAGACCACTTTCAAAACTCACAGTAGTATCAGAATCGAGACAAGCATAAATACATGACCCATCATCAACCTGAGCAGATGCGTCGTAATTATTTGCATTAGCATCAGTACATCCAAAAGTACAAGTTCCATATGATCCAGAATAAGGAGCTCCACCCGAAAGCACTATAGTTCCAGCAGCATCTGAAAGATCCCAAGAAACCTCTCCTTGCCAAGAACCTCCCCCACAAGAAATGGTAAAGCAATTATCTCCTGAACTAAAAGAAGCAGAAGCCGTTGCTCCACTTGTAATTGTATAAGGTCCGTAAATTGTTCCAGAAGTTGCTCCAACTGCAGTCCAAGTATTTCCATTCCACCCATCTCCAAATGAATCATACATGTCTAGGGTGTAAGAGTTTGTACAACTGCCATCATCAACCTGAGCTGTTGCATCGTAATTGTCGTAATTAGAATCTGTACAACCTAAAATAATTTCTTGAACTCTAACATCATCTAATAAGAGGTCATTATAATAATCACAGCTTAACCCACTGCTTTCTCCTCTAAATCTTATTTGCACCAGACTAGTCACTGTGTTTTCCATACCAGCAAGTGAGAAGTAATAAGTGTTCCATCCTGTTGCATTTAACTCAAGTGAAGAAACATTGTTCCAAGAAGCTCCGTCATATGCCTCAACATGTAAGATGTTATTTGCCGCACAAACAGAAGTACCTAAATCACTAAAATAATCAATTGCAAGACCTGGGTTTGTTAGGCCTGAAGCATCAACATCCTCAACCTCAACAACAGGGTCTGTGTCTGTTCCAGAAAAATCAATCCATGCAAATTCTCCTTGGTTTCTATTGTTTCCAGAAGAAGTGCTTGCATTATATCCAGGATTACCTGTAAACCTCCATCCATCACCAGCTGTAGCACTAATCTCCCATTGATTCGGAGTGCATGTCCCTACAGGAAGTAGGCCGGTGCTAAAAGTTTCATGAGTAGGAGCTAATGCGCCACAAGGAGCATAGGCACAAGAGCCATCATCAATGTCTGCGCTTGCATCATAATTAGATGCGTTAGGGTCTGTACAACCAAGCGTACAATTACCATAATTTCCACTATATGGCGCCCCACCACTTAATAAAATATTTCCAGAAGCATCTTCTAAATCCCAACTAACCTCAGAAGTAAAAGAACCACCACCACAAGAAATGGTAAAGCAATAGTCACCTGAAGAAAAGCTTGCAGAAGCTGTTGATCCAGTTGATATTGTGAAAGGTCCATAAACAGTTCCAGTAGTTGTTCCAGTAGCTGTCCAAGTATTTCCGTTCCATCCGTCTCCATATGAATCTGCCATTTGAAGAACAAAGTCATTGTTACATATTGGGTACATGCATGAAGCATCGTAAATTGTTGTTGTTCCGTCAGTACAATTTACACCTCCAAACGACCAGTCTGCAAGCACAAATGAGCCGGATGTTCCAGGATTAATTTTGTAGGCCCATGAATCTAAATAGTCCCAAGGCTGACCTGATCCGTCGACATTTATATCTCCAAATGTTTCGACTACAGTACCATTCCAAAATAGTTCAATTGCATCATCTCCATTTTGTGATATGTCATTATTGCCCAATATAACATGGTCAAATTCTCCATAACAGCCAGAAAGATAATCACTCATTGCAGATAGCGATCGAGCAACTAAAATGTCTTCTCCAGCAGAAACAGCCATTACAGGAAATGAATATTCTTCTCCGTCTGTTCCACCACCATTATTAGCGACCCCAATCCCATAGATGCTTAGGTCTGAGATCGCGGCAGTTGCTCTTACATGAATTGCTTTTCCCTGAGCACCACTCACTCCATATCCATTGTCAACAATGGTAAAATCCATTATTCCTTGAAGTGATAAGTCTTGCGCCTGCGTTGTAAATGCTTGTGTAAAAGCAAACAACATCGCAAAAAATATTTTTGTAAAATTTTTCATAATAATTTGTTTTTGTTTTTGAAGCTTTAAATGTAGTAAAAAATCTTCCTTAGTGAACAAACCACACTAATCAATTTTACTAGAGACACTCCTCTAATACTGTGTTTTTAGTTAAATTTTATATACAGATTTTCATCTTTTTTAAAAGAAAAAATTATCAGAGATAAAGCACTAGTATTTTTGTATAATTTTATATAAAAAATAGTTATATTTTAAATAAAAAAAGGGCTGCCAAGAACCCTTTTTTGTACTATTTCTAGCACATAAACTAAAACACAATTACTACTTGGCTAGTAAATTTTAACCATTTATAAAATCAACTGTTGTTTTGCTTTTATTTAATTTAACAGTTTCCATATGCTTAATAAGATCTATTATTTTATTTGAATACCCCCACTCATTATCATACCAGCTTATGAGTTTGAAAAATTTTGAATTTAATTCAATCCCAGCTTTTGAATCAAAAATTGAGGTTCTGCTATCAGACATAAAATCTGTTGAAACAAGCTCTTCATCAGTGTAGCCTAATATTCCATTATACCTTTTAGACTTTGATTCTTCTTTCATTACATGACAGATTTCTTCATATGAAGTTTCTGACTTCAAATTAACGGTTAGGTCAACTACAGAAACATTTGCAGTGGGAACCCTGTAAGCCATTCCTGTCAGTTTTCCTACCATTGTTGGCAATACTCTTCCAACGGCTTTTGCAGCCCCAGTTGAAGCGGGAATAATGTTTTGAATAGACCCCCTTCCTGATCGCCAATCCTTTATTGAGGGACTGTCAACTATTTTTTGAGTTGCGGTTGCAGCGTGAACGGTTGACATTATACCACTTTCAACTCCAAATTTTCGATCTAGAACCTCAACAATAGGAGCTAAGCAATTGGTTGTACAAGAAGCATTTGAAACAATGTTCATGTTGGAGGTGTATTCATGATGGTTTACACCCATCACAAACATTGGAGTTTGGTCTTTCGAAGGAGCAGAAAGGATAACTTTTTTAGCCCCAGCCTCTAAGTGTTTTTTTGCTAATTCATTAGTCAAAAAAAGGCCGGTAGATTCAATGATATATTCAGCATTTACCTCTCCCCAATTTAATTTTGATGGATCTTTTTCACTACTTATCCTAATTTTATGATCTCCTACATAAAGGTAATTACTATCATGAGTTACTTCTTCTGTTAGTCTTCCGTGGCTTGAGTCGTATTTTAACATATAAGCCAAATAGTCTATTGGAAAAAGATCGTTAATTGCGACAATATTCATTTCTTTTCTGCTAAGAATATTTCTAAAAGCAAGCCTTCCAATTCTTCCAAAACCATTTATACCGACATTCATAATTAATATATTTTCAACAAAGTTAGTGTATTTTTTACACTTATAGTTGTTTTTCTACTTGTTTTTTATAAAAGGTGTATAAAATACACTATGTTTGCCTTCTAATTTTTAAAAAAATGATATTAATTGCAGATAGTGGATCAACAAAATGTAGCTGGGCGATATGTGATAATGGCCAGATAATTGACAGATGTAGCACAATAGGATTTAACCCTTATTTTATTTCTTCAAATCAAGTTTCTAATCATCTACAAAAATCGGATCTTAACGAAATAAAGGATCAAATTTCAAAAGTTTATTTTTATGGCGCAGGATGTTCTTCTTCCAAAATGAACAAGATAATTGAATCTCCATTTTGCGATTTTTTTAAAAATGCCGAGGTAAACATACACCATGATTTAGATGCTGCTTGTTATTCAATGTTTAATGGAGAGCCTGCAATTACCGGAATATTAGGAACCGGATCAAATTCATGTTTGTTTGACGGAACAACAATACACGAAAGCGCACCTTCTTTAGGTTTTATGCTTGGAGACGAAGCCTCTGGAAACTATTTTGGGAAAAAACTAATTAATCTATATTTTAATAATAAGCTTTCTAGTGATCTTAAGAAAAAGTACGAGGCTAGCTATGAAACCGACATAGCAAATATTAATTCTAACGTTTATAACAACTCTAGAGCAAATGTTTATTTAGCTAAGTTTTTTCCATTTGTTTCAGAAAATAAAGATCACAAGCAAATGCAAGAGTTAATAAAAACATCTTTAGATGAATTTTTTAGACTTCACATATGTTGTTTTCCAACTTATAAAGAGGTGAAAATTAATTTTATAGGTTCTGTTGCATTTTTCCTAAAAGAAGAGATTAATGAAGTTGCTTTATCTCACAATTGCGAAATAGGACATATAGTGAAAAACCCTATAGACAAGTTAATAGAATACCACTTTAAAAAATAATTTACAAGTCAAACTTTATTCCTTGGGCAAGAGGTAGTTTATCAGTGTAGTTAATGGTATTTGTTTGTCTTCTCATATAAATTTTCCAAGCATCGCTACCACTCTCTCTTCCTCCACCTGTTTCTTTTTCACCACCAAATGCACCACCAATTTCAGCACCACTTGTCCCAATATTAACATTTGCTATACCACAATCACTACCCGAAGCAGAAAGGAAGCGCTCAGCCTCTCTTAAATCAGTGGTCATTATTGCTGAGGAAAGACCTTGTTTTACATCGTTTTGCATTTTAACGGCATCTTCAAGCTCAGAATATTTCATCACATATAGTATTGGGGCAAAAGTTTCTGCCTGAACAATTTTATAATCATTTTTTGCTTCAATAATTACTGGTTTTACATAACAACCGCTTTCATAGCCCTCTCCAGTTAGGACACCACCTTCAACAAGGACTTTTCCCCCTTCTTTTTTTGCCTTTTCAATGGCACTTAAATACATTTCAACGGCTTGCTTATCAATAAGTGGACCAACGTGATTTGACTCATTAAGAGGGTCTCCAATTTGTAATTGTGTATAAGCATTTGCTAATTTTGAGGTAACCTCCTCATATATTGAGTCGTGAATAATTAATCTTCTTGTAGAGGTACATCTTTGACCACAAGTACCAACAGCGCCAAATAGCGCACCAATAATTGTAATTTTTAGGTCAGCTTTTTCAGAAACTATAATAGCATTATTACCACCAAGCTCTAAAAGCGATTTTCCAAAACGAGAAGCTACTTTTTGCCCCACAATTCTACCCATTCTAGTAGACCCTGTTGCAGAAACTAACGGAATTCTTTCGTCTTCCGTTAAATACTCTCCTATCTTATAGTCACCATTTACTAGGCAAGATATCCCTTCTGGCAAATCATTTTCTTTTGCCACTTCAGCCCAAATGTTTTGACATGCCACCCCACACAAAGGAGTTTTTTCTGATGGCTTCCAAATACAAACATCACCGCATATCCAAGCTAAAGCTGTGTTCCAACACCAAACAGCAACAGGAAAGTTAAATGCAGAAATAACACCCACAACTCCCAGGGGATGATATTGCTCATACATTCTATGACCTGGTCTTTCTGAGTGCATGGTTAACCCATGTAGCTGTCTTGAAAGCCCAACAGCAAAATCACAGATATCAATCATTTCCTGAACCTCTCCAAATCCTTCTTGTAATGATTTTCCCATTTCGTATGAAACAAGTTGTCCTAGGGGCTCTTTATATTCTCTTAGCTTTTGCCCATATTGCCTAACTATTTCACCTCTTTGAGGGGCGGGTAGGCTTCTCCAAAAATTAAAAGCTTTAACAGCAGAATCCATAGCTATTTCATAATCTTTTTTTGAACTTGAGCTTACACTACCTATTAATGAGCCGTCTACTGGTGAATATGAGTTAACTAAGTCTCCTTCACCGAAGTTTTTCTGACCTGTAGAGGTTCCTTGGTTTTTGTTTTTTATTCCAAGAATATTTAGTGCACTTGAAATGTTGTCTTTTGAAAATTCCGCCATTTAAGTTTATTTTTTAAGAGCCAAATCTAACAAAATCTGCACAAGGAAATACCAAAAAATAAAATAATTATTGACTATAATTCTTCTTCGAAATTATCAAGTTCTAAATCTTGATCTTCAGAAGAGGCAAGTAAATCATCAGTCTCAATAGCACTTTCAGCATTTTTTTTGTGCCTCATTAAAGACCACGTCATAATTAAACATGAAGTTAAAATTATAAAAAGCAAGACACCATTGAAATCATGTTTTTCAGTTAGTTCTTTTGGAATGGCAAAAAACAATAAAATTGTAATTAAACCCCTTGGCGCCAAGAAAATTTGGGGGAAAATATTTTTGCCATTAAAAATAAATAAGCAAATTGCGCGAACAACATAAATTATAAGTAATAAGATAATTCCAACAGCTACTGTTTCTAAATTGAACATCGAGCCTACTGACACAGACCACCCAAAAATTATAAAGAAAAAGGTTCTAACAACAAAAGCAGACTCTCCAGTAACGACCTTAAAATCAGCAAGAATACTTTCGACTTTACTCTCTTCAATTAGCTTTGAAAGACCACCCGCAAAAAATAATCGGTAGTTGTTTAAGATCATACCAAAGATTAAAATAATAATTAGTGAAGACAGATGAAATAACTTTCCAACGGCATAGAGAAGTAATAAAATTGAGATTAAAAGAAAAAGTTTGTCATGTCCCTTGATATTTTGGAAAAGATAAATTAAGATGTAGGAAGCTATTATTGAAAAGATAATCGTAAATAAAAGATTTCCAAATACCTCACCATAAATTTCAGACTTGCTATCGGGCCCTAAAAAACTCAATAAGCTATAAAACAATACAATCCCTAAAATGTCAGAAAAAGTGCTTTCATAAATCATAAACTCCTTTTTATAATCATCCAAAGAGCCAAGACTAGGCAGTATAATTGCCGAACTAAGGATGGAGAGAGGGACTGTGAATAAAAGCGCCTCAATCATATTCATTTCAAAAACAGTTGTTAAAACTAAAGCGCCTATGTAAGAAGTTGCAAACAGCCCAAGAACAGCTGTGGCTAAGGACTTAAAAATTAAACCAGCCTTTTCTTTAATTAATTTTAGGTCTAATGCAGCCTCTAAAACTATTAAGGCCAGCCCCACAACACCTAATATTTTTAAAATAGAAAAGAGATTTGGACTTCCCATCTCAGAGATAAAAAAACCAAAATTTATAAGCATCCCCGTAAAAATTAACATTAATACAGAAGGAACACCAGATTTTTTAGAGTACAGATTAAAGAAATAAGAAATAATAATTGTTGAAGAAAAAATAATTATTAATACTACAGGGTCAAGACTATTCATGATTAAAATAATTTCATTATATCATTACCATTTGCATAAACAACTAATGCAAGTAAAATTAACATCCCCACAACCTGAGCAGATTCCATAAATTTTTCAGGAGCAGGCCTACCCACCACAATTTCGTATAACAGAAAAACAACATGACCGCCATCTAAAGCTGGTATAGGAAGGATGTTTAGAAAAGCAAGCATTAATGAAAGAAATGCTGTGAGGTTCCAAAACCTTTCCCAATCCCACTGAGCGGGAAACAAACTTCCAATAGCACCAAATCCACCAACCCCTTTATAAGCTCCTGAATCAGGGTTTAATATAAGTTTAAACTGGTCAATATAACCACCAAGCTTGTTTGCAGCCTTATTTAATCCGGCAGGAAAAGAGCCAAAAAAACTATATGTTGCAGAAGTCATTTTGTAAACTCCATAATCCTCTAGCTGGCTAAGACTTAAAAGCGCGGGGTAATAACCAATTGTTCCATCG
>Ga0066605_10002577_pt1 | contig 11465 bp, 7 predicted proteins | sample SaaInlLV_DNA_10m_FD_60385 | JGI IMG/M metagenome (GOLD analysis project Ga0066605, IMG submission 60385) | Marine microbial communities from expanding oxygen minimum zones in the Saanich Inlet - SI075_LV_DNA_10m | ecosystem: Environmental > Aquatic > Marine > Unclassified | place: British... | reverse complement strand
GCCTTCGATTTTAACGGTGATGGTGTTATTGAGTTCTATTTTTTAGTTCAAGATCTAAATGGTGATACTACAATTGCGGGTTTACCTGCTACATATGAAGGTTCAGGTGCCTTACTCGGTTGTGAAAATGGAAAGCCTGCTGGTGCCACCTCTGCTGAGACCTCAGCATTTGACGTTTCACGACTCGTTGCTGGAGATGAGCTTACAGTTTTCCAGGAGTACGGTGAAGATACAAGTTATGCTATTGGTATTGATCTTATTATTAATACTGGTGTAATTGGAAGCCTACCCTATCAATATGGTGCATTTCGTGGTGAACAAGGTTACTTGGGAGCAATGTTTGATATTGCCGGGAGTCTGCACTTGGGGTGGATAGAAGTTTCTGTATTATCTGACGGAAGTCAAATCACACTTCATTCATATGGTTATGATGCATCTCAAAGTGGGGATCCCCTCAGTGTTGGGAATATGAACACGAATATCACTGAGTTTACACCTCAAGAAGTCAATGTAAATATTAACAAAAACTTATTAAGTATTGAGTTATCATCCTTTGATTCTGAAGGGTTTTTTAGAATCATTGATTTAAGTGGTAAGGTACGTATGGACACGAAGCTATCTAATCTTCAAAATAAATACGATTTAAGTACTTTAGAATCAGGTATTTATATTGTTTCTGTAGAGGCGCTTGGGAACGTGTATGTAAAGAAAGTCATTCTACATTAGGGACCTGTCTAAACTCGAAATCTTAATCTTTTATTGTCAGAAAGTATGACAATTAGACATGTATAAATTTAATGCATGCCCTTTTTGTCATAATAAACCCTTGTTTTTTACCATGGCATATTAATTGTCCTAAGTCTGGAAAATAAAATAACATGGGAAAAATAATAGGAATTGATTTAGGAACCACAAATTCGTGCGTTTCGGTCATGGAAGGAAATGAACCAGTGGTTATAGCAAACTCAGAAGGTAAAAGAACAACGCCTTCTGTTGTAGCTTTTGTTGAAGGCGGTGAGCGTAAAGTCGGTGACCCAGCCAAAAGACAAGCCATTACAAATCCAACCAAAACAATATACTCTATAAAGAGATTTATGGGGTCAAGCTTTGACGATTGTAAAAAAGAAGTATCTAGAATGCCATATAAAGTGGTTAAGGGAGATAACAATACACCTCGTGTTGAAATCGATGATCGTAAATATTCACCACAAGAAATTTCCGCGATGATTCTTCAAAAAATGAAGAAAACAGCCGAGGATTATTTAGGTCAAGAGGTTTCAGAGGCGGTCGTTACCGTTCCTGCATATTTCAATGATTCACAACGTCAAGCAACGAAAGAAGCTGGTGAAGTAGCTGGCTTAACAATCAAAAGAATTATTAACGAGCCTACAGCGGCTGCTTTGGCTTATGGGTTAGACAAAAAGGGATTGGATCAAAAAATCGTAGTCTTTGACTTCGGTGGTGGAACCCATGATGTTTCGATCCTCGAGCTTGGAGATGGTGTTTTTGAAGTTCTTTCAACGGATGGAGATACGCATCTTGGTGGTGACGACGTTGATGAAACAATCATATCTTGGTTAGCAGATGAATTTAAAAAAGATGAAGGTCTTGACTTAAGAAAAGATCCAATGGCGCTTCAAAGATTGAAGGAAGCAGCGGAGAAAGCGAAAATTGAGCTTTCCTCTACAACTTCAACTGAAATTAACTTGCCATATATTATGCCTGTAGATGGTGTTCCAAAACACTTGGTCCGTACACTACAACGTGCAAAATTTGAACAACTCATTTCTGAAATAGTTGAACGAACAATCTCACCTTGTAGATCTGCACTTAAAAATGCTGGTTTATCTGCAAGTGATATTGATGAGGTCATTATCGTAGGTGGTTCTACAAGAATTCCAATCATTCAAGATGCAGTGAAAAATTTCTTCGGGAAGGCGCCTTCAAAAGGAGTGAATCCTGATGAGGTGGTTGCTATTGGTGCAGCGATTCAAGGTGGTGTTTTAACAGGTGAAGTTAAAGATGTTTTATTGCTAGACGTTACACCATTGTCTTTAGGAATTGAAACAATGGGTGGTGTATTTACTAAATTAATCGAGTCAAATACAACGATTCCAGCGAAAAAATCAGAGGTATTTTCTACCGCAGCTGACAATCAACCATCTGTAGATATTCATGTTCTTCAAGGAGAACGACCTATGGCAAATGATAACAAGTCTTTAGGTAGGTTCCAATTGAGTGATATACCAGCAGCACAAAGAGGTGTGCCTCAAATCGAGGTTACTTTTGATATTGATGCAAATGGAATCATGAATATTTCGGCAAAAGACAAAGGCACCGGAAAAGAGCAGTCAATAAAAATTGAAGCTTCTTCAGGTTTATCTGATCAAGAAATCGAAAGAATGAAAGCAGAGGCAGAGGCAAATGCTGATGCGGATCAGAAGAAAAAAGATGAAGTTGAATTAATAAATAAAGCTGATTCTACAATCTTTCAAACAGAAAGACAGATTAAAGAGTATGGTGATAAACTTCCTGCAGACAAAAAACAACCTATCGAGGATGCATTGGCGGAATTGAAAAAGGAGTTTGAAGCGAAGAACATGGAGAATCTTGAACCTGCAATGGAGAAACTAAATAATGTTTTCCAAGCGGCATCTCAAGATATGTACAATGCGGCTAATCAAGAGGGAGGCGATCCAAACGGCGCGCAACCTCAAGGTGAAGAAGCTGCGGATGCTCAAGACGAAGTCACTGATGTTGATTTCGAAGAGGTAAATGAAAAGAAATAGTCTCTGGTAGTAGGATTATTTGGTTATAAGTTAAAAGGCACCCTCGGGTGCCTTTTATAGTTTAAGGACATCTGATAATAGTTTTAGATTTTCTTTTTTGAAAAAATCATGTCCGCATTCAATTTCAATAAGCGCATCTACCTGGTTGATTCTTTTTAAAAATGATTCGGCTTGTCGGGTTCGAATGACCTGATCGTATTTACCCATGATCACCCTAAAGTATATGTTGTTGGAATCTAGCGATTTTCCGATTGCATTGAGGTCAGGGGTAATGTTCCTGAATCCTCGCCAAGTTCTTGAGGCTCTTTGAAATTTCTCTTTATTTGCTGCAAACAATTCAATAAAGGAAAAAACTTTAGGTCGTATTAAGCCAAGTTTAAATAAGAGTTTCGCCATTCTAATAAACGACTCTGGTGAATTTTCCCATTTTTGAAATAATAGTCTAGCTAAACGTATTCGTGAGGTTCGATTATAAAAGCTCATCGGGTCCATTCCGTCAGGAGAAATTACTTGAACTGATTTTAATCGATTTGCATAATGTGGAAAAAGCGATAGAACAAAGCGCCCACCTTGTGAAAATCCAATAAAATGAAAATCAACAACTGCTTCTTTTTCAAGTATTTTTGTAAACATAGAACTGAGTTCTGTGACAGACAATGGTTGTGTTTTGATTCTTTCTGCTGGAAATTGGGAATTCCCGTGATGAGGTAGGACAATTAAAATTAGTTTTCGGTCTTTATGCTTTAAAAACAAAAAATCGTCAACCTGCCTGCCGTGTCCATGAAAACAAATCAGGGTATCATCCCCTGAACCGTTAATATAGTACTCTAGTGTTAAGTTCGCTTCTGTAATTAAAAGTGAATTCATTACCTCTAAAATAGTTCATAAGTTGCTTTTTATTAACAGGATTACCCTTTAATTAACATTGTGGTTGAAATTTGTGTATAAACAATTCACATAATTGACTACAAATAATAGTATTTCAACTAAATTTGCTCTCGATTTATTGTGTTATTTCATTTCATTTAAATTGAACATTGTATGCCCAAAGATTCTTCTATAAAATCTATTTTAATTATTGGTAGTGGTCCCATTGTAATTGGTCAAGCCTGTGAATTTGATTATGCCGGTTCTCAAGCATCTCGATCCTTGCGGGAAGAAGGAATTGAAGTCACTTTAATTAACTCCAATCCTGCGACGATCATGACAGATAAAGTTGTGGCCGATAACATTTACCTGAAACCACTCGAGCCAGCGAGCGTGAGAGAAATTCTTGAGCAGCATAATATTGATGCTGTGCTTCCCACTATGGGTGGTCAGACTGCATTAAATTTGTGCATTAAGTGTGATGAAATGGGCTTGTGGGATGAATTTGATGTGAAAATCGTAGGGGTTAACATAGATGCCATTGAAATAACTGAAAACAGAGAAGCTTTTAGAGATTTGATGACGGAGATTGGGGTGCCGATGGCTCCTCAAAAAACAGCCAAGTCCTTTTTAGAAGGAAAAGAAATTGCACAAGAATTCGGTTTCCCTCTTTGTATTAGACCGTCATACACCTTAGGTGGTTCAGGCGCTTCAATTTTACATGACCCAAATGAGTTTGACAACCTATTAGAGCGTGGTCTTCAGCTTTCTCCTATACATGAAGTGATGATTGATAAAGCACTTCTAGGTTGGAAAGAATTTGAATTAGAGCTTTTGAGGGATGCTAATGATAATGTTGTTATTATTTGTTCTATTGAGAACTTTGATCCGATGGGAATTCATACAGGTGATTCCATCACTGTTGCGCCTGCAATGACATTGTCGGATACGACCTTCCAAAGAATGCGTGACATGGCCATCAAGATGATGCGTTCGATTGGTGAATTTGCTGGTGGATGTAACGTTCAGTTTGCAGTTTCGCCCGATGAAAAAGAGGATATTATTGCTATAGAAATCAACCCAAGAGTAAGTCGTTCGTCAGCATTGGCCTCAAAGGCAACGGGTTACCCAATTGCCAAGATTGCTTCAAAGCTTGCCATTGGTTATTCATTAGATGAACTAGAGAATCAAATTACGAAAACAACATCAGCTCTTTTTGAGCCGACCTTAGATTATGTTATTGTAAAGATTCCTAGATGGAATTTTAATAAGTTCCCAGGAACAAATAGAAAATTGGGCCTTCAGATGAAATCTGTTGGCGAGGTGATGGGAATCGGAAGGTCTTTTCAGGAGGCGCTTCAGAAAGCATGTCAATCACTAGAAATAAACAGAAACGGTCTAGGTGCAGATGGCAAAGAACTCACGAATCAAAATGAGATTTTGCATTCGTTAGAAAATGCAAGTTGGAACCGCTTATTTCATATTTATGATGCTATTAAGCTAGGGATTCCATTTAAAACGATTGTTGAAAAAACCAAGATAGATATTTGGTTCTTAAAGCAAATTGAGGATTTAATTAAGCTAGAAGATAGAATTGAAAAATTCCATATCGAAAATTTGCCTGAAGATTTGTTTTTTGAAGCCAAGCAAAAAGGTTATGCAGACCGTCAGATAGCGCACCTTTTGAGATGTCTAGAGTCTGAGGTGCATACAAAACGAAGTTCAATAGGATTGAATCGTGTATATAAGCTCGTTGATACTTGTGCAGCAGAATTTGCGGCACAAACACCGTATTATTATTCCACCTTTGAATTTGAGAACGAGAGTATTGTTTCGGATAAGAAAAAGGTTGTGGTTTTGGGCTCAGGTCCAAATAGAATTGGTCAAGGCATAGAGTTTGATTATTCATGTGTTCATGGAGTACTCGCTGCAAAAGAATGTGGCTATGAAACGATTATGATCAATTGTAATCCTGAAACCGTCTCTACAGATTTTGACACGGCTGATAAGCTTTATTTTGAACCTGTTTTTTGGGAGCATATATACGACATTATTCAGCACGAAAAACCTGAGGGAGTCATTGTTCAACTTGGTGGACAAACTGCATTGAAGCTTGCAGAGAAGTTAAGCCGTTACGGTATAAAGATTATGGGAACTAGCTTCGATGCCTTGGATCTTGCCGAAGATAGAGGGCGTTTTTCAAAGCTTCTTGAGGCTAATGAAATCCCATTTCCTAAATACGGTGTTGTTGAAAGTGCTGAACAAGCGCTCGAGCTTTCAGATGATTTAGGTTTTCCTCTACTGGTCAGGCCATCTTATGTTTTGGGAGGACAGAAAATGAAAATCGTCATCAACAAAGACGAGCTCGAACATCATGTAGTTGATATTATCAATGAAATGGGTAACAATCAAATTCTTTTAGATCACTTTTTAGGGGGAGCAATTGAAGCTGAAGCAGATGCTATTTGTGATGGAGAGGATGTTTACATTATAGGAATAATGCAGCACATAGAACCTGCTGGAATACACTCTGGTGATTCATATGCTGTTTTACCGCCATATAATTTAGGAGATTTTGTAATGACTCAAATTGAGGATATTACTAAGAAAATTGCGATTGAACTCAAGACTGTAGGTTTGATCAACATACAATTCGCTATTAAGGACGATAAAGTATACGTGATTGAAGCCAACCCTCGTGCCTCTAGAACAGTTCCTTTTATTGCAAAGGCTTACGATGAACCTTACGTTAATTATGCTGCGAAAGTAATGCTCGGTGAGAAAAAAGTTAAAGACTTCACTTTTACACCGCGAAAAAAGGGATATGCTATTAAAATCCCAGTGTTTTCTTATGAGAAATTCCCAGATGTAAAAAAAGAACTTGGTCCAGAAATGAAATCTACAGGTGAAGCGATTCGGTTTATTGAAGATTTAAAAGATCCATTCTTTAGGAAAGTTTATTCGGAGCGAAATATGCATTTGTCACGTTAATGACATTTTATTCTTAATCTCGTTGTCCCTTTTTTTATATTTGTACTATGTCGAACATAGAACATATAATAGCACCGGTGAAAACGGAGATGAGCTCTTTCGAAACTTATTTCAAAGCGGCGCTTGAATCTAATGTTCCACTTCTTGACAAAGTAACGCAATACATAGTAAAAAGAAAAGGAAAGCAGATGCGTCCGCTATTTGTTTTTTTATCTTCCAAGCTGTTTGCTGACACAAATGATACGACTTTTCATGCTGCATCTCTTGTCGAGTTATTACATACTGCAACCCTCGTTCATGACGACGTCGTAGATGATGCAAATGAGCGCAGGGGATTCTTTTCTGTAAATGCCCTATGGAAAAATAAAATTGCCGTTCTCGTTGGTGATTTTATGCTATCAAAGATTCTTCTACTTTCCATAGAGAAGGAGAATATTGCTCTTCTTGAGGTTGTAGCGCGTTCCGTAAAAGAAATGAGTGAGGGTGAACTTTTGCAAATCGAAAAAGCACGTTCCTTAGATATCACTGAAGACATCTACTTTCAGGTGATTAAGAAAAAAACAGCTTCTTTGATTTCAACTTGTTGTGAGGCAGGAGCGATAAGTGTCGGAGCAGAGGAGTATAGAGAAAAGATGAGGAGTTTTGGGGAAAAAGTTGGTTTGGCATTCCAAATTAAGGATGATATATTCGATTATGGTACACCTGGAAATATTGGTAAACCAACAGGGATTGATATTCGAGAGCAAAAAATGACGCTTCCATTAATTTATACCCTTGAAAATTGTCCTCCAAATATTAAAGCAGAGCTTAAAAATATTGTCAAGAATCACAACGAAAATAGTGCAAAAATAAAACGCGCCACATCTCTAGTTTTGGAGTACGGTGGGATTGATTATGCATATAAAATCATGCATGAATACGCCGACGCTGCTAAATCGATTCTTGACGGCTTCCCTGACAGTCAAGCAAAGACATCTTTAGTTGCTCTTGTTGATTTCACAATGAATAGAGATAAATAGTATGAGATTCTTTAATATTCTATGCGTTATTTTTCTTTTCGGATGCGGGTCAAATGAAGCATCCTTAGAGGCTAACGTCAACGTTGAAGACTCTGATGAAATACTTGTGGATTCTTTAGGTGGTATATACAAAGAATGGTACCCGGGAAAACAACAAATAAAATATTTGGGTAATTTAGACCATGAAGGGAAGCGGCATGGCAAATGGTCATTCTATTTAGCCTCTGGTATGGAAAAGTCAATGACGACCTACACGCATGGATCTAGGGAAGGTTTTTCAATTGTTAAACATGAAAATGGTTTGATTTTTTATCGAGGTGAATGGTTCCGTGATAAAAAAGTGGGCATTTGGACAACCTATGATTCCAAGGGCGATGTAGTTTCTGAAATTAATTATTCAAAAGAGTGAGTAAAATCCCTGCACATATTGTTGATGAAATAATGCAAACAGCTCTTGTAGAAGAGGTGATTGGTGATTTTGTGCAACTTAAAAGGGCAGGTTCAAATCTGAAAGGTCTAAGTCCTTTTACAGATGAAAAGACGCCCTCATTTGTAGTGTCGCCGGCCAAACAAATCTTTAAGTGTTTTTCAACAGGCACGGGTGGCACGGTTGTTACCTTTTTGATGGAAAAGGAACATTTTACTTACCCCGAAGCATTAAGGTGGTTGGCTGATAAGTATGGGATTAATATTCCTGCACCTCGCGAGCAAACTAAAGAGGAACTTGAGCAAATTTCTGAAAAAGAAAGCCTCTATGTTATTAACGATTTTGCGAATGACTACTTTCAAAATAACATTAAAAAAGACAAGGAAGGTAAAGCTATTGGTCTGTCATATTTCTTAGAAAGAGGTTTTACTCAAGAAACGATTGATAAATTTCAGCTTGGTTATTGTCTCGATAAGAGTGATTCCTTTACGAAAGCGGCGATAGAAAAAGGTTATAAGATCCAGTACCTTACAAAGGTTGGTCTAACCAAACAAAAAGACGATTATACTTTTGATTTTTATCGTGGACGTGTTCTTTTTCCAATTCATAGTATTTCTGGTCGTGTACTTGGTTTCGGAGGAAGGACTCTAAAGAGTGATAAAAAAGTAGCCAAATACTATAATTCTCCGGAAAGCCCAATCTACAATAAGAGTGAAATACTTTACGGTTTATATTTTTCAAAAGGAGCCATTATCAAGAACGATGAATGTTTCCTTTGTGAGGGATATACCGATGTGATTTCAATGTTTCAGTCTGGAATTGAAAACGTTGTAGCATCCTCTGGGACCTCATTAACCAAAGAGCAGGTTCGTCTTGTAAAGCGTTATACAAAGAACCTTACCATACTTTATGATGGTGATGCAGCGGGTATAAAGGCATCCTTTCGCGGGATTGATTTGATTCTTGAAGAGGGTTTGAACGTGCAGGTTGTTCTTTTTCCTGATGGAGAAGACCCTGACTCCTTCGCGAAAAATCATTCTTTAGATGAGCTCAAGGAAATGATTGCTGAAAACAAGCAGGATTTTATTTCATTTAAAGCTTCTGTATTAACTGATGGTGTTGATGATGACCCCATACAAAGGTCCAAGTTGATTCGGGAAGTAGTCCAATCTGTCGCATTGATACCCGATCAAATTACGAGAAGTGTATATGTGCAAGAAATCGCTAAGAAATTTGAGATTAATGAAAGGATAATTTCAAATGAATTGCTAAAAATCCTTCGTTCAAAGCTTGCAAAAGACCAGCAGGGAAATAATCGATCTTTTCAACAACAGGCTTATCCTGAGCCTCAATTTGTTCCCGAACAACAACCAGTAGCAAAAAAGAAAGAGGAATCGTTTGACTATGAGCTTGATTTAATTAGATTGATGCTTCTTTTCGGTACGCGTGAGATTTCAATTATTGATGAGAGTGGTGATGCATTAAAAACGAGTGTCATAGAATTAATTAATGATGAACTTACCCATGATGAATTGGAGTTTCAGCATCCCATGTGTCAGAGTATTTTTGATGAGTTCAAAATGAATTTGGCAAACCAAGTTTTGTTATCTACATCGTACTTCAAGAATTTAGAAAATCAAAAAATTGTATCTTTCGTAGCGCATCTCGAGAGCAGTGAAATCGAACTAAGTGTAAATTGGGTGAATAAATATAACATCCGAACGACCTCTGAGATTGACGATATTTATAAATCGGTTATGAATTCAATATATAATTTTAAGTACCATAAAATTGATGAGACAATTACAAGTATTAAAAACCTTATTAAAAACGGCACTTCGAACAACGAGCAAATGTTAGATCTTTTGGCAGAGCAAATGACGTATGAAAAAATCAAAAAAGAGTTGTCAGAAAAACTGGGTAGAATAATAATAAAGTAACAATGAGTACAGTACTATTTGATATCGGACCTTTTGACATTAATGCCTGGAACATTATTGTTCTGTCTTTATTGTTTTATTTAGCTTTTAAAGGAAAGAAATTAGCCCTAAGGCTTATTGATAAGTATGTTGTAAAGACAGAGCTAAACATCAAAGGTAAAAAGCTTGCACGACTCAAGTTGATTAGTCAAAGTGTATATTTTCTGGCCTTTTATCTATGCATTTTAAGTTTACGCGTTAATAATCCCAATGTGAGTTTTGATGATTTACTCAATTACCCAATACTAAAAATAGCCAAGTTTAAGTTTGCATTTTATCATCTGATTGTAATTTTAACGGTACTCTTTTCGGCACGTGTATCTGTATTCTTCTCGCGGCTCTACATTTTAAAGCGTCTTCGCCAAAACCCGAGCTATGATGAGGGCAACGAATATATTTATACACAACTTGCGAAATATGTTATTTATGTTTTCGCCTTCCTATTTTGTTTTCGAGCGCTAAATGTCCCCCTAACCAATTTATTTATTGGTTCGACCGCTGTCCTTGTTGGTATTGGACTTGGTTTGCAAGACGCCTTTAGAGACTTAATCGCAGGTTTTATATTGTTACTTGAAGGCAATATAAGAGTAGGGGATGTGATCAAAATTTCTCCAACATCTCAAGAGGAGCCGCTCGTTGTAAGAATTAAGAAAATTAATATTCGTACCACACAGATTCAAACTTGGGAAGGTAATGTCTTGGTTATACCGAATACAATCTTGACACGTGACAAAGTAGAGAATTGGAGTCATGGTTCAAAGCTTACGCGGTTCATTATAAATGTCACTGTAGCGTATGGGTCAAATACAGAACTTGTTAAGGATCTTTTAAAAGAAGCAGCAAACGGTCACCCTAAAGTGAAAAAGACCCATCAGATTATTGTCAGACTGTCGGATTTTGGAGATAATGGCCTGCAATTGGAGTTGATATTCTGGGCAGACCAGCATTGGGATGTTCAAACCTATAAATCTGAAATAAGATTTGAGATAGATCGCTTGTTTAGAAAACACAATATTAGAATTCCTTACCCGCAGAGAACCCTGCATATGCCTTCTCAAGATTAAATCAGACAATTTTTATAAGCGGAGATAGTTTTTTCTATACCTAAATATAGGGCGTCTGTCACGATGGCATGACCAATTGACACTTCAGATAAGTATTTGACACTTGTTTTAAAAAAACCTAGGTTTTTAAGGTTTAAATCGTGACCTGCATTGATTCTTAAGCCAAGTTTGTTTGCTAAATCTGCCGCGTCAATATAGGGCTTGACAGCTAAAGCTTTATTCGTATTAAATGCATCGGCAAAAGGTCCGGTATACAATTCAATTGCATCTGTGCGTACTTCCTTTGCTAGCGTAATACTTTTCAAGTCAGGATTGACAAAAATTGAGGA
>Ga0066605_10002574_pt1 | contig 11469 bp, 7 predicted proteins | sample SaaInlLV_DNA_10m_FD_60385 | JGI IMG/M metagenome (GOLD analysis project Ga0066605, IMG submission 60385) | Marine microbial communities from expanding oxygen minimum zones in the Saanich Inlet - SI075_LV_DNA_10m | ecosystem: Environmental > Aquatic > Marine > Unclassified | place: British... | reverse complement strand
AGGAGGAAGCAAAGAGAGCAGAGGAACTATTCAAGGATAAGATTTGCAACGATGCTTGGAAATTTCTTCTCTACTATTGATAAGAGAATTTTTGAACTTCATTGTCGCTCAAGTCCAAAGAAGATTAACCGTTCTTCAAAGCGTTCACTTATTCTCCTCCGCGTCTCCGTGCCTCCGCGGTTATCTTCTTTTATCAAATATTTCCCCAGCAAAGATCACCACCGAACGCAATGATCAAATTTCTCAAGCATCGCTGGTTTCTGATTTGCCTTGTGGTGCTCATTCCGCTGGGCTTGGGAATTGGATTGCTCTGTTCTGTCACCAGTCTTAAACAGTTTGAATCTCAGATTGTTGGCTCAGCGAGTCGTTACCTTGTAGCATTTGTTTTGTTTCTGATGTCGATCACGCTCGATATTCGCAAACTGACCGCAGCTATCAAAGCTCCCGCACCTGTGCTCTGGGCATGTGCAGTGAACTTCATTGCGATTCCTCTTATCGCGATTCCACTTTCGAAGTTGCAGATGACTCCGGACTTCGCAGTCGGAATTATTATCGCAGCCTGTGTACCCAGTACGATGGCGTCTGCTTCTGTCTGGACAAGAAAAGCCTTCGGTAACGATGCCGTTTCTTTGCTAGGGACAATACTGACCAATGGTTTTTGCTTTTTGATCACTCCCTTCTGGTTAAGTCTGTCGTTAGGCGATGCGATCACGCTCGACACCTTAGAGATGGTCGAACGACTCGTTTATACAGCTCTCATTCCGATCACATTGGGGCAAGTTTGTCGGAGCATACATCAACTAAAACAGATCGCTGATGATCGTAAAACTCTGTTTGGAACAATCGCTCAGATCTGCATTCTGAGCCTCGTTTTCTGGGCATCAGTCAAAGGGGGCGGACAGCTGCAATCTTCCGATTCCACCGGTATGACGCTCATCCCGATCTTGCTGATCTGGGGGTCGTGTCTGCTACTGCATCTGGTTGGATTAGCGTTGGCATTTTACGGAGGAATCATGATGAGATTTCAACGAGAAGATATCGTCGCAGTCGTTTTCTCCGGATCGCAGAAGACACTCCCCATCGGAATCTATATCGCAACCGATTTACTTGCCGGTCGCAACCTGCCGTTTGCAGCGTTTCCAATTTTGATGTTCCATGTGACGCAACTTGTTCTCGACACATTGCTGATTGCACCACTTACAAAATGGTCACAAGCAGAAAGTGCAGCTATCCAGAATCAGAAAGAGTGATCTACTTTTAGACCACACACTCTTTTATTTAGAACGCGGATAAAAGCAGATATTGCGGATTGATGCAGATTTATTAGATCTCGAAAATCTGCGTCGATCCGCATCATCCGTGAAGATCCGCGTTCAAAAAATGAATTAGCGAATCGTCAATAAACCTGTTCAGTCAACAGTCGCTACACTCAACGACTCGTTCCTGAATCACGAATCGACAGGCACTTCTCTTCAAGGGCTTTCACCAACTCGGGATTCTGATCTGCGAGGTTCTTTTCCTCTGCGATATCCGTAGACAAATTGTAGAGTTGATATGGTTTTGCGAACGGTTTACCACGTGGGGCTTCACGACCTCCCGAGCCATTTCCAAGTACAAGTTTCCAGTCGCCATCGCGAATTGAAAACATCCCTGCGACCGAATGGTGAATGACAGGTGCTCGTGGAGTCGACCAGTCGTTGCCTTTCATCAATGGCAACAGACTGAAGCTATCAGGAGCGGTCTCTTCTTCGAGTTTCACATCTGCCAATTCCGCAGCGGTCGCGAAGAAGTCGGTCAAACAAATTGTTTTGTTGCATTGGCTACCAGCATCGATTTGTCCTTTCCAGCGAGCAAAGAAAGGAACATGATGCCCTGCTTCCCAGATGTCGGCTTTGGTGCCGCGGAATTCCCCGTTCGCTGTATGATTCTCGCCCTTGTAACCCTGCACCGATTCATCTTGAAGGTGGTCTTTTCTTCCATCTTCGTAACGATACATGAATGAACCATTATCGCTGGTGTAGATGATAAGAGTGTTCTCCGCGATCCCTGCTTCGTCGACAGTTTTAGTGACGCCGCCAACGATTTCATCAACCTGATGCACGAAGTCCCCGTAAGGACCAAGTTCCGTTTTGCCCCGATATCGAGGATGTGGCAAGACCGGTTTATGTGGAGCGGTTAACGGGAAGTATAGAAAGAAAGGCTTGTCTCCCTTTGCTTTCGATTGAATGTATCCCTGAGCCTGTTTCAGTAAATCATCGAGTACATTTTCCATCACAAAGTCGGCTGATCTCTCACCTTTGCGAAGAAACGCTGGGAACTTCTGGGCGTTTTGTTCGATCCCGGGGTATTCTGTGATCTTACCGTTCTTGATGAACACATACGGTGGAAAGTCGAGCGATGCAGGAATCACAAACGATTCATCGAAGCCATGGGTATGTGGACCGTTGGAAACAGGTTTGGAGAAATCGAACTTCTTCCCTTCTTTGGCAAAGCCAAGTCCAAGATGCCATTTACCAACGATGCCCGTCTGGTAACCAGCAGTTCGCAATGCCTCAGCGACTGTCACGCGAGAATCTTGAATCAGCGGTTCTCCGTAGCCGTTTAAGACTCCACTTTTCAATCGAGTTCGCCAGCAGTAACGACCGGTCAGCACTCCATAGCGAGTCGGTGTGCAGACCGAAGATGGAGTGTGTGCATCTGTAAATGTCATCCCCTGAGCAGCGAGTTGATTGAGATTCGGCGTCGGGATCTTCGATGCAGGATTCAAAGCCTGAACATCCCCATACCCCATATCGTCCGCCAGAATGAATATAATATTCGGTCGGCTTTCTGCTTCAACGGAAGCACAGATCGCTGTGCAGCATAGACCTGCAAACAAGATTACAAACAGACTCTTCACATCAACGCTTCGCAAGGTTCTCTCCAACAGAAATGATATTTGCTTACTTGGATAAATTCATTCTGACCGAAGACCACTGAAAGTCAACAGGCGGAGAAGAAGAGGTTTTGCAAATACAAGCACGACGCGTGAGCGAGTGAATCGCGATCCTTACTTATGAATCTTACCCTTCATACGATGGAGTTCCTGTAACGCTGCCAAGGGAGTCATTTCGTCGAGGTTGAGACCTTGGAGTTCTCCAACGATTGGATGAGGCTCATTGTCGAAAAGGCTGAGTTGCCGAGAGTTTTTCGGTTCGCGTTTGGGGATGGTGGGTTTGCCGTGAGCGTCTTGGTGATCGGCTTCTAGGGTTTCCAGAATTGTTCCGGCGCGTCCAATCACATCGCGAGGAACGCCTGCCAGCCTTGCCACATGAATTCCGTAACTTTTGTCGGCTGAACCAGGAATGATCTTGTGCAAGAAAATGACATCGCCATCTTGCTCATGGACTGCGACGTTCCAATTACAGACGCTCTTTAAAGTTGTCGGCAATTGCGTTAATTCATGATAATGCGTCGCAAACAAAGTGCGGCAATGGATGTGATCATGAAGATACTCGGTGATTGCCCAGGCGAGCGAGATCCCATCGTAGGTACTTGTTCCACGGCCGATTTCGTCGAGAATGACTAAACTCTTTTCGGTCGCTGTGTTGAGGATACGAGCGGTTTCGGTCATCTCGACCATGAAGGTTGACTGCCCTTTGCCAAGTTCGTCACTTGCTCCGACGCGGGCGAAGACACGGTCAGCGATGCCTATTGTCGCTGAGCTGGCAGGAATGAATGAACCCATCTGAGCCAGAATTGTCAGCAGCGCTGCCTGCCGAATGTAGGTACTTTTCCCTGCCATGTTGGGACCAGTGATCAAGGCGATCAGCTCTTTAGAAGCAGTCTCATCTTCAGAATCAGTGCCAAGGATCACATCGTTGGGGACAAACTCGCCGGAAGGTTGCAACCGATCAAGGACAGGATGCCGCCCATCTGTGACGTCTAAGCAAGGCTCATCAGTGATAATCGGACGGCAATAGCGGGCATTCAATCCGATCGTTGCCAGATTCGCGAGGACATCAATCTGCGCCAGAATTTCGGCAGTCTCTTGCAGACGTCGGCACTCGCTGGAGACACGTTCTCGCAACGCTTGGAAGAGTTCTGCTTCCAATGCCTTTGAAGAGTCTTCGGCACGCAGAACTTTCTCTTCGTACTCCTTCAATTGAGGAGTGATGTAGCGTTCCTGATTTTTGAGAGTCTGTTTGCGAATGTAATCTTCCGGAACCTTACTGAGATGAACAGCGGTCACTTCCAGGTAATAGCCGAAAACCTTGTTGTAACCGACTTTGAGCGAAGTAATCCCTGTACGTTCGATCTCCTCCGCCTGATAGCGGGCGATCCATTCTTTGCCACCCTTGGCGAGGTCTCGGAGTTCGTCCAATTGCTCGTTGTAGCCCTTTCGAATCATCCCTCCATCTGACGTGGTGATCGGCAATTCGTCAGCGAGAGAAGTTTCGATATCGGCACGAACTTCAGGGCACAAGTCGAGTCGAGCCTCAAGTGTCTTGAGGAGATCGGATGTTCGACCGGACAGTTTTGCTTTCAATTTCGGAAGCAACGCCAACGTACGACCGAGTGAACCAAGATCACGTGGTGAAACCCGCAGCGTCGCGACTCTGGCTGCCAGTCTTTGTAAGTCGTAAGCGTCTTTCAATTGATCGCGCAAGTCGCGGCAAAGTTTGCTGTCTTGAGTTAACTCTTCGACAGCATCCAACCGCCGCTCAATCGCGATACGATCCGTTAGCGGATTCGACAGCCAGTCCATCAAGAGACGTGCCCCCATCGGGGTCGCTGTCTCGTCCAAAATACTGATCAAGGAGCCTTCGCGCTTGCCTTCGCGTTGAGTGCGTGTCAATTCGAGACTACGACGAGTTGTTTCGTCGATCAGTAAATTTGTTCCACGTCGATACGGTTCTAGTTTCGCAATATGTCCCAGCGATGATTTCTGCGTTTCCTGAATATATTCGAGTAACGCACCCGCAGCGGTGATACCTGCGGAGTCTTCATCCCCCAGGTCAAAGCCTTCGAGAGTTTTAGTTTCAAAATGCTTGAGGAGAATTTCCCGGCAATGATTCGCAGCGAAGGACCAAGGAGGACGTTGTGTGATGATGCAACTTTCTAGTTCCGTCAATCTTTGTGAGACAGGTTGATCTTTCGCATTCTCAGGAAGTAAACATTCCGCCGGGTGAATGCGAGCAATCTCATCGACGAAGGCTGAAGAACTACCGAGCTGAGCGGGAAGGTCACTCGTCTCATGCGGAAGCTCCATGCACAGAAACCGCCCCGTTGAGAGTTCCATCCACGCTAGACCGATGGCATCCTTCGTCGGACAAACAGAGGCGAGGAAATTGCTTTCTTTAGGGTTCAGAAGTGCATCGTCAGTCAGCGTTCCTGGAGTGATGATTTGCGTCACTTCTCGGCGCACCATCCCCTTTGCAGTCTTCGGATCTTCCACTTGATCGCAGATAGAAACTTTATGTCCCGCTGTGATGAGCTTGTGCAGGTACCCTTCTAAAGAGTGGTATGGAAACCCCGCCATGGGAACTGGGTTTGCCGATGATTTATCTCGACTTGTCAGGGTTAACCCAAGAATTTTGGAAGCGACTTCCGCATCTTCGTGAAAGAGTTCATAAAAATCTCCCATACGAAACAGGAGAATTGTTCCGGGTGTTTCAGCTTTGACCTCCATGTATCGCTGCATCATGGGAGTCAGTTTTGAAGTTTTTGCAGTCTTCTTTTGTGTCGCTTTCTTTTTTGCCATGAGAATCTTGGAAGTCAACAGGAGAATGGGTAGCGATGGTGTTTTGTGAACTCGTCAGTCTAGAGTCCGATGTCAGCGACTAAAAGTGATTGACGCAGCTTGTCATATTTCGCTTACAACTATTCTTCGCCGAGTTGTTCGATTCGCTGACGAGCGACTTCTGCCCAGGGACCACGGTGGTCATGGTGCAGATATTCTTCCCAGTGCTCTCTTGCGCTGTCCGTTTCACCTATCTCGTTCAAGGTTTCTGCGAGGTGATAATGAGCATCCGGGTATTCGGGGAGGATTGTCAGTGCAACCTGAAATGCGGTTTTCGCAGCGGTGTGCTCTCCGAGTTCATTATGCAGGCAGCCGATTTGTGTCCAGGCTTCGAGGAAATCTTTATCATGTTCCACGGCTATGTAATATCGCTCCAAGGCTCCTGTCGTATTCCCTAAACGATACAGACACTCACCTAATTGAAAGTGAACATCCGAACTTTGAGGAGATGACATCGCAGCCAGGCGAAATGCTTCGAGGGCATCGGCTATTTTCCCAGCGTCATAAAGCCGGCAGCCTTCGACCAGCCAGTCACGATTCATGTTATCGCTAGGAGCATCGTACTTGCTGGCGATATTCGCCATTAAGATCGAACGAGGCTCTTCTGTCTCTTGAGCTTGTGGTTCTACTTCCTCTGCCTGCTGGTCGAAATCAAAGATCCGTTGACCGTTCGTAGGCATGACCAATCCATGAAGGTCTCGAATCAACACACCCAGAGAATGAGCAAGGATCTGCAACTGCTCCAGCGGTCGTTCGTCACCTCGCAGAACACTGGGCAAACGCTTCAGGCTTTCTTTAATTTCTTCTTGTGGAATGCCTGAGTCAAGTAATTCGCTGAGACGTCGGGCAGAACTGACTTCACGAAAATCAAAGTACGGCAAACGATGAACCCTACGAACTGGTTGAATGAGACCAGATCGTTCCCAGCCACGAATGATATGCACTGATATTCCGAGAATCGAAGAGAGCATCGCAGGTGTGTAGAGGCGATGAACTTCTTCACGATGATCGTTTAACCCCAGAAGAGTCAGCCACTGAGACTCATTCAAGATCTGAATATCAGCCCCCGACTGAATCCAGCGTTCCACCTGTTGCAGCTTGACCGAAGGTTGTCCGTTATCTTCCAGTGGCCAGCCTTCTTCGCCGATGACGAGCATTGTCAATTGTCGACTGACGTGATCAGTGGCAGTTCCGCCATTTTCTTCAACAAGCTTCGCAGCCTCGGCATGAGTCGTGGAGGCGAGCGTTCCCGTAAACGTCACACGCTCTCCCTGTAAACAAGGAGAACTTGATAGCTCTGGAAAATCGTTGGTAAAAAAAGACTCAGGCATAAACAGAAATTGAGCTGAATGTGGACGACATGTCGCAGAAATGCTTCAATCACTGAAGATATCTAAGTCTTGCCTGTCGGGCAATCAGGACGCCTCGAAATTGTGTATACTTTGGAATGTCTGACAGGTAATTTTTTCGAATAAAGTCTTTCGTTGATGAGCAGAGTTGTTGATGTCATTTTAATCGGGCAAGGAATCGCTGGGACAACTCTGGCGTGGCGAATGCTGGATGCAGGGTTGAGTATTCTCATCTTGGACCGCGGAGAGAACGTCACTTCGTCTAGGATCGCTGCCGGGTTGATGACTCCGATTACGGGGAAACGATTGGCTTTGACGCAAGACTGGAAGAAATACTGGACGGAAGCTGTAGAGTTTTACCGGAGTGTTGAAAACCGGACGAAAACTTCCTTCTTTGATGAGAAACAGATGTTGCGGCTGTTCCAGTCTGAGACAGAGAGAGAATTGTTTGAAACAAAGGAAAATCAATTCGCAAAGGATGTCCGCTTCACGAAGTCCCCTGAGCTTCCCAATTCACTGAGAAGTGGAGAACTGGGCGGCTTCGAAATGACAGGAGGACAATTGAGAGTCTCTCAATACTTGGATGCCTCAAGAAAACATTTCCAATCCATCGATGCGTATGAAGAAGAGGTTCAGCTTGAATTTGCAACTGATGTACAGTTCGATGCAAGTGAAGTGATTGTCCCCAAATTAATGGTGGCAGCGAAGCACATCATTTTCTGTCAGGGTTTTCAAACCGCCATTCCCAAGCAGTTTGAGAAGGTGAAATTTAATCCTTCGAAAGGTGAAATCCTGACTGTCGCGATCAAGGACTTTCTCGAAGAACGAATTTTACATAAGGGATTCTGGGTGGCTCATCAAAATGTTAATGAGTACCGAGTCGGCGCGACCTATGACTGGAATGAGCTCTCCACGAATATCACCGAGAAGAGTCGCAACTGGATTACAAAGCGTCTGGAAGAACTGGTCATCAATCCGTTTGAAGTTCTAAGTCAACAAGCAGCAGTACGTCCGACGATGAGCGACTTTCAGCCTGTTGTCGGAATGCACCCGAAAACAAACAAGATTGGGATGTTAAATGGACTCGGTTCTAAGGGATCACTGACGGCTCCGAGATTGGCGAGCATGCTCACTCAAAACATTTTACTCGGCACTTCGATTCCAAAGGAAATAAGTCTCTCACGATGGTTCAACTGACAGACCTTGCTCATCAAATTGTAGCTGAACATCTTAGAACGGGTGACATCGCAATCGATGCGACCTGTGGGAACGGTCATGACACATTGTTCCTATCTCAAGCTGTTGGTGATTCAGGCGCCGTAATTGCCTGCGATGTTCAACAGTCCGCGATCAACGCAACTCGTCTTCGTTGTGAAGGGCAGAAGAACATTCAATATCACTGTGGTGATCATGCCGAAGCCTTGAGATCTCTTGCAGAACAATACAAAGCTGAAGTCGCTGCCGTAATGTTTAATCTTGGCTACTTGCCTGGTGGTGACAAAACGAAAACGACGTCCCTAGCTTCGACAGTCGCCGCTCTTAAAAGCAGTTTGGTTCTCATGAGACCAGCTGGGATCATTTCCGTCCTCGCCTACATCGGGCATCCAGGAGGACAGGCAGAGGAAACTGCCGTGAATGAAAAATTCAACAGCTGGTCACACTCTGGAAAGATTGAAATCTTACATCGTCCTGACAGTCAGCTGTCAGACAGAAGCCCGCGTCTTTATATCGGTAAGAAGATTTAACGGAAGAGTTGGAGTTTTTTGTTTGCAGATGTGACTGATTAAACGGCACTCTGCTTCTTCGGTTCAGACTTTGTGACGTCCGTTTCCAAAACATCTTCAGTGAGTTTGAGGTGAGCCAGTCTTGGTCGGAAGATGACCATTAACAGTAATGGGACATACCACAACAGATACACTCCACCACTTTGGGTGTACCATAGTTGTGTGCCAATGATCGCAGCAGAGGACTGTGCAAGTAAAACCTCGACGTTTCGTTTCCGTGGCCAGAGTGTCATCAATACAACCATGATGAAGTAAGACGCCATCACCGGCCAGCGATAAGGCGAAACGTAGTCGGCTTCTTTCCAGAATCCGGGGGAGAATTCCTGATTCGCCAGAGCAGCCAACGGCACGTTAATTGTCCCGATGGTCTTTTGGAAAAAGGAGTCAGAATCAATCGACGTAAATGCCAAGCTGGCGAGCAAGACAACAGCAACACCTGTGAGTGCTAACACAAAACGCAGTGCTCGTTTGCGGCCATAAAAGGCAGCCCAAATCGGCAAGAGGAAAACAGGAAACAACATTGTCCCGGATGCTAATCCCAGCAGAACACCGGACACAACAGGCTTACGAAACGCTACAAATGCCCAAGTGACCAGTGCCGCCGGGAGGACATGATTAAATTCACCGACGTTGTACGCCGTGCAGGGGAGCAATAGATAGAGCGTCGCCATCGCCAGACCGATCCCTTTGTCTGCAAAGAGATTTCGTCCAACAAACCAAAGTCCGCTGACAACCGCTGCATGTGCGAGAATTGCCAGAATACTTGGAGCGAGATCGTCAAAAATCAATTTAATAAAGACTGCAAATATCGGTGCTGCTGGTCCACCGGAAGAAAATTCTTCATCAGCCTTTTCCGGTTCGGTCGCTGTCCGAGAGATGATGTGATCCGCTTTTCTGAGCGTTTCGAGAGACTCATTCGGCAAGGATCTGGTAATCGCCTGCGTCATTAAGAATGCGAACACGGAAAAGAAGAGAAACGCCATTCCATGCGTGTTCAGATTTTGACCTAAGTAGGGTCTTCGGCTCAGGGTTGAATCAAGAAACATGCGCAGCAGAAAAACACAAGCTATGACAAACAGCCAGGCATGACCGACCGCTTGAGTCCTGTCGACTTCGGATGCAACAAACAATAATCCCGGCGATGCCGAGAGAAGTAATCCCAGATCGAGATTCCGCAGCGAGAAAATTCGCATAAAGCGGAAATAAATCGCCACAATCAACAGGAACGACAAGTAAAACCATGTCGCCTGATTGACGTGGTAACTGGGCAACAATACGTCCATAGGACAGCTGCCTTATCTATAAACAATTGTTCCGATCCAGCATTCAAGAAGATCGCATTTTCTAAATGCGATCCCTGCTACCGACTAGAAACATGATGAATATCAAACGATGACATCCTGACGAATCGTTACTCAATCTCAAATAAATTGATATCAAGCCTTTACATTGGCTCGATCAATTTCAATTAAGATCTTTTACCCACTTCCGTCTTGGACTACGAACTCTTCTACATTTTGAAGTGAACCTTCAATTCCCCAACCAAAGGTATTCACGCAAAACGAAGAGATATTAACCCCTGAAAATAACAAGAGAATCGCCGGATTCCAACTAAAATCCAATGAAGTTGATGGCGAATTTAAGAGAGAAAGCCTCTTATGCGGACAATTTAGGTAAATTAGATACGATTATTCCGATGTTGCAGAAATCGGTGTCGGCTTGGTGAGGTATGAAAACAGATCAAGAATTTCCGATTTAGAGAGCTTTTGAGTTAACCCATCAGGCATAATTGAAGTCTTCATCGCTTTCAAAATATCGACATCGTCTCGCGAGATAACCGTCACCTGATTGTTAGCTCCTCGGATGGTGATTTGAGTTGGTGTCTGTTCTTCGAGTAACCCTGTCAGCACACGTCCATCAGTTGTCAGAACTTGAAACTGTGTGAACTCTTCGCGAATCGCAGCCGAGGGATCAACCATGGCAAGCAACATGAAGTCGAGATTATCGCGTTCGTAACCGGTCAAGTTCGGTCCTGTTTTGCCTCCGTCGTCGAAGAGAGTATGGCAAGTCGCGCAATGCTTCTTGAAAAGTTCTTGTCCTTTCGCAGTTTGTCCCGCTGCTCGTTCAGCCGTGATCAATGCCAGCAAGCGTTGAATTTCTTCTTGCTTCTCAGCAGGAGTAGCGCGGACATTCCCCCAATGCTTCTTCACGAGTTCCTGGATCTCTGCATCTGAATGCAATTGCATCTGTTGCACGACATCCAGCGACACGGTATCCGGCTTAATTCGGAACGCTTCGATCTCCTGTAGGAGATTTTTCGTCCACTCCGGTCGACTTGCCAGAACGCGATGCGCAGTCGGACGTAAACCATGTTCATCAGGTAATGAAGAATGATATCGTGAGCAGATCGTCTGACCGATTTTCGTATCGGAATAGTTCATTAGCGACAACATCGCAGCATTTTTAATCGCACTGGATCGTGAACCAGAAATTAACCCGAGCAATGTTGAGACTGATCCCGGTTGATCGACTTCACATAAGATGCCAATCAGAT
>Ga0066605_10002573_pt1 | contig 11471 bp, 12 predicted proteins | sample SaaInlLV_DNA_10m_FD_60385 | JGI IMG/M metagenome (GOLD analysis project Ga0066605, IMG submission 60385) | Marine microbial communities from expanding oxygen minimum zones in the Saanich Inlet - SI075_LV_DNA_10m | ecosystem: Environmental > Aquatic > Marine > Unclassified | place: British... | reverse complement strand
GGTTATGATTTTCCATTACTGTGAGTAGTGATGGCGAAGCCGTATCCGAGAGCAACATAAATAGCTTTTTTAACAGCTATAAAAAATAAAAAAGAACTAAATTGACTACCGGTGGTAGTCAAGAAAAATATAAAGTTATGAAAGTAGGAATCACCTTTTCAACCTTTGATCTTTTTCATGCCGGGCATGTAAAGATGTTAGAAGAAGCAAAACGTCAGTGTGATTATTTAATCGTTGGTTTGCAGTTAGACCCTTCGATTGATCGCCCTGAGAAAAATGGGCCTTCACAGTCTATAATTGAGCGGTATATTCAACTCAAAGGATCTAAGCATGTAGATGAGATAGTACCGTACGTATCGGAACAAGATTTAGAAGATATTTTACGTTCTTTTAAATTAGATATTCGAATCATTGGTGATGAATACAAAGAAAAAAACTATACAGGTCGAACGTATTGTGAAGAAAAAGGAATAGAGCTCTATTACAACTCAAGAGATCATAGGTTCTCTTCATCTGGGCTTCGTAAGCAAGTGAAATCAGTAGAAGATAAAAAGATATGAATATTATAAGAACAATAGTTACATATAGTTTTCTTCAAGAATCAGAGTTTTAGCAGGTTTTTTTAATCAAATATTATTAGCCAAAGAACTTCTAATAAATAATTTTGTTAAATTTTAAGTTAGCTTTTTAAATATTTTAACATCAATTTTCCAAAAAAGATTAATAAATTTTGTTCTAGAAATAAAAAAATGAAAATCTCTAGTATACACTTAAAAAACATAGGCTTTATTTGGACTTTTACCTTATTAGTAAGTGTTTTAGGTTTTGTTAATCAATATTTGTTAACAAGAATATTTTCGATAGACGATTATGGTCTCTTTTCATCTGTCAATGCTTTTATTAACTTGTTAATGCCGTTCGCGGTTTTTGGAATCCCTTCATTATGGCTCAAAATATTTGGAGAATATGGAGGGGGAGGAAGATCTTGGATATTACCAAGTTTGAAAGTCAGCCTAATATTAGCTTCAATTTCCATTATAATAACATGTACATGGGCATTTCTAGGACCGAATGACTATTTAACAAAAAAAACATTAATAACTTTAAGTTTTTTATATCCAATAAATATATTAATAAATTTTGTTTGTTCAAAAACACAACTTGAAGAAAAATATTTACTTTATTCTTTTTTTACTGCACTATTGAAATTATCTAGGTTTTTAATCATATTAATATTGTTTTTTTTTGCTAACGAGATAAAACCACCCAATTTAGCTTTTTTATATGTTTTTGGAGGTTTAATTATTTTAATAGGATTAAGGCGACATATTAAACAACTTTTTAGAAGTGAAATTTTTTTACCCAAACATCCGTTAAAATTAAACACCATAAAGTCAGGGGTTACAATGGTAACTGTTGCCAAAGAATCATGGAGTTTCGGACTTGCAGGTGTACTTTATTTAGCTTGGAGTCAGGGTCATATAATTATTAGTAAGTATAAATTCGGAAACACTGAAGCAGGTATTTATTCTATAGTTATATTAATTATGATGGCTATTAATATTTTTCCAACTACTTTGTTCTCTAGATATTTATTACCAAAAATTCATAAATATTCCTACCACAACAAAAAGAAATTAATCAATATTTACAATAAAAGTAATTTAATTCTTTTTATAGTAGGAGTGATAGTAGGGTTTTTAATATATAAAAGTTCAGATTTCTTTATTAATTTTATATTTGATGAAAATTATTCAAGTTCAATACAACTTTTAAAATTATCCTCTTTTATTATTCCGTTTAGATTTATGGGGCTTAATTCAGGAACACTTATGACCACTGGTAATTTTTTGTTAATAAAAAACAAGGCACTTTTCATTGTAGCTTTTTTAAATTTAACTATTGCAATCCTTATGCCTAAAGAATATGGTTTAAAAGGATTGATTATTTTAATTTTAATCTCAGAATTTATATTATTTACTTTTTACCATATTTATATAAAATATAATTTTATAAAACATGAATAAAACTCAAGCTGTTAATGTACCAAATGTTATAAGGCATGTCGTTAATAATGATCTTTGCACTGGTTGTGGGGTTTGTACTAATGCATGCCCTACCAAGTCTATAGAAATGAAATGGAGTGATACTGGCTTTTTAATACCTGAATTAAATAATGAACCATGTGACTCCAATGGATCTTGTTTAACTGTTTGCCCCTTTGATCCAACTACGGATGATTTAAAAAAAAATGAGGACTACCTGAGTAATATTTATGTTTCAAATAATGAAAGTTTAAAAAACAATAAAATTGGTTCCTACACTAAAACTTATGCAGGTCATTCAAATAATTACCGGTTAACATCTTCATCAGGAGGAGTCACCTCGATGATATTTCAGATCCTATTGGAGAATGATATTATAGATAAAATTATATGTGTTGATTCTGATTCTGAAAATAATTATTCCTATAGAATTATAAATTCTTTAAAGGAAATAAAAAAGACTTCAAAAACTAAATACTATCCAACAACACTTGCTGATTGTATTGAAGAGGTCAAAGTCACTAATAGTAGATATGCAATAGTAGGCCTGCCATGCTTCATCAAGGGTTTAAGATTACTTACTCAAAATAATACTATTTTAAAAGATAGAATTAAATTTGCAATTAGTATCGTTTGTGGGGGATTAAAAAGTAAATTTTTTACAGAATACCTTGTCGAAAAATCGGGATTAAGTCATAAAGATTTTTCTAATCCTATGTATCGAAAAAAAATATTAGAGAAAAAGGCCTCTAGATATCAATTTAATGCACAAACTAAAGATTTAGAAGTTACCAAAAGTTTAAACATGTGGGAACTTGGAGATATGTGGGGTACAGGTTTATTTAAGGCGAATGCATGTGATTTTTGTGATGATGTAACAGGTGAGACAGCAGATATTTCTATCGGGGATGCCTGGATAAAACCTTTCATTGATGATGGAAGAGGTGCTAATATAATAATTGTGAGAAGTAAGATTGCTCAAAATATTATTAATCTAGGTATTGATAATAAACAACTTCAAATACAAGAGATTGATAGTGAGGATATAATCAACTCACAGGATGCAAGCTTTAGACATAGACAAGATTCAATTGGTTTAAGAGTTTTATTGAATAAATTCAAAGGTAAAGTAACACCAACTAAAAGATATAATTTTAAAATTTCAAGTATCAGTTCTTTATTGACGCAGTTAATTAGAAGAAAAACTAGAGCTAAAAGTATAGAATTATGGTTTAAATCTAAAGATGCTTCAATATTTGAAAGAGAGATGTATAAATATAGATATATTTTAAAAATATTAAGTAAGTTCCGGAAATACAGAAATTTTTATAGAACAAAAAAATTCAAAACTTTAATAAAAAAATTCAAATGAAAAAAATAGGAATTTTCACACTTACTGATGCATTAAATTATGGTGCATTCTATCAGATGTATGCTTTACAGCAGTATTTAAAAAAAAAATATGGAAATGAATTTGAAATAGTTGTTTATTCTCCCAAAGAAAACTTTAAGGAAAAACTTATAAAATACTTTTCATTTAATTTAAAAAGATTTGTTCGTAAAACAGAGTTGAGATATAAATTCAATAAAAGCATGTATGGTATAAATGTTAAATCTTATCGAGGAGAAGATTTAGATATTGCGTTTTTTGGTAGTGATGAAATTTGGAATATTGAAAACAAGTCATTTCCAAATGATCCTAATTTTTTTGGAATAAGTGTTAATGCAAATAAAAAAATAGCATATGCGCCAAGTATTGGTTATGCAAAATTAGATTTATTTGAGTTTCATCCAGAGCTAATGGAGGGTATTAAAGGTTTAGATGCAGTATTATTTAGGGATGAAGCAACAAAAAAATTAGCTGAAAAATCAGAAAACTTAAATATATCTCGTGTTATCGACCCTACAATATTATATGACAAATGGGATGATCATAAAATTCAATTAAAAAATAAAATTAGAGGTCCATATATAGCTTACTATTCTTACATATCTAATCCAGTTTTTTTAGATTCTCTTTTAAAGTTATCTCAAGAAAAAAACATCCCTATTATTTCTGCTGGTTATAATACTCACAGTTGGGCAGACGAAAATTTAATTCTCAGTCCTTGGGAATTTTTGAGTTTTATCCAAAATGCTGAATGTGTTTTCACTACAACTTTTCATGGCACTATTATGTCTACACTTATGAAAACACCAGTATTTTTTAGTGGTAGTAGTTTTAAAGTAAAAGATTTTTCTAATTTAATGAGTTTACATAAATTTAAAATAGATGAAAAAACAACATCGAATTACATTACAAAAACCTTGAGTAGTTTTGGTAATAATGAGATTTTAGAAAGAAAAAATGAGTTAAGAAGCTCTTCAAGAGAAATTTTATCTTCACTATTAAATAAAAAATAAAAAATAAAAAATAAAAAATGGTTATAGGTTATACTACTGGTGTTTTCGACATGTTTCATATAGGTCACCTCAATATTTTAAAAGTAGCAAAGTCAAGATGTGATAAATTGGTTGTGGGTGTTAGTACCGATGAGTTAGTACAAATTGAAAAAAATAAAAATCCTGTTATTTCGTTTAAGGATAGAATTGAAATCGTTAAATCAATCTCATACGTGGACGAAGTAATTCCTCAAATAAATAAAAATAAATTTGAGGCTTGGAAAAAAATAGGTTTCAATAAAATGTTTGTAGGGACTGATTGGAAAGGTTCTGATACTTGGAACAAGTTAGAATCAGAGTTTTCTAAAATAAATGTAAGCATAGAATATATAGAATATACCCATAGTATTAGTTCCTCAAAGTTAAGTAAAATACTAAGTAAAATTAAATGATAGATACAGGTAAGATTTACTCACATAAAGAAATTCAAATAAGAATTTTAAATATTGTAAAATATTTTGACGCTTTTTGTAAAAAATATGACATTGAATATTATTTGATGGGTGGAACTGCGCTTGGTGCAATGCGCCACAAAGGTTTTATTCCATGGGATGATGATTTTGACGTTTTTATGGATCAAAAAAATTATAAAAAATTTATTCAAATTTCAAAGAAATCTTTAAGTTCAAAATTCTATTTACAAGAGGAAAACACAAGAAATTGGCCATTATTTCTTTCTCAATTATGTGAAAATAATACAACATTTATTGATAGCAGGTGGCAAAAGAATAAACTACAACATCATGGTTTATTTATTGATATAATGTGTATGTATAATTCACCTAAAAACACCTGCCTAAGGTATTTGCAATACATTCCTGCTATGTTTTTAAAAGCATTTGCATTAAATAAAATAGGTTATGAGCCGAAAGGGTTTTTTAAAAAATTTGTTACATTAAGTTCATATTATATCGTTAAGCTAGTACCCAAACAATATATATTAAATTTAATTACTCTTTCAGATTCCAATACTTATTATTCTCATTTTTTTGGAGCGGCTCGTTTTAAAAATACTTCATTCCCAAAAACATTAGTAGGGAAAGCACGTCTAGTTGACTTTGAGGATATGAAATTACCAGTAATGGAGCATGTTGAAGAATATTTAGAAATTAGATATGGTAAATTTTGGAGAGAATTACCAGACCAAAAAACAAAAGATAAATATGCTTCACATGGCGAGTTTATAGACTTAGATATTGATTATAAAAATTATATACACTAAAATGAAAAACTTATTAGTTTTTTTTAAAAAATATAATTTAGCTGAATTGTGTAAAAACTCTATTAAAGGAGGCTATTTTATTTCCCTAATCCTTAGCATACCGTTAGTTGGTTCTTCTAGAAAAGGCTTAGAAATTTTAAGGTTATTAAGTCAGTTAAAATTAAATTCTTACTTGAAAGTTAAGTATAATAAAATACTTAATAAAGAAGAAGGTATTAACAAGGAAAGAAAAAACTCCAATTTGATATGGTTTTGTTGGCTGCAAGGCATTGAAAATGCACCAAAATTAGTGCAAAAATGCTTTAGGTCTATAGAGAAAATACCGGGTTGGAAAGTAGTTTTAATTACTAAAGATAACTATGGTAATTATACTGATCTACCAAAATATATTTCTGATAAATGGTCTCAGGGTAAAATATCTAATACACATTTTTCTGATATATTAAGATTAGATTTATTAGTTAGAAATGGAGGTTTATGGATTGATTCTACAGTCTATTTTACTGGAGATAATATACCTGAATTTATTTCCAATTCAGAACTATTTTTGTTTCAAAATTTAAAACCCGGTTTTAACGGCCATACTTTCAAAGTTTCGAGTTGGTTAATATTTTCAAAGTCCAACAATAAAATTTTATCAAAAACAAGGGAATTGATTTTTGAGTATTGGAAATCTAATAAATCGTTAATAGATTATTTTCTTGTTCATCATTTTTTAACTTTAAGTATGGATAAGTATGATGAGTTAGCAAATCAAATTCCTAAATTCCCAAATTCAATACCACATATTTTATTATTGCAGATCTTTGAGCCATTCAATCTTGATGATTTCAATTATATAACTAATTTATGCCCTTTTCATAAATTAAGTTATAAGAGAAATAAAGATCAACTAGATTTAAATGGCACCTATTATAAATATATTGTTGATAATTAAATGAATTTATTATTACCACTTATTTTTATTTTTTTAATTTTTGAGTCTTTACTCAAGCAATATAATTTAATTACTGGTTATGAAGATGAATTAATTGTTGGCTTAATCTTCGTTTACTCTGTATTCAAATATGGTATGCCTAAAAATTATTTTAAGTTTATAATATTATTTTTAGTGTTTAATATTTTATCAGCTTACTTTTCTAAATATAAATTCAATGCATACCTTTTTTTATTAGATACTATTCTTTTCTTAAAACCTGTATTATTCTTAATTTCACTTAAACTGCTAAATTCAGAAATTTACAAAACAAACATCAAGTATATTATAATGGTTTGTCGTGTTTTCATTTTTGTCAGTTTTTTGTTTTTACCATTACATTATTCTATCAATTTATTTGAGGCAAATTTTTTTAGATTTGATCTAGCTGCGTACCAGTTTTTTTACACAAACCCGGGTAAATTTTTAAATATAATTTTAATTACCGGTCTTTTCTCGTTTTCAATTAAAAAAGATAGATATTCATTTCTTTTTTACTTATTTTCTGTTATTTTAATTCTTTCTACTTTAAGATTCAAAGGGTTTATTTTATTAATACCTATTATTTTGTTAACATCATTTCCATCAATTAAAAGCAAATTAATGTTATTCATTAAGAGTAAAGTTATTACTAAACGACTGTTTTCTCTAAAAACTTTAGCTTATTTGTTTCCTTTAATTCTATTATTTATTTTACCTGCAATTACAAAATTTAATAATGTTTTTCTTGATAATGAAGAAGGTATAGCGCCTAGACTTTTATTCATTTATGCTTCAATTGAAATTTTTATAAGTCAATTTCCATTTGGTGTCGGACCCGGTTATTTTGGCTCAGCTGCAGCTAATATGTTTTATAGCCCTGTATATGTTGATTTAGGGTGGTCTAATCTAAGAGGTTTAGGTGAAAATTCTTCCGTTAATTATTTAAATGACACCTTTTGGCCTATGATTATGGCTCAATATGGATTCTTAGGTCTTTTAGTTGTTTTAAAGATGTTTAAATCTTTTATTTATGACTATTTAAACAAAATTATTATTAACTCAGATTCATTTCTTTTTGTATTTGTAAGCATGATCTCTATTATCTCTGGTACTTTTGGTTCATCTACTTTTATAGGTACTTTAGGAATGCTATATATTATTTCAAATTTTTTCCTAGGATATATAACAAGTTATGAAGGTTAAAATTATAATTCCTTACTTTGGTAAATTGCACCCACTCTTTAAGCTTTATTTAATTGGAATTAAACATAATTATAAATTCGATTTTTTAATTGTTACTGATCAAGACATTGTTGAAAATTCTTTAAGTAATTTAAGTATTTTTAATATGTCATTTGATGATTTTTCGAATAAAATTTATGACAAATTAGGTGTCTCACCAATTAGTCCCTACAAACTTTGCGATTATAAGCCATTTTATGGGATTATTTTTGAGGAATACCTTAATAAATATGATTATTGGGCTTACTCAGATATTGATATGATTTTAGGTGATCTGAATCCATATTATCAATTAATGAAAAAGAACACTTTTGATAAAATTTTGGATAGAGGTCATTTAAGTTTTTATAAAAATATATATGATGTAAATTATTTTTATAAATCTAGTAAAATTATTCAAAAGCAACACAAGTACTTACTTAAGTCTTCTAGGATCTGGGTTATTGACGAAAGTTATTCCAATACTATTTTTGGCGTAAATACCGTATTAAAGGATATTGGTAAAATTCTTTATTCATCTAGAAATTCTTTTTTTGATTCAAGTCCCTATTTTAAAGAACTCACTAATAGTAATGAAGATCCCAAAATTCCTGGATTCATAGAATATAAAAATAATAAAATATTCTTTATTTCATTTTTAAATAATCAAATTTTAAGAAAAGAGTTTTCATATGCTCATTTTATTAAAAGAAATGTTAAGGTAATAAAAGCTGAAAATACTTTTATTTTAGTTCCTGATTCGTGGTTAAATATTAACAGTTATGATGAGTGTGTAGTTAAATTAAAAAACACCTATAAACTCACGCGAAATAAAGAATACAGTTTTTTTTTAATGAAAAATAAGTTTAAAAATTTTAAAATTTTAATAACTGATATTTTTAATAATAGAGAATCTATTGACATTTTATTTAAAATATTGAAGTTTAGAAAGTAAATGATAGAGGCATAATATTTACAGGTTAACACGCAGAGTTAATTTTATGTGTTAAATTAAATAATTTTTTGATATGAAAAAAAAAATTTCAATAATAGGAACCGTAGGTATCCCAGCCAAATACGGTGGTTTTGAAACTCTTGTTGAAAACCTAACAAAAAACCAAGGTACAAACTACGACATGGTTGTATATTGCAGTTCTAAGAGCTACGATATACAACTTAGGGAACACAATCAGGCAAAATTGAAATATATCAATCTAAAAGCTAATGGTATTCAGAGTATCCTTTATGACATAATTTCAATATTTAAATCGTTGAAAGGCTCTAGCACATTACTAATTCTTGGTGTTTCCGGATGTATTGTTCTGCCGTTTGTAAAATTAATAAGCATTAATAGAATTCTTGTTAATATAGATGGGCTAGAATGGAAAAGAGACAAGTGGGGTTGTCTTGCAAAATGGTTCCTCAAATATTCAGAAAAAATAGCTGTTAAGTATGCAGATAAAATAATTACCGATAATAAGGTTATACAGGATTACGTAAAATCGGAATATGGAGTAAATAGTCATCTGATTGCTTATGGTGCCGATCATGTTACAGAAAAACCATTAGATGAAAAATTTTTAGAAAAATACCCTTTTACAAAAAATAAATATTCTTTCAAAGTTTGTAGAATAGAACCAGAAAATAACATTCATATTATTCTCCAAGCTTTCTCGAACTTAACTGAAAAGAACATCGTTTGTGTTGGGAATTGGTTAAATAGTGATTATGGTAAGAATTTGAAAAAAGAATACCAGAATTATAAGAATATTTTTTTATTAGACCCGATCTACGATCAGAAAACTTTAAATCAATTCCGAAGTAATTGTAGCCTTTATGTTCACGGTCATAGTGCCGGTGGCACTAACCCTTCATTGGTTGAAGCAATGTATTTAAAATTACCGATATATGCATTTGGAATTAATTATAATAGAGAAACAACGGCAAATAAAGCTGCATATTTTAAAGACGTAAATGAATTAGTTTTACTACTTAAAAATCAGGATAAAGATACTTTAAGTTCTATTGCTGAAAATATGCAAACTATTGCAATGGAAAGATATTTATGGTCTTCAGTGAGTAAAAAATACAGCAATTTATTTTCTAATAAAAAAAGCACAAAAATATGAAAGGAATTATTTTAGCAGGAGGTAGTGGTACTCGTTTATACCCAATTACAAAAGGAGTTTCTAAACAGTTATTACCGGTATATGATAAGCCAATGATTTACTACCCATTATCAGTATTGATGTTAGCGGGTATAAAAGAAATTTTGATTATTTCTACTCCAGAAGATTTACCAAATTTTGAAAAATTATTGGGAGATGGTAGTGAAATAGGTATCAGTTTATCCTATAAAGAACAACCAAGTCCAGATGGTTTAGCACAGGCTTTTATTATCGGTGAGGAATTTATTGGAAGTGAAGATGTGTGTCTAGTACTTGGAGATAATATCTTTTACGGATATGGTTTTACTGGAATGTTGCAAAATGCTAGAAATAATGTAACAAAAGGAAAATCAACTGTATTTGGCTATTATGTAAATGATCCTGAACGATATGGGGTAGCCGAATATGATGAAAAAGGAAATGTAACCTCTATAAAAGAAAAACCATCAGCCCCAAAATCAAATTTTGCAGTAGTCGGATTGTATTTTTACACGAACGACGTTGTGGAAATTGCAAAAAACATAAAACCATCTCATAGAGGAGAGTTGGAAATTACCTCCGTAAATCAAGAATACCTAAAACAACAAAATTTAAAGGTAGAATTATTAGGAAGAGGTTTTGCTTGGTTAGATACTGGGACGCATGATTCTTTGATGGAGGCAGGACAATTTATTGAAACCATTGAAAAACGTCAGGGGTTAAAAGTCGCTTGTTTAGAAGAAATAGCCTACAGAATGGGATATATTAATGACGATCAAGTAACGAGATTAGCAGAACCCCTAAAAAAGAATGCCTATGGACAATATCTTTTAAACTTAGTAAAAAAGAATTAAATGAATTTTATAAAAACAGAGATTCCAGAGGTAATAATTATTGAACCCAAGGTATTTGGAGACAATAGAGGTTATTTTTTAGAATCCTACAATCAAAAAAGGTTTGAAGAAGTTGTAGGTAAAACCTCTTTTTTACAAGATAATGAGTCGAAATCATCTAAGGGAGTATTGCGTGGTCTTCATTTTCAAAAACCACCTTTTGAGCAAGCCAAATTAGTAAGATGTATTGAAGGAGAAGTTCTTGACGTTGCGGTAGATATTAGAAAAAATTCAAAAACCTATGGCCAGCATGTTGCAGTGCTATTATCCGGAGAAAATAAACGGCAATTATTTGTACCAAGAGGTTTTGCACATGGTTTTTTGGTTTTGAGCGACAGCGCTACTTTTGCCTATAAAGTAGACAATACCTATGCGCCAGAGTTTGATGCAGGTATTCGATGGAACGATAAGGAGTTAAACATCCAATGGGGATTGGAAGAAAGTGAAGTATTAGTCTCTGCAAAAGATGGTGAACTTCCTTTTTTTTTAGAATTTGATTCTCCTTTTACACTTTAAAACATGAAGGTATTAATTACAGGGTCA
>Ga0066605_10002561_pt1 | contig 11513 bp, 9 predicted proteins | sample SaaInlLV_DNA_10m_FD_60385 | JGI IMG/M metagenome (GOLD analysis project Ga0066605, IMG submission 60385) | Marine microbial communities from expanding oxygen minimum zones in the Saanich Inlet - SI075_LV_DNA_10m | ecosystem: Environmental > Aquatic > Marine > Unclassified | place: British... | reverse complement strand
GGGGATGCTAGTAAAGCAACTTTCTATTACACAGCAGATGAAAGAGTAGATTTTAGAGAACTGATAAAACTATTTGCCAGAGAGTTTAGAATTCGAATTGAGATGAAGCAGGTTGGATTGCGACAAGAGGCTGCTAGATTAGGAGGAATTGGATCTTGTGGCCGCGAGCTATGTTGCTCGACTTGGCTTACTGACTTTCGTTCTGTAAGCACATCAGCAGCCAGATATCAACAATTATCGTTAAACCCTTTAAAGTTAGCTGGTCAATGCGGAAAGTTAAAGTGTTGTTTGAATTATGAGCTCGACTCATATCTCGACGCTTTAAAGGCATTCCCAAAAACAGGGCTAAAATTAAAAACGGACAAAGGTACAGCTGTTTGTCAAAAGACTGATATTTTTAAAGGCTATATGTGGTATGCCTATGAGGGTGATTGGGCTAATTGGCACAAACTTACAACTAGTCAAGCCAATGAGATTATTGCCCTTAATACCAAAAAAGAAAGAGTTGAAAGTTTAGAAGATTATGCTTCTGAATTAATTGAAGAAGTTAAAGCTGATTTTGAGAATGTGGTAGGTCAAGATAGCTTAACTAGATTTGATAAGCCAAAAAGCAAAAGGAGGCGTAAGAATAAGGGACGAAAAAATTCTAGTGGAAATCAAAAACATACTAAAAAAATTAGATCGTTGAGTAATAATGCAAAATAAAGCAATCATTTTGATATTTGTTTTTGCGACATTATTGTTCTCATGTCAGCAAAACAAACAATTTAGCAGCTACACATCCATCTCAAACGGGTGGAATATTAAACAATCAGTTGCATACAAATTTGTAGCCCCTGACACAATTAATCCATACAATTTATACATTAATTTGCGTACAACTAACGATTACAGTTTTAATAATCTTTTCTTAGTAGTAGAATTAAATCATCCATATGGAAAGGTAATAAAAGACACATTAGAATATAAAATGGCTAATCTTAGCGGAGAGCTTTTAGGGTCAGGTTTCAGCTCGGTAAAAGAACATAAACTTTGGTTTAAAGGGTTCGACAAGTCATTTGTTTTTTCTGAAAATGGCCCTTATAAGGTTCAAATACAACATGCAATGCGACTTCGCGGGGAAACAAAAGGAATCACTCTTCTTAAAGGAATTATTGACGTAGGATTCAGTATTGAATCTCTTGAAAAACAGTAATCATTATGGTAAAGAAAAATAAGACTGCAACTAGTTTCTCAAAACCAATTCGGGGGTTTTGGATAACATTTGTGTCGCTCATTTTAAGTGGCATTACTATTTTTTTACTAGCATCCGTAGGGCTTTTTGGTGAAATGCCTGACCACACAGCACTAGAAAACCCAAGAACGAATATAGCGTCTGAAATTATTTCATCTGACGGTCAAACACTAGGTAAGTTTTATTTCGAAGACAATAGAACCCCTATCACATTTAATAAACTTCCTAAAAAGCTTGTACAGGCGCTTATTGCAACTGAAGATGTTCGGTATTATGACCATGCCGGAATTGATCTCAGAGGAACATTACGCGCATTTGTTTTTCTTGGAAAAAAAGGAGGAGCTAGTACAATTTCTCAACAATTAGCTCGGCAACTGTTTGTAGGGGTTAGATCTAAAAACAAATTAGAAACGGTGATACAAAAAGTAAAAGAGTGGGTCATCGCCATTCGCTTAGAACGCCAGTACACTAAGGAAGAAATTATCGCTCAATATTTTAATATATATGACTTTGGAAATAATGCAGACGGTATTCGTTCCGCCTCAAGAATTTATTTTGGAAAAGAACCAAAGGATCTAAGTATTAATGAATCTGCAATGCTAGTTGGAATGTTTAAAAACTCTTCACTTTATAATCCGCGGCCTAAAAGAAACCCTGAAGGCACAAAGAATCGCCGTAACGTAGTCTTAGCCCAAATGGCTAAATATGGATATATTGAAGAAAATTTAAAAGATTCTCTACAGAAGCAGCCCTTAGCGCTTAATTATTCTCCAGAATCTCATCGAGAAGGAATTGCAACTTATTTTAGATCATATCTGCGCAGCTATATGAAAGAATGGGTCAATAGCCCGGAGAATAGAAAACCTAATGGTGACAAATACAATATTTATAAAGATGGTTTAAAAATTTACACTACTATTGACTCTCGCATGCAAGCCTTTGCTGAGACTGCTGTATCAAACCACATGGCTAACTTACAAGCGGAATTTTTTATTCAAAATACTCCTAAAAGAAACCCAACAACTCCTTTTTTAAGCCTTAAACCAAAAAAGGTAACTTCTTTACTTAATTGGAGCATGAGACGTTCAGAACGCTGGCGAAGAATGAAGTATGACCTAAAAAAAGAAGATAATGAGATTATAGCGTCTTTTAAAAAGCCTACTCATATGAAAATATTTTCATGGACTGCAAAAAATAATGAAATAGACACTTTAATGACCCCTTGGGATTCCATGCGGTATTATAAGTCATTTTTAAGAACAGGAATGATGTCAATGGAACCACAAACCGGTCATATAAAAGCTTGGGTAGGAGGAATTAATTTCAAGCACTTTCAATATGATATGGCAAAACAAGGAAAGCGTCAGGTAGGTTCAACTTTTAAGCCTTTTGTATATGCAGCAGCTATTGACCAACTTCATTTGTCGCCTTGTGACTCATTTCCAAAATCTCAAATTACAATTGAGGCACTTAAATATGGAAATGCAAAACCATGGTCTCCGAAAAATGCTGGGAATAATTATGGCGGTTTTGAAACATTGAAATCAGCGCTAGCTAATTCCAGAAATACAATTACTGCTCGACTTATGAACGAAATTGGACCACAGCCTGTAATTGATTTAGCTAGGAACTTAGGCGTAGATCAAAAAATACCAGTCTTGCCTTCAATTGCACTTGGCACGACAGACATTAGTGTTTACGAAATGGTTGCAGCCTACTCTACATTTGCTAATAAAGGAATTTACACCAAACCTGTGACAGTAACTCAGATTAAAGATAAAAATGGAACTATATTATTTCAGAATTCACCGCAAACCAAAGACGTTTTGAGCCAAGAAGTTGCTTATGTAACATTAAAACTTATGGAAGGAGTCACCATGTTTGGTTCTGGTGCGCGCTTGCGACATACCAAGGCCAAAGACCAACCTGTATTTAAAGAAATCATTACAGGCTACCCATATGAATTTAAAAATCCAATTGCAGGAAAGACTGGAACAACTCAAAATCAGAGTGATGGCTGGTTTATGGGCGTAGTTCCTAACTTAGTTACCGGTGTTTGGGTTGGAGGAGAAGACAGATCTATTCATTTTAGAACTACTAGATATGGACAGGGCGCCTCTATGGCACTGCCAATATGGGCAAATTACATGCGAAGTTGTTACGAATTTGAGGATTTAAACATTTCAAAGGACAAATTTATTGCCCCTAAAGGCCTTTCAATTGGCGTTAATTGTAGTTCAAAAAGCAAAGATGGAAAAATTAGGTATCAAAATAGTACAATTAATGTTCCAGAAATTGATTTCTAGAAAAATTAGTTTTTGACTAACTTTTTAAATTTTAACTTTAAATAAAAAAAATGATTAATAAACAAGTAGCTAATGCTAAGGAAGCACTTAAAGGGCTTACGGACGGAATGACTCTCATGCTTGGTGGTTTTGGGCTTTGTGGTATTCCCGAAAATGCAATTGCTGAAATGGTTGCTATGGACGTTAAAAAAATCACCTGTATTTCTAACAATGCAGGAGTTGATAATTTTGGACTTGGACTGTTGTTGCAAAAGCACCAGATAAGAAAAATGGTTTCATCCTATGTAGGTGAAAATGATGAATTTGAGCGACAAATGCTGTCGGGTGAGTTGGAAGTAGAGTTAATTCCTCAAGGAACTTTAGCTGAGCGCTGTAGAGCTGCTCAAGCTGGCTTTCCAGCAATCTACACACCAGCGGGTTATGGAACAGAAGTAGCTGAAGGAAAAGAAACGCGTGAGTTTGATGGTAAGATGTATATATTGGAAACAGCATTTAAAGCTGATTTTTCATTTGTTAAAGCTTGGAAAGGTGATGCTGCTGGAAATTTAATATTTAAAGCAACCGCGAGAAATTTCAATCCAAATATGTGTGGCGCTGCCACAATTACAGTTGCTGAAGTTGAAGAATTAGTTCCTGTGGGTTCACTTGATCCAAATCAAATTCATATTCCAGGAATCTTTGTGCAACGAATTTTTGAAGGAAAAGGTTATAAGAAGCGAATTGAGAAACGAACCGTTCGACAAAAAATATAATTATGTTAGATAAAATTGGAATTGCAAAGAGAATTGCTAAAGAAGTCAAAAACGGATACTATGTTAACTTAGGAATTGGTATACCAACCTTGGTAGCAAACTATGTTTGTAAAGATATTGAAGTTGATTTTCAAAGTGAGAACGGAGTTTTAGGAATGGGACCATTTCCTTTTGAAGGGGAGGAAGACGCAGACCTTATTAATGCAGGCAAACAAACAATTACCACGCTTGAAGGAGCCAGTTTTTTCGACTCTGCTACTAGCTTTTCTATGATTCGTGGTAAGCATGTACAGCTTACGATTCTAGGAGCTATGGAGGTTTCACACAACGGCGATATCGCCAACTGGAAAATTCCTGGCTATATGGTTAAAGGAATGGGTGGAGCTATGGATCTAGTGGCCAGTGCGGAAAATATTATAGTTGCGATGATGCATACCAATAAAAAGGAGAGTCTAAACTTCTTAAACGTTGCGCTCTTCCACTCACGGGTGTTGGTTGTGTTAAAAAAGTGGTTACTAATTTAGCAGTTCTGGAAGTATCTACAGATGGCTTCAAGCTTTTAGAGCGTGCACCTGGAGTAACTGTAGAAACCATTCAAAAGGCTACTGAAGGCCATCTTATTGTTGATGGAGATGTACCGGAAATGGATATTTAATCGTTACAACTTCTTAGGCTTATTAGATGTTTTAAACTCCTTTAGGAATTGCTTTTATTAATTTTTTTGTATAATCTTTTTTTGGCGATTCATAAATAGAATCAGCCTCTCCGATTTCCTCTATTTTGCCTTTGTTCATGACCAATAATTGATCAGACATAAACTTTACCACTAACAAATCATGGGATATAAAAATATATGTAAACCCGTAGGTATCTTTAAGGTCGTTCAATAAATTTAGTACCTGTGCTTGTACAGAGACATCTAATGCAGATACCGATTCGTCACAGATAATCAACTTTGGGTGAACAGCAATGGTTCTAGCAATACCTATTCGTTGCCGTTGTCCACCCGAAAACTCATGAGGATAGCGATCAAAATGAGCTGCTTCTAATCCGACTTTCTCTAAAATTTCAATAGCACTCGCTTTTCGTTCCTCATCAGAATTAAATAAATCATGGACTTTCATGGGTTCCATAATTGCTTTTCCAATTGTGAGTCGAGGATTTAGCGAGGCATAGGGATCTTGGAAAATAATTTGTATCTCTTTTCGTAAAGTTCGTAATGCAGTTTTAGTAAGATTTGTTATATCATTTCCTTTATATTTTATCGAACCCGCAGAAGCTTTATCCAGTTGTAAAATAGCTTTACCAAGCGTAGATTTACCACAGCCAGACTCACCAACCAGTCCGAGAGTTTCTCCTGAATACACTTTGAAACTAACGTTGTCCACAGCCTTGAGGGCTGTTTTTGTTCCAAAGAAAGAGGCTTTAGAATAGTATATTTTTTCAAGATTAATTACCTCAAGTAATGGGACGCCGCTATAAATTTTTTTATGTTTTTCTTCTCTAGCAGTCTTTGTAACAAGTAACTTAGGAATTCTACCCGATAAAAAGTCAGTAATTGTTGGAAGTTTTTTTAATCGACCATCAAGTGTAGGTCGTGTGCCAATAAGCGCTCTTGTGTATTCTTCTTCAGGATCTTTAAATACCGATTTTATAGTCCCTTTTTCTACAATATTTCCTTTGTACATTACCAAGACTCGATCAGCAATTTCAGAAACTAAAGCCAAATCATGGCTTATAAAAATTACACTCATTTTAAACTCTTTTTGAAGTGTTTTCAGTAATGAAATAATTTCTTTTTGAACAGTGACATCTAAGGCCGTTGTTGGCTCATCAGCGATCAGAATTTTCGGTTTGCAAGCAATAGCCATTGCAATCATTACCCGCTGTTGTTGTCCTCCTGAAATCTCATGAGGATATTTATTGAATGTATTTATAGCATCCGGAATTTTAACTGCATTAAATAAACGAATTACTTCTTTCTGCGCTTCTTTTGGTGTGATATTAACGTGATGAAGCAAAATCTCTTCAACTTGTTTACCACAGCGAATAGACGGGTTTAGAGCGCTCATAGGCTCTTGAAATATCATAGCTATCTTTCTGCCACGAATTTTTTCTAGCTTATTTTGAGAATAGTTAATTATATTTTCATTGTTGAATAAAATTTCTCCTTCAACGGACACCCCTTTGGTAAAGGATAATAGCCCCATAACCGCAAGCGAAGTGACAGACTTTCCACTTCCAGATTCACCTACGAATCCAAGGATTTCATCTTGATATAAATTGTATGTTATCCCGTGAACCACTTCTTTGGAACAATTTAAAGATTTGAAAGCGATTTTAAGATCTTTAACACTAAGAATTGGTGACATTTTCATGCTTTAAATGTAATCGATATATTTTTTATTGTTGTTACAATATAAATGAGATGTCTTTGAAAATATTGTTTTTATTGTGGGCAGTAGTGGTTTAAATAACCTAATTAATATCTTTAAAGCATTATTACTATTTGAATGGACCCTCTATCATTTTATAGGCTTCCTCAATATAGGTGGTAATATCCCCGTTGTAAGGGTCGGTTCCAAAGTATTCTTTTGCTTGTCCAAGTCGAACTACCATTATATTATCTCTTGGCTCAACTACCACAAATTGTCCTAAATGACCTTCCATCATAAAAAATGATTTACCCTCTGTTTTTCTAAGCCACCAACCATATCCATATTTGGGGCTTTCTTTGAAACGGGGTTGAATAGATTTAGCTACAAAAGCTGAGTCTAAAATTTGTTTCCCGTTCCATTTACCATAATCCTTATAGAGTCTTCCAAAACGAGCAAAATCTTTTGCATTAGTAGCAATACAACAGTAAGCTTTTACCATGTCGTTTTCATGACTATCTATTTGCCAAAGAGCTTCATTTTCACTTTCTAAGGGAATCCAAAAACTTTCAGAAAGATAGTCATACATTTTTTTCCCCGTTGCTTTTTCAATAACCATAGCTAGCAACTGAGTGTCTCCACTTGCGTATTTAAAAGATACTCCTGGACTGGCTACGGTTGTAAGTCCAAGAATAGTTTTTTCTAACTCTTTTCCAAAATAAGCACGGGTTGTTATTGTAAAAGGGGAGTAATAAGATTCTTCCCAGCTAGATCCAGAAGCCATAGAAGCTAGATCGCCAACCGTTACCCTAGCAGAAAGACCACTACTATATTGAGGAAAAAAATCGCCAACCGGCTGATCTAATCCTTTAATGTGTCCTTCCATAATTGCCTTTCCAAGTAAACCACTAACGTAGCTTTTAGCCATTGAGAATGAATTACTTTTTGAATTTTCGTCGTATCCGTCATAATACTTCTCAAATAAAATACTATCATTTTTAATAATTAAAAACGCAACGGTCCCTTGCGCCTTGTGTAGTTCAGATAATTTATTTGTGGAGGAAACTTTGTTGTAATTTTTATGAAGAGGCCAAGCTTTAGACTTACCTGTGTTTACTGTTTGATTATCAAAAAAGGTGTAGTCGTCTATTGATGCTGTTGTATTACCTTGTAGATAAACAGTTTGTATAGCTTTTAAAATATAGTCGGTATCGGTAACGTATAGCGCTGCAATCAAAATAGCGATAACTAAAGCAAAACGCGATGTGAATTTTTTCATTAGTAATTATTTAGTTAAATAAAGGTAGTCAAAAAGATTTAAGGAAAGTTGTTATATAATCTTTACAATATCTTTGGCGAAATAACTAGCAATAATATCTGCGCCAGCACGCTTGAAAGCGATTGTAGTTTCTAACATTGTTTGGTCATGGTCTAGCCAACCCTTTTCAGTTGCTGCTTTTATCATGGCATACTCTCCACTAACTTGATAAGCTGCAACAGGCACATCGAATTCATTTTTAACCTCTCTTAAAATATCTAAATATGGTAGCCCCGGTTTGATCATTACAATATCGGCTCCTTCGTTGATGTCCAGTTCTGTTTCTCTGAGAGCTTCAAACCGGTTGGCATAATCCATTTGGTAGGTTTTTTTATTTTTTGGTACGTTTTTAGAATTACTTGGCGCAGAGTCTAGCGCATCCCTAAAGGGGCCGTAAAACGAGGAGGCATATTTCGCACTGTAACTCATGATTCCAGCATCAACATAGCCATTATCTTCAAATGCCTCTCTAATACTCACAATACGCCCATCCATCATGTCGCTAGGGGCTACAAAATCAGCTCCTGCTTCAATATGAGACAAACTCATACCAGTTAAAATTTCAACAGTGTCATCATTTTTGATAACTCCTTGTGAAATCACACCATCGTGACCGTACATTGAATAAGGATCTAATGCTACATCGGTCATGACTAGCATTTCCGGACATACATTTTTTATGGTCTTTACTGCACGTTGCATTAATCCGTTAGCATTTAAAGCTTCAGTTCCTTTGTTATCTTTCAACACATCTGCCACCTTTACAAAAACAAGCACTGATTTTAATCCCAACCCCCAAAGTAGTTTAACTTCTGATTCTAGTGTATCAAGGCTGAACCTAAAATAATTAGGCATTGATGGAATTTCATGTTTTACTCCTTTACCCTCAACAATAAACAATGGCACTAAAAAATCATTTGGTGTAATGACTGTTTCTCTTACTAGACTACGGATTGATTCATTTGAACGCAACCTTCTATTTCGCTTTATTGGATACATATTAAACCCAGTTTTTAGGAGTTTTTAAAACTCGTATTAATTTTTCTTCTTCACTGTTAGGGGCTGGTTGGTGGCTATAAACCCATTGAACTTTTGGGGGTAAACTCATTAGGATACTTTCAACCCTCCCATTTGTTTTTAACCCAAAAAGAGTGCCTTTATCATGTACTAAATTAAATTCAACATACCTCCCCCTTCTTATTTCTTGCCAGTTTTGCTGGTCTTTTGTAAAAGGTAATTGAGCTCTTTTTTCTAAAATAGGGACATAGGCTTCTAGGAAGCTATCTCCTACTTGCTTTACAAAGTCATACCACTGTGACATACTCATTTCTTCAGATGATTTACAATAATCAAAAAACAATCCACCAATCCCTCTAGCTTCATTACGATGGCAATTATAAAAATACTCATCACAGCGATTTTTGTAAGCGGAATAAAAGTCAGGGTTGTGCTTATCGCAAGCCGCTTTACATATTTGGTGAAAATGAACTGCATCTTCTTCGAAAAGGTAATAAGGAGTCAAGTCTTGACCTCCTCCAAACCACTGGTCTATGACATTTCCTTTTTTATTGTACATTTCAAAATAACGCCAGTTTGCATGGACAGTGGGAGCCATTGGATTTTTTGGATGTAACACTAAACTTAAGCCGCACGCAAAAAAATCAACATTTTTTACATTGAAATAAGATTCCATGGAAGCTGGGAGTTTTCCGTGAACACCAGAAATATTTACCCCTCCCTTTTCAAAGACTGCTCCATCTTCAATAGTTCGAGTCCGCCCGCCGCCGCCCTCAGGTCGTTTCCAAAGATCTTCTCTAAAAACTGAAGAACCATCAATCATTTCAAGTTTTGAAGTGATAGTGTCTTGCAGCTCGTGGAGATATTTAAAAAACTTGTCTTTCATTAAGCGCGATATTCTTTTACGGCATCAATAAATGCTTTTGCATTGTCTATTGGAATATTTGGTAAGATTCCGTGTCCTAGATTTACAATATATTTGTCTTTTCCAAACTCATTAATCATTTGGTTGACCATTCTTTTGATTTCCACTGGAGGGGATAACAATCTAGAAGGGTCAAAATTTCCTTGAAGCGTTATATTGCCTTTGGTCAAATAGCGGGCATTTCTTGCCGAACAGGTCCAGTCGACCCCTAATGCTGAGGCTCCAGATTTTGCCATATCTCCTAATGCAAACCAACAGCCTTTTCCAAAAGCAATTACAGGCACCTCATCTTTAAGGGCTTCTATGATTTGGTTTATGTATTTCCAAGAAAACTCCTTGTAATCAGTCGGTGAAAGCATCCCCCCCCAAGAATCAAATATTTGAACCGCATTTACTCCTGCTCTAACTTTTTCTTTTAGATAGGCGATTGTAGTATCAGTGATTTTTTGAAGCAATTGGTGTGCAGCTATCGGATTTGTAAAACAAAACTCCTTGGCTTTGTCGAAGTTTTTACTGCCTTGTCCTTGAACACAATAACATAATATAGTCCATGGCGAGCCTGCAAAACCTATCAATGGAATGTCGTCATTTAGTAATTCTTTCGTGGCTTTAATAGCTTGATATACGTAGTCGAGCTCATAGATTACGTCTGGGACAATGACATTATCAACGTCTCTTTGAGTACGAACAGGATTTGGTAAATATGGGCCAAAATTAGGCTTCATTTGAACCTCTATATTCATGGCCTGTGGAATAACTAAAATATCGCAGAATAAAATAGCAGCATCCATCCCAAATCTTCGAATGGGTTGAACAGTTATTTCACTAGCTAGCTCTGGAGTTCGACATCTTGTAAAAAAATCATATTTTTCCCTAATGGCAATGAATTCTGGTAAATAACGCCCAGCTTGACGCATCATCCAAACGGGCGGTCTCTCTACCGTTTCCCCTTTAAGGGCTTTTAAAAATAAGTCATTTTTTATCATAACACTTAGATATAATTTTGATTGACAAGTTCTATAACACTTTCAACAGTTGGGATTTTTGCAACTTGAACCTCTTTAAAGTATTTTCTTGCTTCTTTAGCGGTACTTTCTCCGATACAATAAGCAATACATGTGGGCTTATTTTTTTGTAAGAAACTTTTAATTGTTGAAGGGCTGTAAAACATAACTCCTTCAATAGAGTCTTTTAGCTTAGGAGCCTCAAGCTTCGTACTGTAAGCTTCAACTTCTAAAACACTAATATTGTTTTCATTTAACACTGCAGGTAAGTCGTCCATTCGAATATCACTACAAAAATAGCTAATTTCAGTTCCGTCCATAAACTCAACCAAGTAATTGGCAAGCGAATTAGCATTTTTTTCTGTATGCTTTACAGGTCCAATTTTTTGTTCAATTAGACGCTTTGTTCTTCTACCTACGCAGTAAATAGTCTTAAAGTCTAAATCTTCAGCGAGACAATTATTTAATATAGCATCGACTCCGTTTTTACTTGTTATGACAACGTTCTGGTGCGTAGCCTTCATTACAATTGGCTTAATACGATTCGCTGTAGTTTTTATAAAGTCTGAGCTTCCAACATTA
>Ga0066605_10002552_pt1 | contig 11533 bp, 12 predicted proteins | sample SaaInlLV_DNA_10m_FD_60385 | JGI IMG/M metagenome (GOLD analysis project Ga0066605, IMG submission 60385) | Marine microbial communities from expanding oxygen minimum zones in the Saanich Inlet - SI075_LV_DNA_10m | ecosystem: Environmental > Aquatic > Marine > Unclassified | place: British... | reverse complement strand
CAAGCGCCTTTAGCCGCCAGTAATTATAGGGAAGCGGGGCCAAAAATCCGGCCAGTAGCATTATTGGTATTACGGTAAGATTAAGTCGGGCACCACCAGTCATGGCAACATCAACAAGATTCATGGCTGTTTCCATGCCGATCATCGAGACAAGCGACATGCCACATGCGGTTTTGATGGCGATATTAAGTGCCATCTGGCGGCTCAGAATGATCGTTTCCAGAATGATCGATGTTATAAGCCCGTTGAAAATCGCCAGCGACATAATGGCCAAGGTTGACCAGGGAATCCCGGTATATTGAAAAAAGGCAATCGTCCCAAGATCACCAATGGCACAGCCAATCAGACACCATAGGGTGTTATACGACGCTCGCCGCCATGTGTGACGGCAGGTCCAGTGGATGTTTAAGTGATCTATACGAAATGACATCTGCTACCCATACGTAAAATGTCGATATAATACATTGAAATGGTGTAGTACCAATCAGGGATCAAGCCCCCTGCATTACAATAAGCATATATGCCGGTTTGCTGAAGGATAGACATATAAGCATCGTCATAAATTGATTTTTCATGGCGTTTCATATAATCCCTGCTTGTCAGACCCTATCATTTATCGAAGAATGACGCATGACTTTAGCATCTGTTTATTCAATGGCGCCAGCCAATGCGGAACCCCGAACAGAACGCGTGGCTGTGATCGATATTGGCTCAAATTCATTGCGGCTTGTCGTCTATGCCAATAATGGGCGCTATCCATTTCCATTGTTCAACGAGCGGTCAAATTGCCGCCTTGGTGCTAATCTTGATAAAACGGGGTTATTGAACCAAGAACGCATCGATGTCGCTGTTACAACAATCACCCGCTTTGCGCATGTGCTGTCGAATATGGGAGTCAGCCGGGTTCATGCGGTGGCCACAGCGGCGGTGCGCCGCGCCAAAAATGCGGCCGATTTTATCACCCCTGCCCAAGCTGCGCTGGGGCATCCCATTCGGGTGTTATCGCAAAGCGAAGAAGCACATTATGTCAGCAAGGGGCTGGTGCTGAATATTCCTGGCGCCAGTGGCATTGTCGCTGACCTAGGGGGTGGTAGTCTGGAAATCGTGCGGCTGGAAAAAGGTGAGGTAAAGCATTCGATAAGTCTGAATATTGGACATCTATCGAGCCTGAGTGACAAGGATATTGACAAGGCGCTGGCAAGCGTTTCATGGCTTGGCACCAAAAAGAATCTGAAATTATATGGCGTTGGCGGTAGTTTCCGTGCGCTTGGGATGGCATTTATCGAGGAAGCGCGCTATCCGCTTTCGGTATTGCACGGGCTGAAGATTGATGCCGATGACGCGATTGATATTCTCAATCATATTGTCACCGACATATCTGATCTGGGCGGTATCCCCGAAGGCCGCAAAAAAACCATGCCAACCGCCGCACGAATCATCCGGGCGTTGATGCGCAGGGCAAAAGTGGCCAAGCTAGAGATTAGCGGCACCTCTATCCGCGATGGGGTGATCGCCAATTATGAGCTGAATGATGCTGATCGCGCCGATTTTCTGCTGGCGGTATGTTCGGAAATCTATCAGAACAACCGCCGTTTTCCTGATGTGCCGGAAAAGCTATTTGCTTTTTTAAAGCCCTTGCAGATGACACAGGACAACAAGAAGTTTAACCGCCTGCTTGAAGCGGCTTGCTATCTGGCTGATTTTTGTTGGAATGAGCATGAAGATATACGCGGTGATCTGGCTGCCCGCCGTGTGCTAGGTCTGCCCGTGAACTGCATCTCGCATAAAGACCGGATATGGCTAGCACTGGCTGTCTATCACCGCCATGTCGGGGTGAAGCAGAATAAGGCGCGGCCAAGAGAGCTGCGGCATATTCTGGGTGATGCGCATCGCAAGCAAGCGGTCGCTATTGGTCTGGGATTGCGCTTTGCCATGTTCTTTAGCGGCGGCACAGCAACGGATATGGGTAAAATCCGGTTAAGCGTGTCCGACAAGGTGCTGACCTTGCATGTTGGTGCTGGTGCCGCGGCGTTGATTGATGAACATGCACAGCGCCGCTTTACATTCCTAGCACAAAGCATTAAGTGCTCAGCATCGATTGAAATTGAGGATTAGCATCGGTTTTGATCGGCTATTGCCGCGCTCCATCATTTAGCCAACGGATTATTGATATGTCACAGGAAACGACGTCGCAGACTTATTTTGTGCCGCTTGCCAGCATCATGGAACATCATGATGGTAATCTGTTAGCTGCCATGCAAACGGACGATCTGCGCAACTGCATCGTGACCATGCCGATTGTCGTGGATGTGGCCAAATCAGGCGAGCAGAGTTTTTTTGTCGGGGTTGCCGTGACATGTGATTTTGACAGTCCCGAAGCCTTGTCGGATGAATTTGCCCGAAGCGCGCCAGAAGGATATATCCCGATTTTTGCCTGGATTCCGGCAAATCGGTTCAATAATGATGATTTTGGCATTTTTATTGATCCGAATGACTGTGGTGAAACGCTGGTCAATGGCATGATCGGCGAAGTTATCGAACAGGCGCAGATTGAAATGACGGTTGCGGCACTGGCCACACAATGATGCGCTGTAAAGTGAAGCACTTTACAGTGACGCGCGAAACAATGACGCGCGAAACAATGACGCGCGAGACAATGACCCAACAAGATTAAACCTACAGGGCGTGAAGATGGCGATTTATGTTGATGCAGATGCCTGTCCGGTAAAAGACGAAATTGTCACGGTGGCAAACCGGCATAAGCTGGATGTCTATATTGTCTCAAATGGGGGTATTCGTCCGCATCCGCATCCGCAGGTGCATATGATTATCGTGGCAGACGGTGCGGATGAGGCGGATAAATGGATTGCCGATCAGGCTAAGACCGGCGATATCGTGATTACCGCTGATATTCCGTTAGCGGCCAAAGCGGTTGCGGCAGGGGCATTGGTACTGCGTCATGACGGCGATATGATTACCGAGGCCAATATTGGCAATCAGCTAGCAACACGCGATTTAATGACCGATGTTCGCGCGGCCGACCCGCTATTCACCGGACAGGGGCATAAAGGCCAGCGCAGTTTCAGCAAGCAGGACCGATCTCGGTTTTTGAATAATCTGGAAATGACGATCCGCAAAGTGACAGGTGGGTAAAGGCGTTATTAGTCTTGCGCCTTACTGCCGTTTTTAGCTGTTCCCGCACACCGTTTTGAACAATAGCGCACCTGTTCCCAGTCGCGTGCCCATTTTTTGCGCCATGCAAAGGGTAAACCGCAATATGCACATATTTTTTTTGGGAAATTGGCCTTTTTTAACATTTTTGACATATATCTATGACCAATTATTGTTCTGTATAGGTTTTTCAGACTTTGCTGATCAGTTATATTTACCTAGCCCGAAAATAATGGCTAGTCACTAAAGGGAATTTTGACGATGCCAAATACTAGGCCAGATATTAAGCCAGATATTAGACCAGATACCATGAATGTGCTGTTCCTCTGCACAGGCAATTCGGCACGGTCATTGATAGCCGAGGGTATTTTGCGGCATCGTGGTGGATTGTCCTATCAGGCCTTTTCGGCTGGATCAAAACCGACAGGAACGTCTAATCCCAACGCGATAGTCATTTTGCAGAAACATGGCATTGATACCGGCTTTGCAGCGTCAAAAAGCTGGGATGTGTTTGCTGGTGAGGCCTATGGTGAAATGCATATGATTATAACAGTCTGTGCCAATGCCGCCGGAGAAACCTGCCCGATATGGCCGGGTCATCCGGCAACAGCACATTGGGGTGTTGAAGACCCCGCCGCCGTTACAGGAAATATGGCTGATATTGAAGCTGCTTTTGCACGCACCTATGTACAGATGGATGCCCGTATGAGTGCATTATTGGCTTTGGGTGATCTGCACCTGCCAGCGCAATTGGACGCTGTTCGTGCAATTGGGGATATGTCATGAGTGGACAGGGTGTAGGACGTCGGCTAGTTGCTGAATGGCTGGGAACGCTTTTGCTGCTGGCAACCGTTATTGGATCGGGCATTATGGCCGAGCGGCTGGCCGGTGGAAATGTAGCGATTGCTTTGCTTGGCAATACAATTGCGACTGGGGCTATTCTGGTTGTTCTTATCACAGTGTTCGGGTCTGTTTCTGGCGCGCATTTCAATCCGGCGGTAACGCTAGCTTTTGCAATCCGCAAAGACATTAGCGTGCCAATGGCAGTTTTATATATTGTCATACAGATTATAGGTGCTGTTTGCGGGGCTATGCTGGCGCATTTTATGTTTGAGGTGCCATTAATACAGATCTCACAAAATGTGCGAAGCGGGTCAGCACAGATGGGATCAGAGGCGGTCGCAACTTTTGGTCTGATAATGGTTATTTTTGGTGGCATCCGGTTCCGGCCTGACGCAGTGCCTTGGCTGGTCGGGTTATATATAACAGCGGCTTACTGGTTCACATCATCGACCAGTTTTGCCAATCCGGCGGTAACGCTTGCCCGTTCGTTGACGGACAGCTTTTCGGGGATACGCCCGATTGATGCGCCCGGATTTATTATTTCCCAGCTTGTCGCGGCAGTCATTGCGACATATGTTCTTGGCTGGTTATTTAGCAATAAGGCTGAACCAAACAGCTAGAGTATTTCTGGATGCTAGAAAATAATGAAGCGCCTGCCTCGCAAACTGTGGCAGGTAGCGCAACATCTGATTTTAAAAATCCGTCAATGTTGTTGTTGATCTTGCTTTCAGGGATTGGGGGCTTTGCGATGGTTGTCGTGGTGCCGCTTATTCCAATTCTGGCTGATAGCCTTGATGTATCCTATGCTACCGCACAGCTAAGTTTAAGTGTCTTTTTTGCATCCTTTGCCGTGGCCCAGCTAGTTCTGGGGCCTTTTTCGGATAGCTATGGGCGGCGCACGACGCTGATCATAGGGATGAGTCTGTTCGCGCTTGGAAGTCTGGCTTGCGCCCTTTCGGAAACAGCATATGTGGTCATTTTCGGACGTGGGCTTCAGGGTATTGGCGCCGCGTCCGGCATGGCCATTGCGCGCGTCATTATCAATGATGTGCATGGCCGCGAAAAATCGGCAAAACTGATCGGTTATTTGACGATGGCAATGGTCATTGGCCCCATGGCAGCACCAACAATTTCGGGCTTTGTTGCCGAAGCATTTGGCTGGCGCTGGCTGTTCTGGATGCTGTTTGTGGTTAGTTCGTGTTTGCTGGTGACGATCATCATGAAGTTACCCGAAACAGTGCAGTTTTCACGGGATGCTGATGGACGCCGGCAGGGGTTTTTTGACGGCTTACCTTTGTTCAAGAATATTGAATTTATCGGGTTGGCGGGGAACTGGGCTTTTAGTGCCTGTGTCTATTATGCCTTTCTGGCGGGTGCTGCCTATGTCGTGATCGAACAGATGGGACGATCAGAGACCGAATATGGTGCTTATTTTATAATTGTATCGCTTGGCTATCTGACAGGTAACTGGATTGCGGCGCGCTATTCGCATGTCTATGCATCGTCACGGTTTATCATGGCAGGTACGCTTTTGGCTTTGGCGGCGACTATCACGCAATGGCCATTATATGGAATGATGCATCCTGTTTATGTGTTTGGCCCGATGTCGATCATTGCTTTTGCCAATGGTCTTGTCAGCCCGCATTCGGCATCATCGGTGATGAATGTAGTGCCGCGTCTGTCAGGGGCCGCCTCAGGTCTATCGGGATTTCTTCAGATTGGTGGTGGGGCGCTGATTAGCTTGCTGGTCGGTTATTTTCAGTTCCAGTTTGGCTATACGATGATTATCGTCATGTTCCTGTCGGCAAGCTGTGGGTTGATTTCATTAATGCTGTGCTGGCATATCATCCGCCCTTCACGATAGAAAACGCGATTTTTCGCGATAAATTAAGTAAAAATGCGTTATTTTGTGGCTATTAATAAAGCCAGTGATGAAATTAGGGCTTTCCATATGCTGCATTAAGCAGTAGTTATGCGGCCAGACCTGAAGAAACAGGCAAAACTCAAGAGACATGATGATGACACAAGAACTGCGCAATATCGCGATTATTGCCCATGTTGACCATGGCAAAACAACACTTATCGACTCGATTATGAAGCAAAGCGGTATGTTCCGTGATAATCAGGCGGTTGATGAACGTGTGATGGATTCAGGCGATCTTGAAAAAGAGCGCGGCATTACCATTCTGGCCAAGCCAACGTCGGTGGTCTGGAAAGATACGCGCATCAATATTATCGATACGCCTGGTCACGCTGATTTCGGCGGTGAGGTTGAGCGTGTTCTGGGCATGGCCGATGGTGTTATTCTGCTGACTGACGCTGCCGAAGGGCCGATGCCGCAAACCAAATTTGTTTTGGGCAAGGCGTTGGCGCAAGGATTGCGTCCGATTGTGATTATCAACAAGATCGACCGCAGTGATGGACGGCCTGAAGAGGTTGTTGACGAAGTTTTTGATTTATTCGTAGCGCTTGATGCCAATGAAGAGCAGCTTGATTTCCCAATTTTATATGCATCCGGCCGCGATGGCTGGTGTGTTGAAGAGCTTGATGATGCGCGTGAAAACCTGCATCCGCTTCTTGATCGCATTCTGGCGCATGTCGCGCCGCCGCAGGTTGATGCCGAAGCGCCGTTTGCCATGCTGGCAACATTGCTTGATTCAGACCCCTATCTTGGTCGTTGTCTGGTTGGTCGCATTATGCAGGGAACTGCATCGGTTAATGAAGCGGTGCGTGCGCTTAATCTTGATGGTAGCGTTGTTGAATCAGGCCGTTTGACCAAGCTTTTGCGTTTTGAAGGCACCAACCGTGTGCCAGTTGACCATGTGACGGCAGGCGATATTGTCTGCATCGCGGGTCTTTCGATTGCGTCTGTTGCAGATACAATCTGTGCGCCATCTGTGACGCAACCATTGCAATCGACACCTATCGATCCGCCGACAATGTCGGTTACAATCACGGTTAATGATTCTCCTCTGGCTGGCCGTGAAGGCAAAAAGGTGACGTCAACAGTTATCCGTGACCGTCTGCTTGCCGAAGCCGAAACAAATGTGGCAATTACCTTTTCCGAGAGTGGCGGCAAGGACGCGTTTGAAATTGGCGGGCGCGGCGAGCTTCAGCTTGGTGTGCTGATTGAAACCATGCGACGCGAAGGCTTTGAAATGACAGTTTCACGCCCACGTGTGCTGTTTCAGACAGATGATGCGGGCAACCGGCTTGAGCCCATGGAAGAAGTCACCGTTGATGTGGATGAAGAATATTCAAGCGGCGTGGTTGATGGTCTGAATCGCCGTAAAGGTGAAATGCTTGATATGCGTGCGGCAGGTGCCGGAAAAACGCGGCTTGTATTTTTGGCGCCATCGCGTGGTCTGATCGGATATCAAAGCCGATTTCTGACCGAAACACGTGGTACCGGTGTGCTGAACCGTATTTTTCATTCTTATGCCCCGTATAAAGGTGAAATTATTGGCCGCCGTAATGGTGCGCTTATTTCCACGGATAACGGCATGGCGGTGGCTTATGCGCTGTTCAATCTGCAAGATCGTGGTTTGATGTTCGTTAGCCCGCAGACACCTGTCTATCAAGGCATGATTGTTGGCGAGCATAACCGGAATAATGATCTTGAAATCAATGTGCTGAAAGGCAAGCAGCTGACTAATGTGCGCGCATCTGGCACGGATGAAGCGGTTAAATTGGTACCTGCCAAGCGTATGTCGCTGGAAGAAATGATGGCGTATATCAATGAAGATGAATTGCTTGAGGTGACGCCAGAAAACCTTCGGTTGCGCAAAATGTATCTTGATCCACATGCACGCAAGCGCGCTGCCCGCGCCTAAAGTTTTCACGGGTCATCATCTCGATGCGTGACAAGTTGGACAGGCAGTTATATGCTGTCTGCTAGCAGGCTTTAGCCCTGATTGGTCGCTGGTTCTGGAGTTGATTTCATGTCATCACCCTATGTTTACGATAAGGCAAATATGGCGCGCGCTGTGGCGCGTATGTTGCTTGAAATTGATGCGGTTCTGTTTCGTGCAGACGAGCCATTCAAACTGACATCAGGAATGATGAGTCCGGTTTATATTGATTGTCGAAAAATCATTTCGTTTCCCCGCATGCGGGCAGCGATGATGGATTTTGGCACGACAGTGATTTTGAATGATATTGGACATGAAAGCCTTGATGCGCTGGCTGGCGGGGAAACGGCCGGTATTCCTTTTGCCGCCTGGCTGGCAGAGCGGACACATTTGCCGATGCAATATGTGCGCAAAAAACCCAAAGGTTTTGGCCGCGATGCGCGCATCGAAGGCGACATCAAGGATGGCCAGCGCATTCTGCTGGTCGAGGATCTGACGACGGATGGGGGCAGCAAGCTGAATTTTGTCGAAGCCTTACGCATGGCAGGCGCCGAGGTGGCGCATACATTCGTGATTTTCTATTATGATATTTTCAAGGACACGCCGGAAAAGCTGGCGGCTGAAGGCATCTCGCTTCATTATCTTGCTACATGGTGGGATGTGCTGGCCGCATGCAAAGAAACAGACCGCTTTGATGCCAAGACATTGGCGGCGGTTGAAGCCTTTTTGAATGATCCGCGTGCCTGGTCAAAGGCCCATGGTGGTGTTTGAGTTATGTCTTTAAGAAAGGCCTTTATTCATGACAATTGATATGGTGAATTTTACGCCGCTAAGCGCGCTTGTCGGCGGGGGTATGATCGGGCTGGCGGCTTTGGCCTTGATGGCGGTCAAAGGGCGGGTGATGGGCATAAGCGGTATTCTGGCCAGCCTGATCCGCCCCGATGCAGATGCCCCCGATGCGCATGATAGCAATAGCTGGCGTTTGGCGTTTGTGGCAGGTGCTATGCTGGGTCCACTAACGCTGGGGCTGTTTCATATTGATATTGATATTATCCCTGTGGCCTCAGGCTGGGTTTTACCGCTAGCAGGCTTGTTGGTTGGATTTGGTGCCGCGCTGGGGTCAGGATGCACATCCGGGCATGGCATTTGCGGGTTGGCACGGCTATCACCACGTTCATTAGTCGCTGTTATGACCTTTATGCTGACAGCCGTGATTACGGTATATCTTGTCCGCCATGCGGGGGTAATGTGATGCCGTTGTTATTCAGCTTTTTGATTGGTGGGTTATTCGGTATTGGGCTGGCTATAGCGGGTATGTTGAATCCGTCTAAGATTGCAGGCTTTCTGGATATTTTTGGTGCGTGGGATCCGTCATTGGCATTTGTCATGGGCGGCGGGGTTATCGTCAATCTGATCGGGCATCATCTACTTATGAAACGGGCGACACCATTATTTGGTGGCACCTTCAGGTTGCCAACAGTGCAGGATATTGATCGCCAGTTGCTGGGCGGCAGTGCCTTGTTCGGTATTGGCTGGGGTCTGGGTGGATTATGTCCGGGGCCTGTCATCTCATCCTTGCTGTTGCGTCCAGCAGATGTCGTGATCTTTGCCGTTATGATGATGGCAGGTCTGTGGCTTGGCAAAGCTATCAGATAGAATTTCGCATCCTGAACTTAAAAAGATAATTGCCAAACTCAGCTTTAGCGTGAAAAGTAGCCAATCGAAACCAGTTAATGTGCCATAGTCTGCGACGCGTATGAAAAGATTTGATTATATCATTATAGGTGCTGGTTCGGCTGGATGTGTGCTGGCAGATAAGCTCAGCGCTGATGGCCGTCATTCGGTGTTATTGCTGGAGTCAGGCCCGTCAGATGATCGGTTTTGGATCCGCACGCCTATTGGCTATGGCATGTCCTTTCATAATGACAAGGTGAACTGGCGATTTTCGACTATGCCAGAACCCGGGCTGGATGGCCGCAAGCTCTATTGGCCACGTGGCCGCGTGCTTGGTGGGTCAAGCTCGATTAATGCGCTGGTCTATCATCGGGGGGTGGCGACTGATTATGATGATTGGGCAGATGCTGGCAATCCGGGCTGGGATTACAAATCGGTCAAACCAATTTTTGACGCCTTTGAGCAAATGGTCGATGCCAAAGACAAAGTCAGACATGCGGATGGCAAACTGACAGTTTCAGACCCAACATCCAGTCTGCATCCGATGAAAGACGATTTTTTTGCCATGTGTGAACAAAGTCAGGTGGCGTTTCATCGCAAACCGTCACAAATTGGTGAGGGCATATCGTCCTATTTGATTACAACACGCAATGGTAAACGATGCTCAAGTGCCGCGGCGTTTCTTCGTCCAGCCCAAAAGCGCAAAAACCTGACCGTGATGACAAATATAGATGCCGAACGTATTCTATTTCAGGACAACCGCGCCAGTTCGGTGCTGTGCTTTCATAGAGGCGCGCAAATAACATTCAGCGCAAACCGTGAAATAATTCTGTCGGCAGGAGCGGTCAAATCACCACAACTGTTACAGGTGTCGGGTATTGGCCCTGGTAAAATTCTGCGTGATGCGGGCGTTACAGTTAGAATGGAGCATCCGCATGTTGGCATGAATATGCAGGATCACCTTGGCATCAATTATTATTTCAAGGCGAATAAGCCGACCATGAATAACGTTCTGGGACGTTGGCCCGGGCGTATCATGGCAGGTATCGAATATATTCTGCGCAAAACCGGTCCGCTGTCATTGAGTGTCAACCAGATTGGCGGGCTGGTCAAAACGGACCCCGACCTAGCCGTGGCTAACGCGCAGATATATGCCAATCCGGTGAGCTATCAGATACAATATCACAATGAGCGCCCATTGTTGAAACCGGATGCTTTTCCAGGTTTCATTCTTGGCTTTAACAGTTGCCGTCCGGCTAGCGAAGGCAGCATAAAAATCACAACAGAAAAAGCATCCACGCCACCAAACATCTTTGGTAATTATATGACTCATCAAAGGGACATTGATGATGTGGTGAAGATGGCGCGATTTATTGGTCAGCTTCAAAATAGCCCTGCCATACAAGGAATACTGTCTGCATCCCCAAAGACGCCGCTTGATGTGATGAGCGATGATGATATTATTGCCGACTTCAAGGAAAGATGTGGTACTATTTTTCATCCATCCTGCACATGTCGTATGGGAACAACAATCGAAAATTCGGTTGTCAGTTCGGACCTTAAAGTACATAGTATAGATGGTTTACGGGTTGTTGATGCATCGGTGTTTCCAAATATTACATCAGCAAATATTAATGCCCCCACAATAATGGTGGCGCATAAGGCAGCTCAGGCTATTTTAGGCGAAGCCAAATAAGTGTTACTGCCAAATTAAGTGTTTCTATAAGATCTTTATAAAGATTCTGTATTGATAATGTTGCATGTGTGAGATGTTCATCTCATATGCAGGTTACGTATTTAAATCTGGTCGATCAATTAATTTAATGAACAGGACAAACTGTTATGAAAATTAAATCTTCATACTTATTGGCAGGTCTGATTGCTCTGCTTGTTGGTCTATGGATGGCGTCTGGTTCATTTATGAAAGATACGCCAGCGGCCATTAATGATAACGAGCCGACAGAGACAAATAGTGCGGATATATCTAAGCAATC
>Ga0066605_10002532_pt1 | contig 11572 bp, 10 predicted proteins | sample SaaInlLV_DNA_10m_FD_60385 | JGI IMG/M metagenome (GOLD analysis project Ga0066605, IMG submission 60385) | Marine microbial communities from expanding oxygen minimum zones in the Saanich Inlet - SI075_LV_DNA_10m | ecosystem: Environmental > Aquatic > Marine > Unclassified | place: British... | reverse complement strand
TTAAAATTTGTTTGATTTTATTGATAATAATAAATACAATTTCAACAACAATTTAAATTTTAACGCATGTATAGTTTTGAATTAAATAATTACATTTGCAATCATAATTTTTTTAGAAATGAAAGCAGGTATAGTTGGATTGCCAAACGTCGGAAAATCGACTCTTTTTAATTGTTTATCAAACGCAAAAGCCCAAAGTGCAAATTTTCCATTTTGTACAATTGAGCCTAATGTTGGGGTTGTCAACGTTCCAGATCCACGCCTTTCAAAACTAGAAGAATTGGTTGGTCCAGAAAAAGTGATTCCTGCTACCGTTGAAATTGTAGATATAGCAGGACTGGTCAAAGGAGCTAGTAAAGGGGAAGGTTTAGGGAATCAATTTCTTGGAAATATCCGTGAAACTGATGCAATTCTTCATGTTTTGCGTTGTTTTGATGATACTAATATTATTCATGTTGATGAAACAATTGATCCCATCAGAGATAAAGAAACCATTGATATGGAGCTTCAATTAAAAGATTTAGAAACTACAGAAAAAAAACTTGAAAAAGTAAAGCGTGCCTCAAGAACTGGAAATAAAGAGGCGCAAAAAGAAGAAGTTGTACTAACAAAAATCAAAAGTAGTTTAGAAGCTGGTGTTTCTGTTCGAGCCCTTGAGTTTTCAGAGGATGATTATGCAGAATTTGTAAAACCACTTCAATTTATTACCGACAAGCCTGTGATGTATGTTTGCAATGTCGATGAAGCATCAGCAGTTTCTGGTAATGTCTATGTAGATCTGGTGAAAGCAAGTGTAGCTAACGAAAATGCGGAAGTCTTGGTACTAGCAGTTGGTACCGAAGCTGATATTAATGAACTTGATGATTACGAAGAACGCAAAATGTTTCTCCAAGATATTGGACTGGACGAACCAGGCTCTGCTAAACTGATTCGTTCGGCATATAAATTATTAACGCTTCAAACGTATTTTACTGCGGGAGTTAAAGAAGTCCGTGCTTGGACCATCAACATTGGTGACACCGCACCGCAAGCTGCGGGGGTGATTCATACCGATTTTGAAAAGGGATTTATCCGTGCAGAAGTAATAGCCTATGAAGACTTTGAAAGTTATGGGTCAGATGCAAAAGTTAAAGAAGCTGGAAAAATGCGCGTGGAAGGTAAAAACTATACAGTAAAAGATGGTGATGTCATGCATTTCCTTTTTAATGTATAACAAAATAAAACTCTAATAAATTGAAAGCCAATGTTCTCAACAACACTGGTTTTTTTTTGTTAATTAATTTGTGTTTCAAAGGTTTTATTTATTATGCTGATGTACTATATTAGCGTCCTGGCGCGAAACACTATATGAGTCAAAATTCAAATTACACAGAAGATAATATTAGATCCCTCGATTGGAAGGAACACATTCGTATGCGCCCTGGTATGTATATTGGGAAACTTGGAGATGGTTCTTCTGCTGATGATGGTATTTATATTTTATTGAAGGAAGTTTTAGACAACTCTATCGATGAATTTGTCATGGGAGCTGGTAAATCTATTGAGATATCTATTCAGGGCAATAAAGTGATTGTACGCGATTTTGGACGAGGAATTCCCTTAGGTAAAGTGGTCGACGTAGTGTCTAAAATGAATACTGGTGGAAAATACGATTCTCGTGCCTTCAAAAAGTCTGTTGGACTTAACGGAGTTGGAACGAAAGCTGTAAATGCATTATCTTCTTTTTTTAGAGTTGAATCGACACGAGACGGAAAATCTGCTTCTGCCGAGTTTTCATCTGGAGTTTTAAATAGTCAAGATTTATTAGATGATACTTCAAGGCGTAAAGGAACTAAAGTATCCTTTGTACCCGATGAGATTATATTTAAAAATTATAAGTATCGAAATGAATATGTGGCGCGGATGCTTAAAAACTACGTGTACCTAAATCCAGGTTTGACCATATTATTTAATGGTGAAAAGTTTTTTAGTGAAAATGGATTAAAGGATTTATTAGAAGATAACACCAATGCTTCAGATATGACCTATCCAATTATTCATCTCAAATCAGATGATATTGAAGTTGCAATTACCCACAGTAAAACACAATACAGTGAAGAGTATCATTCCTTCGTAAACGGTCAAAACACCACTCAAGGAGGAACGCATTTAGTAGCTTTTAGAGAAGCGTTTGTGAGAACCATTCGAGAGTTTTACGGAAAAACCTACGATGCATCTGACATTAGGAAATCTATTATATCAGCCATCGCCATTAAAGTTATGGAGCCTGTTTTTGAAAGTCAAACAAAAACTAAATTAGGATCCACTGATATGGGAGGTAATCTTCCAACAGTCCGAACTTTTATCAATGATTTTTTAAAAACCCAGCTCGATAATTTTTTACACAAAAACCCAGACATTGCAGAAGCTATTCAGCGCAAAATTTTACAAGCCGAACGCGAACGTAAAGAATTATCTGGAATCCGTAAAATCGCTCGTGATCGCGCTAAGAAATCGAGTTTACATAATAAAAAATTAAGAGATTGCAGAGTTCACTTTGGGGATATTAAAAATGGACGCAATCTAGAGTCTACCTTATTCATTACTGAGGGGGATTCTGCATCTGGAAGTATTACCAAATCTAGAGATGTGAATACACAAGCAGTATTCAGTTTGAAAGGTAAGCCCTTGAATTGTTATGGGTTAACCAAAAAGATCGTGTATGAAAATGAAGAATTTAATCTACTGCAGGCCGCACTAAATATAGAAGAATCAATTGAGGATTTGCGTTATAATAACATTGTTATAGCGACGGATGCTGATGTCGATGGAATGCACATTCGTTTGTTGTTAATTACATTTTTCCTGCAGTTTTTTCCCGAAATAATTAAAGAAGGACATTTGTATATTTTGCAAACGCCTTTATTTCGAGTTCGAAATAAAAAAGAAACGATCTATTGCTATTCAGAACAGGAACGCAAGGATGCGGTTGTTAAATTAAAACCAAAACCTGAAATCACTCGATTTAAAGGATTAGGGGAGATTTCACCAAATGAATTTAAGTATTTTATTGGAGAAGACATTCGGCTAGACCCGGTGATGTTGGATTCCGACACTACAATTGAAAGTTTACTTGAGTTTTATATGGGTAAGAATACTCCGGACCGTCAAAAGTTTATTATTGAAAATCTAAAAGTTGAACTTGATATTATCGAAGAAGAGGTATGATAGAAGAATACGACGATATCACAAATAATAATATAGACAATCAAGAAACTATTACTCGTGTAACGGGAATGTTTAAAGATTGGTTCTTAGATTATGCATCCTACGTAATATTAGAACGTGCAGTTCCTGCTATTGAAGATGGATTTAAGCCTGTTCAGCGTCGAATTTTACATTCGATGAAAGACTTAGACGATGGCCGTTACAATAAGGTTGCTAATATTGTGGGTCATACTATGCAGTATCATCCTCATGGAGATGCTAGTATTGCAGATGCAATGGTCCAAATAGGTCAAAAAGATCTATTGATTGATGCGCAAGGAAACTGGGGTAATGTTCTTACAGGCGATAGAGCTGCTGCTTCAAGATATATTGAAGCTCGGCTTTCTAAATTTGCTTTGGACGTCGTATTCAATCCAAAAATTACAGAATGGCAGGCCTCCTATGATGGGCGTCGAAAAGAGCCTATCAACCTTCCAGTAATGTTTCCATTATTATTAGCGCAAGGGGCAGAAGGAATTGCTGTTGGACTCTCAACAAAAGTCCTGCCTCACAATTTTATTGAACTTATTGAGGCCTCTATTAAACATCTACAAGGAAAACGATTTACGATTCTTCCTGATTTCGCAACAGGAGGGGTGGCAGATTTTAGTAATTATAATGATGGATTGCGAGGTGGCAAAGTTCGTTGTAGAGCTAAAATATCACAACTCAATAAAAACACTTTAGTCATCACTGAGGTCCCGTTTGGGACTACAACCTCTTCATTGATTGATTCTATTTTAAAAGCCAACGAGAAAAGTAAAATTAGAATTAAAAAAATTGAAGATAATACTGCTGCTGAAGTAGAGATTTTAGTACACTTACCAGCTGGAATTTCACCTGATAAAACTATAGATGCCTTATTTGCTTTTACAAATTGTGAAACCTCTATTTCTCCTTTGGGATGTGTGATTGAAGATAATAAACCCTTATTTATTGGAGTAAGTGAAATGCTAAAGCGTTCTACAGATCATACGGTTGAATTGTTAAAGCAAGAATTAGATATTAAATTAGGTGAGTTTGAAGAGCAATGGCATTTTGCATCTTTAGAACGTATATTCATAGAAAACAGAATTTACCGCGATATTGAAGAAGAAGAAACCTGGCTAGGAGTTATCAGCGCGATTGACAAAGGACTTCAACCTCATATCAAACATTTAAAACGTAAAATTACTGAAGAAGACATTACTCGATTAACTGAAATCCGAATCAAGAGAATTTCTAAGTTTGATATTGATAAAGCTCAACAAAAAATTGATGCATTGGAAGATCAAATTGCAGAAACTAAAGATTTTCTAGCCAATCTAATCACCTATGCAATTGATTACTTTAAACGCTTAAATTCAGATTATGGTGAAGGAAAAGAGCGTAAAACTGAAATAAAAACGTTTGGAGATGTGGATGCTACTAAAGTCATCATTCGAAATACCAAACTTTATGTGAATAGAGAAGAAGGATTTGTAGGAACAGGTCTAAAACGTGACGAATATGTTTGTGACTGTAGCGACATCGATGATATTATTGTGTTTACACAAGACGGTAAATTGATGATCACTAAAGTTGACAGTAAAACTTTTGTAGGTAAGAATATCATTCATGTTGCTGTTTTTAAGAAGAAAGATAAGCGTACTATATATAATATGATTTATAAAGACGGCAAAGGTGGTGCATCTTATATCAAGCGATTTGCTGTTACAGGAGTTACACGCGATCGTGAATACGACCTAACCACAGGAAAACCAGCGTCTTCTGTATTGTATTTTTCCGCCAACCCAAATGGAGAAGGTGAAGTCGTGACTGTTTTATTGCGTCAGGTTGGGAGCATTAAAAAATTAAAATGGGACCTCAACTTTGCGGATGTTCTGATAAAAGGACGTGTTTCTAAAGGAAACGTAGTAACTAAACACGCCATTAAACGTGTTGAATTAAAGGAAAAAGGAGTCAGCACACTGAAGCCACGAAAAATTTGGTTCGATGATACGATTCAACGTCTAAATGTGGATGGACGTGGAGAGTTGGTAGGAGAGTTTAGAGGAGAGGATCGAATTTTGATTATCTCACAGTCCGGAATTGCAAAAACGATTACCCCAGAAATCACAGCTCATTTTGATGAGGATATGATTGTTTTGGAAAAGTGGATTCCAAACAAACCGATTTCTGTAATTTACTTCGATGGTGAAAAAGAAAAATATTATGTCAAGCGTTTCTTAATTGAGAATGAAAACAGGGAAGATATGTTTATTTCAGAGCATAGTTCAAGTGTACTAGAAATAGTTTCTACAGATTGGCGTCCAGTGGCGAGTGTATCTTTCGCTAAAGATAGAGGGAAAGAACGTCGTGAAGATCTAATCGTAAATTTTGAGCAATTTATTAATGTGAAAGGAATTTCGGCTTTAGGAAATCAATTGACGAAGTTTAAAGTCAATCAGATTGATTTGATTGAATCATTGCCTTTTAAGCAGCCAGAAGAAACCCCTGCTGATGAAATAGATGTAGTTGATGAAATAATCTTAGATAAACCAAAGGAAGTACTCAAAGAAGAAACTCCGTTTAAACAGGACAAGTCTAACGACTCTCTAAAAGGCTCTGAATCTGGAGATGCATATGAAGAAGGTCAAACAACTTTATTTTAGTAGAACCCGCTTAGCTTCTCCTTTTTGTTTGTTGGTATCTCCAACGTAGCCGTATTCAAATGTATAACGATCTTTAGTTGTTGTTAGAATTTTTAGGTGGATGTCTTTTTGTTCCGCACGATTTTTAGGGTTAATTGTTTTAAAAATCATTTCACAATCATTAAGCCAGCGCACGGTTGTGGAATCTATTACTCCTTTAAACTTCTCGACTTGAAGATCAGAAGTCCTCGTAAACGTCGATTTGTATTCCACCCCATCTATAGAAATGGTACTTTCGTATGACCCAGTTTTAAAGTTTTCACAATTGCGTTCTACATTGTAGCAACTGATGAATAATAAGGTATAAATAAGAATTATATATTTCATTTATAGTTTTTTTGAGATTGGCTATACAATTCCAACATAATTAGTTTTATTGGATAAATCTTAAGTAATAAATTATTTATATGACAAACATACAAAAGGGATTTTGCAATGTAAATTATTTATCGGTATTCGTTGAATAATTCTTGAAACTCCCATCGCGATAAAAAATAACAATACGTTCAATACAGGAGGCATCATCTTCATCAGAAAAAGCATCTTTGGGATTAGAAGAAATATGTCGGAGATCATTTTTGGAGGGTAGGGAAGTACTTTTAGGAAATTCTCCTTCTCCACTTAGCAACCATAACAGTTCAATGTCAGGGAATGTATTAACTACTTTTGTTATAAATTCTAAACTTGGTTTATTACGCCCACTAAGTATGTGAGAAATACTTGAGCGTTGTACAGAAACTTTTTCAGCAAAAGCAGATGCTGATAAGTTATAATAATCAAGTATTTTTTTAAGTCGAGTGTTAAATCCAGTAGTGTTTATCATTGTTTACAAGTGTAGCATTAAAGGGATGTTACAAATGTAACATTTCACTGTATTATTTCCAAATATGAACTATAATTAATTAAATAACATTTAAAGTTTTACTTTGAATTAAACTATTAAACAATTGATTAGTAATATATTAATTATAAAAATACAGACTATGTATGTTATTGGTGTAATAATTCCGTTCACCGACTGTTTTTTGTTCACATTTGTAAAAAATAAAATACAAATTGATGTTTACAATTGTAAAAAGTATATTGTTTACATTTGTAATCTTATTAATCAGACATGTTAGACACTACTTATTTTTTATCAAAATACCCTTCGTTTAAAGCATCGGAAATAGAGAATCGCTACGTAACAAATGCGCACATTGAACCCCTTTTAAACTCCTTGTCAAATCAATTTAATAAAAACATACTTGGAACTTCTGAAGCAGGACTACCAATCTACGGAGTTCGAATAGGGATGGGTTCAAAACGAATATTGATTTGGTCGCAAATGCACGGTAATGAAAGTACTACCACAAAAGCAATTTTTGATCTCTTTAATTATTTTGAATTATCCGATTCTGAAGCACTTCTTAAAATATGTACACTTTTTATAATCCCTATCCTCAACCCTGATGGAGCACAAGTCTACACGCGTTTTAACCAGAATCAGATAGACTTAAATAGGGATGCGAAGGGGTTAACTCAATTAGAAAGCCAAATTCTTAGAACGGCCTATGACAACTTTAATCCCCATTTTTGTTTTAATATGCATGGTCAACGTACAATATTTAGTGCTGGAAACACACGGAATTCAGCTGTTCTTAGCTTTTTATCCCCTTCTGAAAATGAAGAACGGAGTTTATCTGTTACGCGTCAGAAATCGATGGAAATTATACAAGTAATAAATGAAACTTTACAGCCATATTTACCAAATCAAATTGGACGTTACGACGACAGTTTTAACAGCAACTGTGTAGGGGATTATTTTCAGAGTCATGGAACTCCAACTGTTTTGTTTGAAGCGGGTCATTATCCACAAGATTATAAAAGAGAAGAAACACGAAAATATATAGCTTTAGCCCTAATAAGTGCTTTGGATTATGTAGCTCATAACTCCGTTTCTGGACTTGACTGCAGGTCTTACTTTGATATTCCTGAAAATGATAAATTATTTTATGATGTTATTGTGAGAAATGCATGTCTCGATCCAACTAATTCTGAGATATTTAATGACATTGGCATCCAATATTTAGAAGTGTTAGTTTCCGGTTCAATCGTATTTAAACCTATAATTGTAATATTAGGCGATTTAAAAAACAAACATGGACATTATGAGATCGATGCTAATTTTAAACACGTTTCACATCCTCATTTTAAAGTCTTGTCTCTAGGAGACGAAATCGATTTCATAATGTTGGAATTTTCTAAAAAACCACTTTTTAATAACAATAATTTAACTTAACATCGGTTTTTATTGCTAAAAATTTACTAAATTTGCAATTATTCTGAATATTAACCATAATGAAAACTAACAAAGTGGCGAAAGTAAAATTAGATGAAATAGATCATCAGATATTAGATATGTTGATTGATAATACACGAGTTCCATTCACAGATATCGCAAAAAAGTTATTGATATCAGCGGGTACTGTTCATGTGAGAGTTAAAAAAATGGAAGATGCAAAAATAATTAAAGGATCTTCATTGACATTAGATTATCAAAAATTAGGATACTCTTTTATTGCTTATGTAGGCGTCTTTTTACAAAATACTTCACAAACAAAATTTGTTTTAGAGCGTATTTACGATATTCCACATGTAACAGTGGCTCATATCACTACTGGGAAATTTAATATTTTTTGTAAAATTCGTGCCAAAAGCACCACACATGCAAAACAAATTATTTTTAAACTAGACGACATCGAAGGTGTTTACAGAACAGAAACGATGATTTCTTTAGAGGAAAGTATCAACGACAAAAAGCGATTGATGCACTCTATTTTTAATGATATGAATGACTAATTTGGTTTACGAAGCGTAATATTTAAAAGCTTGATCGATCAAATAATCCTCAACAATAACATCAACCTTACAAGTTCCAATAGATTCTAACAATGCATATTTAATTTGCCCGTGAGAATTCTTTTTATCATACTTCAAAAGCTCAACTATTGAGCTTTTGTCGTTTTCTGTTAAAGCAACAGTTCCATAGATCTCTTTAAAAGTGTTTTTTATTTCTGCCAGCTCGTCCTCAGTAAGCCCGCATGTTTTAAATGATAAATAGCCTTCCATAATCATTCCTGCTGCAATAGCTTCGCCGTGTAATAAGGTTTTAATGTAATTATTATCCAAACAAAAAGATTCAATTGCATGGCCTAAGGTATGTCCAAAGTTTAATTGTTTGCGTTCGCCTTGTTCATTAGGATCTCTTTTAACTACTTCATTTTTTATATGAACAGATTCGTGAATTAAATCTTCTAAATCCGAACTTTTTAATGCTTCTAAATTACGCAAACGATTCCAGTACTTTTTATCTTTAATCAATCCGTGCTTCAACATTTCAGCAAGTCCAGAGCGCATTTCTTCAGAAGGAAGCGTATCTAAAAAGGAAACATCAACTAGAACCATATCACTAAAATTAATAACACCTATTTGATTTTTGATCGTCCCTAAATCAACACCTGTTTTTCCTCCTACGGATGCATCAACCATGGATAGAAGTGAGGTTGGTACGTTAATGAAACTAACACCCCGTTTAAATGCAGAAGCTACAAAGCCCCCTAAATCAGTTACGACACCACCGCCTAAGTTAATAATTAAGGATTTTCGGTCACCATCTAAGTCAGAAAGAGTCTGCCAAACCTGAGTACAAGTATCCAAGGTTTTATGAATTTCACCTGCTTCTATTTCAATAATTTCTAAAGTCAAATCAACATTAATATTTGATAGAAATTTTGGCAAACAATGCGTATGTGTATTGCTGTCTACTAATATGAATATTTTAGAGAAATTTGAAGTTTCTAAATAACTGTTTAGTTCTTTATAACATGTCTCATTAAAGTGAATTGAATAGGATAATGAAGGGATGGATTTCATGTAAGAATTGATCAAAATATTAAAACGTGAAATTAAGCAGAAATTTATAATTATTATAACTACTATTAAATATATTTGTGTGAAACTAAAAGTAATTTCTATGGCTGTTGACTTTAATAATACTGAAATAGCATTTCACCTGAAATCAGATTCAGAATTAGAACGCGCATATTTTTTGTTTAAAATGATTTCAATAGAACCACTCGTTCGTATAGGGACAGCCGCTACTAATTTTGCACTCAAAGCACATCTTCCTGTTGAAGGTTTGATTCGGTCCACTGTTTTTGATCATTTTTGTGGTGGCGTTGATAAAATGGACTGTACACCTACCATTGATAAAATGTATGCTAGTAGAGTGTACAGTGTTTTAGATTATTCTGTAGAAGGAAAAGGAATTGAAAGTCAATTTGATTTAGCTTTAGATACTATTTTAGACCTCATCAAGTTCTCTAAAGATAGAGAAGCCTTGCCTATTGCTGTATTTAAACCCAGTGCTTTTGGAAGTTTTGATTTGTATCAAAAAATCGGTGAAAAGAAAACCTTAACCACTTCAGAAAAAGAAGAATGGCAACGTATTAAAGTTCGCTTTGAAACTGTCTGTGCATATGGTAAATTAAATAATGTCAAAATTCTAATTGATGCTGAAGAAAGTTGGATTCAAGATGCTGTTGATGATTTGGTTTTAGAATTGATGGAAACTTTTAACACGGACGCTTTGATTGTTTACAGTACTTTACAGACTTATCGTTGGGATCGCTTAGACTATCTTAAAAAAATTCACATCAAGGCGATTCAAAATAATTTCAAACTAGGCTTCAAGGTGGTTCGAGGTGCTTACATGGAAAAAGAGCGGAAACGTGCAAAAGAGCTAAGCTATATATCTCCAATATGTGAAACGAAGGAAATTACGGATGCATTGTTTAATTCTACAATTACATACATTCTTTCTAATTTGAACAGCATCCACCTTTTTATTGGAACACATAATGAAGAAAGTTCTCAATTAGCTCTTGATCTGATGGCCGAATCTCATATTCTGAATAATGATTCTCGTATTTGGTTTGGACAGCTTTATGGAATGAGCGATCATATTAGTTTTAACCTAGCTGAACACGGCTATAACGTGGCTAAATACGTTCCGTTTGGCCCAATAAAAGATGTTATGCCCTATCTCATTAGGAGGGCAGAAGAAAACACCTCTGTAGCAGGGCAAACAAGTCGAGAACTCGCGCTAATAAAGAAAGAAAAACAAAGGCGAAACGTTTAACGAATAATTAGATTTTTGATGGTTGCGATTCGTTCACAATTTTCAACATCCAGTTCATAAAGATCTCCAACCACTCGGTAGGTTTTACAGGGAACAGATTTCGTGTCACTTTTACTAAAATTGATATCTGCCCCTTTAAAAATGGAATTTAAGGTTAAGGTATCAATTACACTGTTGTTGAGTTGATTTTGAACCGATTCAGAATATTTAATACTCTTAATTTGAATATTTTTTAAAACTCTGGCATCAGGACCATAGGCACAACTTGTTTTTTTACCACTTAAAAAAAAAATTAAAAATAATAATCCAATGGAGAATCCTCCAAAGTAAAAAACAAAACGGTATGCAAGTTTCATGTAACTATTTTAAAAAATCAAAAGGTTGGCATCGCTATAATCTAAATCAAACCAATCTGCCACAGATTTATTAGTTAAAATGCCGTGGTAAAAGTACAATCCATTTTTCAATCCTT
>Ga0066605_10002526_pt1 | contig 11590 bp, 9 predicted proteins | sample SaaInlLV_DNA_10m_FD_60385 | JGI IMG/M metagenome (GOLD analysis project Ga0066605, IMG submission 60385) | Marine microbial communities from expanding oxygen minimum zones in the Saanich Inlet - SI075_LV_DNA_10m | ecosystem: Environmental > Aquatic > Marine > Unclassified | place: British... | reverse complement strand
CCTTAGCACTGAGGATGTCGCGGCGGCGGACGATGCCCGTGATGTTTTCGGTTTCATCGCGGTAGGTTGGGATGCGAGCAAAGGGAAGGTTGCTTTCCTTCTCGAACAAGGAGCCGACGGTTTCTTCTTCATTGATCGCGTAAAGTACGGTGCGCGGTGTCATGATCTGGTCAACTAGCACTTCATCGAGGCTAAGTGCGTTGTGGATCACCTCACGCTCATTCGAGGTTAGCGTGCCTTCCTTCGCGCTTTTCTCCGCGAGTAAGAGGATTTCTTCGTCACTATCGGTGGTAGTTTCAGCTGATTTGAGCAACATGCGCACTAAGACCGCGACGATGCCAGACAGCGGGGCCATGATCGCGCAGACCCAAGACAGCGGATAAATCAATATCGGCTGCAGGGCTGGACGGTATAGCACACCCATGTTTTTAGGAATAATTTCTGAGAAAAATAGGATGGCGAGGGCCATTGCAGCGGAGACTTTAAAAAGGATGTTGGCATCTTCAGGCCAAATCTTAACCGCAAGCCCACCGACCATGGTGGCACCGAGGGTATTGGCGATGGTGTTGAGGCTGAGGATTGCGGAGCTGGTCTCTGCGAGTTCAATCTTATACTTTTCAAGTTTTTCACCTCTTTTAAAGTGCGTTTTTTTGAGCCCTTCGATTTCAGCAGTGGTGGTGCTGAGGATCATCGCTTCTAGAATGGAGCAAAGCGCGGAGACTCCTATCGTGAAGGCGATTGCGAGGGTGAAAGTAAATATCATTGGAAGGGGGCCAGTCACTAAATATACGAATAGATATAAAGTGTGTTAATTGTCGGCCTGCTAAGTATGTTGATTGAGGCTAGTGCGAATGTTCAAGCACATTCAGCCATTTTATGTAGGTCATTAACATCGTGAGTATTTATTACTTAAGTCTTGACCTATAATTACTCTAGCTACTAGATTTTACATACTTATTACGACTCTACCATTATCCTTTTGATGATCCCCCCGATTCACATTACTCTCGCTTTGGCTTTCTCGTTGTTTTTTTCTGCATGTGCTTCTTTTGATGAGGGCAAGCCGCAACAAGTAGTAGTCGTTTCGTTTCCAACGGAAGCGAGTGTTTATATAGACGGTAATGCGACCGGCATCACGCCATTGACTATTAATCTACCTCGTAAATTGAGCCACGAGATACGCCTCGAAAAGGAGGGATACAATCCTGCGGTTAAATATTTCACCCCAGTGCCGAATGACAAGAATCAGAACTTCGTTCGTTTTGGTTTAGCACAAGACCTCGGCTATTATCATGATCTAGAGCCAGGTGTCATGGAAGCGAAGATGAAGAGTGTGCTGGTGCCGAATTCGACTGGCGCTGATCCATTTCAGCGTATGGCACAGCAAGCACTCGAAGCTGACCGTCAGCTACAAGCAGGTGAGGTCACTCCGCTTGAACATAAATATATCATCGAGCAAATCCTCGAATTCTTCGAGCAGAAGAATTGACAAGGTACGATCTTCAAAGATTTTCATGTCTTATGAGCGAATTACCTGCTGACTACCTTTATACTAAAGATCACGAATGGATCCAGTTGCACGATGATGGCACTGCGACGATCGGGATTACCGATTATGCTCAAGAGAGCTTAGGCGATATTACTTTTGTCGAATTCCCTGAGCTGGGTGCGACGCTTGAGATCGGAGAGACCTTCGGTGTGGTCGAGTCGGTGAAAGCGGCATCTGACCTATATATGCCTCTCGGCGGTGAAGTGACTGAAATCAATGAGGAAGTTGATTCCGCTCCGGAGCTGGTCAATCAGCAAGCGTTTACTCAAGGATGGCTGTTGAAGATTCGTCTGACCGACGATTCGCAAGTCGCCGATTTGATGAAGCCAGCGGCTTACGCCGAATTGATCTAAATTCAAGGTGCGCTCGTTTGATCGAGTGGTTGACGTTTTTTAAAGGAAGTGAGCTGTCTCGCTTCCTTTTTTGCTTTCTAAGGGTTCATCTATACGTCATTTTTCGCGTCCATTCATCAACGACGACAACAGCGACCACTTATGAAGCAAACCACCGAACCGACTGAGAACGATTGGACGATCGCCAATGCTGAAGACTATTATGGTCTCAAGCGCTGGGGCGGTGGGCATTTCTCAGTTGATGAAGATGGTTTTATGTTGGTGCACCCGTCGCGTGATCAACGCAGTATTCGTATCCATGACATTGTCACCGAGGCGATTAGCAAAGGGCTCAAGCCACCGCTGACAATTCGTATTCAGGATTTACTGCGCACCCGAGTCGTGGATTTAAACGAGCTCTTCGCACAAGCCATTAAAGACGAGGGCTATGCAGGAAAGTATCGCGGCGTGTTTCCAATTAAGGTCAACCAATTGCGCGAAGTGATCGAAGAGATCCAGGACGCAGGTAAGGCCTATCACTACGGACTGGAGTGTGGCAGTAAACCAGAGCTAATGATCGCTCTGGCGATGCATAAAAACCTGAAGTCCTTGATCATCTGCAACGGCTACAAGGATGATGAATTCATCAAACTCGCGCTCCAGGGACGACGCCTCGGCAAAGAAATTTTCCTCGTAGTCGAGCAGCTCAGTGAGGTGCCACGCATCATTCAGTTGAGTAAAAAGCTCGGCGTGCGGCCGTTGATTGGGTTCCGAATCAAACTGTCCACATCCGGCGAAGGGAAGTGGGCCAGCTCCTCAGGCGAAGATGCTAAATTCGGCCTAACCAGCCCCGAAATCATCGATGCCACGCGCCGCCTCAAGCGCGCGGGCTTGGAGGATTGCCTGCAACTTATTCATTTTCACATCGGCTCGCAGGTGCCCAATATTCAGACCATTAAAAAAGCCACCGTCGAAGCTACGCGTTTTTTTTGTGAGCTAAAAAAGATGGGCTTCCCCATGCGGCTGATGGATGTCGGCGGTGGACTCGGAGTCGATTACGATGGCTCGCGCAGTAATTACGAGAGCTCGATGAACTACACAATGCGCGAGTATGCGCGCGATGTGGTCTATAATATTAAAGCTGTTTGCGCCGATTCAGGTGTCGAGGTGCCCGATATTGTGACTGAGAGTGGGCGTTCGATTGTAGCGCCGCACTCGATCCTTGTAACCCGCGTGTGTGATCGTATTTCGAAGACTTCAGTCGACCCGAGGATCGCAAAGAAAAAGAAGCGCAACCCAATTTTGCGCGATCTTCAGGCGATTCTAATGAACGAGCATGGCTCCAGTCCTCTGGAGCGCTACCACGATGCGCAGCAGAAGAAGGAAGAGGCCAATAATCTCTTTTCACTAGGTTATCTCGATCTCGCTGAAAAAGCTGAGGCCGATGCGTCTTATTGGAAGATTTGCAAGCAGCTGGCAGAACAAGGAAAGGGCGCGGGCTATACACCCAATGAACTTGAGTCGCTGCCGCAGATGATGGCCGAGCAATACGTCTGTAATTTTTCAGTATTTCAATCACTGATCGATCACTGGGCCTGTGATCAACTGTTTCCAATTGCGCCGCTGCATCGTCTCAACGAGTCGCCAAATGTCGATGCCACTTTGGTTGACATTACCTGCGACAGTGAGGGAAAAGTTTCCAAATTTACTGATGTAGAAGATGTGCGCAGCACGCTTCGTTTGCATGAGCTCAATGCCAAGGATCCTTACTTCTTAGGTGTCTTTTTAGTCGGAGCCTATCAAGATATCATGGGCGATTTACACAACCTGTTTGGCCGGGTGAATGAGGTGCATGTCTTTCTTGAGGATGATGAGGATGACGGCTTTTATATTGAAGATTATATCAAGGGTTTTACGGTCAACGATGTGCTCGGCTTTACGCAATACGATGGTCACATCCTGACGCGCCAATTGAAGAAGCAAATCGATCGCGCCACTAAGGCCGACATCATCAAGCCGCGCGAAGGCACCCGCATGCTCGATGAATATGCTGAGATCCTTCGTGGACATACTTACCTTGCGACGTAACCCTCTAGGACTCCTGGCGTAAAGCCAGTCGCTACGAATGAATCATTGTGGTGAGCGGGTTTATCCCGCGATTGAATTGCGTGTTTGGATTTAGCCCCGCGATTACGTGAGGCCTTGCGAATGTATGACGATATGATGATGCTTATCTTTTCGCCTCATGAATAACCTTCACTCCAACGCATTGCTCCAGAGTATAAAAGACGCTCCTCTGCTCGTCGGCGCTTTACCAGAAGCCGCGTCATTGGATCGTGCTCTGCTCGGCATGCCGACGTCGGGCATGCGCTTAAATACCAATCAGAAACTGGGGCATTTATATGAGGACGCGCTGCATTTGCTGCTGATCGCATCGGATCAACTGGAGCTGCTCGCGGATCATGTGCAAGTATTCGATCGCAAGCAGATCACCTTAGGAGAAATGGATTACATCCTACGCACTGTGCGCACACAGCAAGTTTTTCAACTTGAACTGGCGGTTAAGTTTTATCTTGGCGTGCCGACTGCAGACGGTTGGCAATTTCCCGGGCCGGATCCGCACGATAATTGGCAGCGCAAGTTAGAGCACATGCGCACGCATCAGTTGCCATTGGCGCAACGACCAGAGGCGATGTCCTTATTGCGTGAGCGTTGGGGCTGTGAGCGGGTTGAGGTGCGTCAATTGATCTACGGCTGTATTTTTTATCCGATGGGAGTGGCTGAGTGCCCCTTGCCGGAAAGCGTGCGTCCGGATTGCCGAATGGGGCATTGGCTTTATACGCAGGATTGGGAGCGCTTTTTATCAGGCACATCAGAAGTCTGTGTGATTCCTAAACCACTGTGGCCGGTTCAGATGACTGCGGCGCTGCGCGAGTCATTGCCGCGCACATCCGTGGCAGCGTTACGCACAGCCAGCGCCGAGCGCTGCGTGATGTTTGTGCTGCCGGGTGCTGAGAAACCACATTTTTTGGTGCCAAATCATTGGCCTGGGTAGTCACGACTGCAATCAATCGACCCGCGGTCTTGCGCTCATAAGTGGGGGCGTCTATCGGTATGGTTTGTATTTATGAAATCGTCACCGCCAACACATACCGATTCGATCTCCGTTAAGGGAGCGCGTGAGCATAACTTAAAGAATATCAGTCTTAAGATCCCGCGTCAGCAATTAGTGGTGATCACCGGGGTGAGCGGTTCGGGGAAATCGTCGCTCGCATTTGATACGATTTATGCGGAGGGCTACCGGAAGTATATTGATAGTCTGTCGACCAAGGCGCGCATGGTACTCGAGCAAATTCCGCGTCCAGATGTGGATTTTATCCAAGGTCTATCGCCGGTGATCGCCTTGGAACAGCGCTCTGGTGGCGGTGGAAGCCCACGTAGTACGGTCGCAACCGTTACGGAGATTGCGGATTTTAGCAGGGTACTGTGGGCGGTCTGTGGCACGCCGTATTGCCCTAAGGATGGCGGACTGATTGAGCGGCGCTCGATGGATGATTGTTTAACGCGTGTGTTTGCTGAGCCTGAGAAGAGTCGCTTGATGATCCTTGCGCCATGGATGATTACCAAGCCCTCTATTTTACGAGGAGAATTACCGCGCTTGCAGCAACGCGGCTTTCAGCGTGTGCGAATCAACGGCGCGGTACGACGATTAGACGAGCCTGATTTGATCGATTCCAAGGCCTCGGAGATCGTGGTCGAAATTGTGGTGGACCGTATTGTGTTAAAGGCTGATCAACGCAGTCGTTTGGCAGATTCTTTGGATCTTGCTTTTAGTGAGGGTGGTGATCGCGCGATTGTATTGATCGAAGATAAAGCGGCGAAGGTCGGCTGGCGTGAGTTGCCGCTGAGTAATCGTCTAGCCTGTGTCACTTGTGGCGATGTGTATGATTCGATCTCGCCGCGGCATTTCTCGTGGAATCATGCCGAAGGAGCCTGCACTGAATGCGGTGGTCTGGGAGAGACGCTGCAATTTCAACCTGAGTTGTTAGTGCCAGACCCCTTGAAGTCAGTCAAGCAGGGCGCAATCAAGCCGTGGCGTCTCGGTTCGAAGCAGATGATCATTAGGCATAATGCCATCTTAAAGCAATTGGCTGAGCAATTGCCATTTGATCCAGATGTAGCGTGGGAAGACTTGGATGCTGAGGTACAGGCGCAAATTTTGCATGGAACGGGGAGCCGGCAGTTTAGTTTTAAATTGAAGGGTGGAAATTCGAAGCCAGAGGTGCTCGAGTTTGCTGGTGTGTTAGCTGATTTAGAGAACATGCGGCTCACCACCACGAGCGACGGATTGCGTGCGCGGCTGATGGCCTATCAAACCAGTAGTGTTTGTGAGACCTGTCATGGACGACGCTTGCGGCCGTCGAGTTTGAGTGTGTTAATTGAGGGAGTCTCCATTGCAGATTTCTTATGCCTGCCGCTGCACGATGCGCAGTCATTCGTGGGACAATTGGAATTGAGTGCAGACTACTCACCAGTGAGCGATGCGATTCATGGTTTGGCCGAACGCTTGTCTTTTCTGAATGAGGTAGGTCTGAGTTATTTAACCTTAAATCGTAGCTATGCCACTTTGAGCGGTGGCGAGGCACAGCGTGTGCGTTTAGCGACTCAGCTCGGGATGTCCTTGATTGGGGTGGTGTATATTTTGGATGAGCCGAGCATCGGCCTGCACCCATTAGATAATCGCCGTTTGATTCAAACTTTGCTCGGTCTGCGTGATCGGGGTAATTCCGTGGTCGTGGTCGAGCACGATGCCGACACCATGCGGGCGGCGGATCATTTGATCGAGCTTGGGCCAGGTGCTGGTGTGGAGGGCGGTGAACTAATTTTTGAGGGCGAGCCGCAGGTCTCGTATACTGCTGCAGGGAGCCGCTCAGGGTCGTTTTTGAGCGGGCGCCAGCGTGTGGAGAAATATGTGGATTCACTGAAGCCGACCAAGGATTGGTTGACGATCAAGAAGGCAAGTGAGAATAATCTTAAGTCAGTCGATGCTGCGTTTCCAGTTGGCTTGCTGACGGTGGTTTGCGGATTGTCGGGCTCGGGCAAGAGCACATTGGTCAATGGTGTTTTGGCGAAGGCTGCAGCGTTTAAATTGAACCGAGCGAAGTCGATACCAGGTAAACATGCAGGTGTGCAGGGCTTAGATAATTATACCTCAGTGGTACAGGTGGATCAGTCTCCGATCGGTCGCAGCCCGCGCTCGAATCCAGCGACTTATACCAAGTTGTTTGATCAATTGCGTGATCTATATGTAAAGTGTTCCTTGGCGAAGATCCGAGGTTATAAGCCGAGCCGCTTCAGCTTTAATGTGTCGGGTGGGCGCTGCGAGCGCTGCAAAGGCGATGGAGTCATCAAGCTCGATATGCAATTTATGGCAGACGTGTATTCGGAATGCACCAGTTGCCATGGTCAGCGCTATAACCGTGAGACTTTAGATGTGCGCTTTAAGGGCTTTAGCATCGCCGATGTACTGGCGATGAGTGTCGACGAGGCGTTGGCAATTTTTGATAAGCAGCCGCGCATTGCTGATAAACTGCGAACTTTGTCGGATGTAGGCCTAGGCTACATTAAGCTCGGCCAACCTGCGACGACCTTGTCTGGTGGCGAGGCGCAGCGAATTAAATTGTCATTAGAACTGAGCAAGCGCCAGCAAGGCGAAACGCTATATATTCTGGATGAGCCTACCACGGGGCTGCACTGGTTAGATGTACAGCGCTTGATGGATTTGTTGTTCAAGTTGCGTGATGCCGGCAACACGATTTTGATCATCGAACATGATCTCGATGTGATCCGCTTAGCGGACTGGGTGATTGAACTCGGTCCAGAGGGCGGCGATGGCGGTGGTCAAATCGTGTTCGCCGGCGATGTCGCAACCTTTGAAGCTGGCAACCTCACGCCGACACAACAGGTGTTTACCTAGCCTCCTTGGTGAAAGGTGAGGGAGGTTTTTTGATTGGAGGGCAACGCACTGTCGTTGCTGCTTAAAGCGTGACTGGTGCAAGACGCATGGAAATGACAGAGCATTTCCCTCCAACGAGATTTCTGGAATTGGATTAATCTCTGCCCAAGGCCTTCTCAACATCAGCGCCGCTGGGGGATTGGAAGGCGCTGAGCTGAAACTCGGGGAGGATCGAGAGTAGGTGATCAAAGATGTCGCCTTGGATGTTTTCAAAGTTGGCCCATGCGGTGTCGTTGGCGAAAGCGTAGAGCTCGATCGGTAGACCCGTCTGGGTTGGCGCGAGCTGGCGCACGATAAGTGTCATGCCGCTTTGGTGTATCTTCGGGTGGTTGCGTAAGTAGGCGACGCAGTAGGCGCGGAAGGTACCAACGTTAGTGAGGCGTCGGCCGTTAATGAGTTCGGAAAAGTCGTCTGCAACGTCGGCGTTGTATTTTTGAATGTCTTCGAGTTTCGTTTCAAGGTAGGGGCGTAGGATACGGATACCTTCGAAGCGCTCGAGTAGTGTTTCGTCGGCAAACTGTATACTACGCAGATCGATGTAGAGCGAGCGCTTGATGCGGCGGCCACCAGATTCGCTCATGCCGCGCCAGTTTTTAAAGGAGTCGGTGATCAGCGCGTAAGTCGGTATCGTGGTGATCGTTTTATCCCAATTCTGTACTTTGACAGTGGTTAGAGAGACGTCGATTATGTCGCCATCAGCACCGCGCCCAGGCATTTCGATCCAATCGCCAACCATGACCATGTTGTTGACCGAGAGTTGAAAGCCCGCGACTAGACCGAGAATGGCATCCTTAAAAATGAGAAGCAGGATGGCGGTGACCGCACCGAGCCCAGAGAAAAAAACGAGGGGCGATTTGCCGAGGACGGCGGAGAGGATGAAGATACAACCGACGAGGTTGATGACTAGCTTAGCGGCTTGGATGAAGCTCTTGGCAGGAAACCGTTTGCCGACGGGGAGTTGATCCCAGATGGAGCGGCAGAAGTTGAGCAGGCCATCGATAATCAAGAGGGCGATGACGATTAGGTAGGTATTTACGACGACTTGGCAAAAAGCGATGAGCTGTGGGTGGCTTGCAAAAAGTGTCGGCGTGAAGATGTGTATGATCGCCGCGGGGACAATATGTGAGAAGCGTATAAGAACACGTTGCTTTGTGAGCTGATCATCCCATTTGGCCCCAGATTTATGAATCAATGGATGGATGATCGCGCTGATGAAGCGCTTGGCGGCGTAGTTGGCTAACCAAGCGAGTATCGCGAGGTAAAGTGCCGATAGGAGCAGTCCCAAAACTTCGGCGATCCCGACGAAGAGCTGAAACTGTAGGAGCCAAGAAGAGATATTATCTGCAGACATAAAAAGAGTGATAGGGAATTCGTTGCGCCATTACAATCATAGAGGCGTAGATCTTTTGGGGTTTTGTTGGATTGGCTTGCCTGAAACGGGGAATTTGTTCAGGGTGTTTCAATGCGTCTCTTTTTTATTCTCAGCACTATATTCATGACCTTTTCATTTGAGGCTAAAGCGAACGTGAGTGATTCATACGCGGTTCAGCGTATTCTTGAGCGCTATACGGAGACCTTAGGTGGGCTAAGATCGGAGGCGGCATTGTCTTCGCTGAGTATTGAAGGATCTCAGGTTCAGGACGGGGTGAGCTATCAATTTTTGATGCGTAAGAAGCGCCCGAATTCGATTCGTTATCGTTTGACTGCAGGTGAGACGTCGATTGTTTGCGGCTTTAATGGGCGTCAAGGCTGGCAGCGCACAGAGGTCGGAGCCGAGGTGACGATTGAGGACTTGTCGACCGATCAACTCTCAGCACTTAGTAATGAAGCTGATTTTGACAGTCCCTTGATTCGTCATTTGGAGAAACCTTGGAATCAGATCTCGCTTGTTGGTAATGAGCAACTTGGCGATACGTACGTTCATGTGTTGGAGGTGAATGAATTTCATAAGCCTTTTGTGCGTTACTATCTTGATTCAAGGAGTGGGCTGGTTCTTAAGCGTGTACAAATTCATCCGGATGGAACGTTCGGTTTAGAGACACAGTATCGGGACTACCGCGATATCAATGGCTATCAGTTTGCATTCGAGGTCGAAAACCGAATTGGAGACCAGCCACTATCACTAGTTAGAATTGAGACGATTGATGTGAACCCTGGCTTGTTGGGCCTCTATTTCGAAAAACCGAACAATTGATCAGGCAAACATTCCGCGGTATTAAACTAGTAGCGGAGCGAATTTGTTGGAGCTGCTGTTGGCAAAGATTGTCTCGACCAAGCTTCATGTCATATAATCAACTGCATTGCACACTAGTTGTGTCCGATATTTTTGTCGTCTAGGTTGCCTTTTAATTGAATGTCGAGCTTGAGACGTTCGATTTCGGATTGTAGGAAGTGAGCAAATTTCTGGTAGCGTAGTACAATGCCACGCGTTTCTAGAAGCTCCTGCTTGAGCAACGCAGATGAGCAAAGCGTATAGATCGCTAGATCGAGCGCGTTTTCAGGTTCACTGATGTTAGCTAAAAATTGTAGCACTTCCTTGGGAATGTCTGCGCCGAGTCGACGCTGGGTTTGAATCAGGCTGAGTAGTTGGCTGTTCAGAGACGCGATCTGGTCTTCGGGACCACCTGATTCGCTGAGAATTTGACGAATACGGGCTGTGCGGTAAGGGTCTTCGCTGACAATCGATTCGAGCTCCACGCGGGCGAGTCCTTGCAAGACAAGATTCGAGCTGCCGTCGGGGTTCTTTTTGCAGGCCCGTACGACGCCAATCGCTGCGATCGAGTAAGACTTTTCGGAGTGCTTCACGCCTTCGCTGCGCTCGTCAAGGGTCGCGACTGCGAAGATGCGGTCATTGTTGAGCACGTCGCTGAGCATCTCTTTGTAGCGCGTCTCAAAGATGTACAGCGGCATCATCGCCTGAGGAAAGAGCACGGAATTGCTGAGTGTCATGACAGGAACTACGCTTGGAATTGCACTATCTTCTATCATGACTGGTAGTTTAACTGCTTTTTTTGGTGTTGGTCTATTTCCACTCATCAGGATGCATCTTGGCGTGATCGGGTTCTGTGGTCTCGGCATAGTAAACCGCCATGCGGAAGTAGCGCATGCGATCGTCTGGTATGCATTGATCTTTTAACTGGGCTTCCTCGAATAGTACCTCGGGGGACCGACCTTGGAGCTCGTAGATTTCGCAAATGCCGATGTCGATGAAGTTGCGTGCAGTGGCGACATCCATGCGTGGGATGCGCATGAGTGGCGAGTTAAGTGCTTCATAGTCGACTTTCTTTTTTTTCTTGGGCGGCAACATTAGTTATAGTTGAAGCTATAATTCTACGAAATGCAATCAGTTCGACTCAGCGCGCCTTTTTTGTGTCACAGTCAGGGACAGTGCCTGTTAGGTGCGACACGGGATGAGACATAGTGTCTCTATTTCGCATGTTCCGTGCTCATTTGTATGCTGTAGTGTAACATGAAAGTATATAATATACAGTGGCTTATGGGATTTATTTACTCGTGGCATTGCAATTGCTTTGCAGTTGGCATGGCTAAAATAATTGGAATCGATCTAGGCACGACTAACTCTTGCATGTCCGTAATGGAAGGCGGGGAATCTGTTGTCATACCAAATTCGGAGGGTGCACGCACCACTCCTTCTGTTGTGGCTTTCGCTAAAGATGGCGAACGTCTCGTAGG
>Ga0066605_10002521_pt1 | contig 11597 bp, 4 predicted proteins | sample SaaInlLV_DNA_10m_FD_60385 | JGI IMG/M metagenome (GOLD analysis project Ga0066605, IMG submission 60385) | Marine microbial communities from expanding oxygen minimum zones in the Saanich Inlet - SI075_LV_DNA_10m | ecosystem: Environmental > Aquatic > Marine > Unclassified | place: British... | reverse complement strand
ATTTCAGTTAACATCGTGATTTGAGGTTCGGGCCAAGCTGCAGAAGAAGAGCCTAGCTCAACTTTGGCAACAACCGTTCGCAGCCCCTTGTCCTTGATCATCGGAACTGGCTTGCCACTGACGGGGCAAGCCAACACCACAGTTTTAAAGGAGGTAGGCTTCACCAACTGGAACTCAATCTTAGCCTCATCAATCTTCTTAATCCAAGGGTCTTCCAAAGCAAACTTAAAGCTCACGGGAAACCCTTCTATGGGATTCTTTTGTGGATCAATTCCAGAAACGTAACCAGAGCTATCTGATTTCAATTCAGCCTCAATCTTCTGACCATCCACCTTCAAACCCGTGATGGATAACTTCTCGTAGCTGAAAGGGGGAGAAAAACCAATGGTCTTAAACCTTAAGTCGCAAGTTGCGTTATGCTTTCCTGAATAGGGGATGGAGATAGAGGCATCTAATTTCTCTAGCCCGATAACCTCTTTTTTCTCCTTTGAAAGATTTGAGCTTCTTTTTTTATTTTCAGAGACAACTAGCCTCGCCTTAAAATCGAGAGATAGTGAATCAGCAGGAACCCGGGCTTCACAAAGAATCGTTCCAATAGGTTTCTTTAAAAAAGCCATCACTTCATCATGGTTAAACTTCCAGATTACACGATGATCTTTAATTGTTCCCTTTTCTGGACCAGCATCAACTGGTGGGACTGGCAAATTAAGAGTTAAATTGAAAAACAGCTTTTCATCCTTCAGATTGGACAAGCCTCCATCGGCTTCAGATTTTTCTCGAATGATCGCAATTCGGATTTTATCTCCCTCTAAAAAATACCTCGGCATCAGAAGATCTTCATTTTCCAAAATAGGTAGCGCTCTCGATAAGCTCTCGAATCCATATTCGAACTGTTCATATCGATCTGCTTTATTTTTTGCATCTTTATGACTCGAATGTCGTAGGAGAGTCAGTTCTTTGTGATTTGTCTTGTCTCCTCCACCACCCAAGTCTTCTCCGACAATGTACTCACCAAAGTTAGCCATTTGACTTTCCATCTTATTGAAGTAGCGTTTGACCTTGTAAGTGCCGCTACCATCTGAGTCAAGAGTGATCTCAACATCTTGTCGAATACACCCCTGCAAGAACAACATAAAGAGTCCGAAAAGAAAAAGGGAACGACTCCACATATCGAAGCTCCAATAAAATTGACTCAGACAATATAAACTATAAACGTCGAGCAAAATAGCACCCACTCATCGGCACCACTTATAACTTTAAAAACTTGCTGACTTCAAAAAAAACTAGCAAATTTTCAAAAAGGAATTCCCTTATTTTAAAATACTAGACCTTCCCCATAGGGGAGGGTCTAGTATTAATTTATTTTCTTTTTGAATAGATATGAGTCGCGACCCCGTGGATCGTTTCGAAACTCTCAGCCACAGTTTCCGCTAAGGTTGGATGGGCATGAATCGTACCCGTCAGGTCTTCTAAGACAGCACCCATTTCAATAGCCAGTGCTGGTTCTGCGATTAGTTCCCCAGCATTCGTCCCAACGACCGCTGCACCAAGGACTCTTTCTGTCTCTGGGTCAACAAGCACTTTCGACATACCTTCTGCCCGACCCATGGCCAAAGCTCGACCAGAAGCAGCCCAAGGAAACTTACCCAGTTTATAAGGGATGCCTTTCTCCTTAGCTTCTATTTCAGTGAGCCCAACCCAGGCCACTTCTGGGTCGGTGTAGATCACCGAAGGAATACAGACATTGTCGTACTCTGTCTTGCCATCCAAAATATTATCAACTGCAACCCTAGCCTCTTTGCTCCCTTTGTGTGCCAACATAGGATTCCCAACCACATCACCGATTGCATAGATGTTGGATTGCCCGGTCTGCATTGATTTGGACACATTGATAAAGCCACGGTCATCGGTTTGGATACCTGCGTTGCCTAGTTCTAGTTTATTAGAATTAGGGCGACGACCGATACAGAGAAGCACTCGATCAAAAGAACCCTCCTGAACTCCATCGGCGTTCTCAAAGCTCACTTTGATTTTCTCACCTTCTTCTGAGAGCGATTTCACCATGGTCTTGGTCATCACCTTATCAAAAGTAGCTTTCACCATGTTCTCAAGTGGTTTGGCAATATCACGGTCACAACCATTGGCTAAATAGTCCAATGCTTCAACCACCGTTACTTTTGAACCAAGTCCAGCGTAAACGCTCCCCAACTCAAGGCCAATTACCCCTCCACCAACAACCAAGAATTTCTCAGGAATGTCCTTAAGTTCCAGAGCACCAGTTGAATCCATCACTCTCTCAGATTTAAGATTGAGGGGTCCAGGCACCACAGGCACAGAGCCAGTAGCAATGATGCAATGATCGAAATCCAAAAACTCCTGACCCTCAGATGTCTGAATGGAGATTTGATTATCACTCACAAAAGAAGCTAACCCTTGAATCATCTCCACCTTTCGAGCTTTGGCCAAACCCTTCACTCCGCCGCGAAGTTTTTCCACGACACCATCTTTAAAGGATCGGACCTTGTCGATATCGATTTTGGGTTCATCAAAAAATATCCCTGCTTCAGAAGCGTGCTTTGCTTCATCCAGAACCTTTGCCACATGTAGCAAAGCCTTTGAAGGAATACAACCTACATTGAGGCAGGTTCCCCCTGGATGAGAAGCCTCTACCATCACAACATCCAGTCCGCGATCTGCCGCGTAGAATGCTGCCGTATAACCTCCAGGTCCCGCTCCGATGACGACAAGTTGAGTCTTTTTGATCATCTCAACCTCCTAGAAGAGTTCGTTCGATGTTTTCCAGAATTTGGGAGAGTTTCATCATAAAGCGAGCTCCATCTGCCCCATCTATAACACGGTGGTCATACGACAAGGTCAGTTGAGTGCACTCTCGAGGTTGGAATTCTCCATCAATCCATTTTGGCTTGGTTTCTGAACGGCCAACTCCAAGGATGGCCACTTCTGGCCAATTGACGATTGGCGTGAAGTGAGATCCACCAATGCTTCCTAAGCTAGAGATGGTCATCGACCCTCCGCTGAGGTCATCTTGAGTCACCTTTCTATCCATCGCTCGCTTCGCCAGATCCTTCACATTTTTCCCAATGTCAAAAATGGTCATTTGATCAACATCTTTCAACACAGGAACCATTAGTCCAGCAGGAGTATCTACAGCCACACCTATATTGACATAGTCCTTGAGAATAATCTCTCCAGTCTCCTCATCAAGGCTAGCATTGAACTGAGGAAATTCCTTCAGGCAAATGGCCAAAGCTTTAATGATGAAGTTCGTTGGGGAAACACTGCTTCCCTTGGCTTTAAATTCTTCTTTGTTACGCTTCCCAAGTTCGATCAATTTTGTGAGGTCGACTTCATTGAACTGAAAGACATGAGGAATACGGTTCCAACACATCGACATACGTTCACTAATGATAGAGCGTATATTGCTCATTTTCTCACGACGAACCTCTCCAAACTTACCGAAGTCTGGAAGCGAAGGCCAATCTGCAGAAGCCATTCCTCCGACTCCACCGCTGGATGGTGTTGAACGATTCCCAAGCTTAAGCCCCTTAACGTGAGCCTTAAGGTCCTCTACCGCAATACGTCCACCTCGCTTACTGCCAATCACAGCTGAAAGGTCAACACCTAGTTCTCGAGCTAACTTCCGAGTCGCTGGTCCCGCCGCAATATTAGCTCCAACCGATGAAGCGCTTTTTACTTTAGGGGTCTTCGGCTCTCTATTTGGTGGAAGATCAGGCTTTAATGCTTCTTGGACAGGCTCATCCTTAGCTGTTGGTGCAGGAGGTACGGCACCAGCCAAGACCGACATCTTAACAATTGGTTGCCCTACGGTGATTTTGTCACCTTCACTAACCAATATCTCAAGAAGTTTCCCCGATGAAGGTGCAGGAACTGGCAAGACAGCTTTATCCGTCTCTATCTCAAGCACGGCATCTCCCTCATTCAAATCCTCACCAACTTTCGCCGGAATGGCTGTCACGATTCCACCCTCAACACCTTCACCCAAATCGGGTAACGTCACATCCGCTGAACCTCCTGCAGGAGATTCCGAAGAAGTAACGACCGCTTCGGTTTTAGACTCCGCTTCACGACTTCCTTCTGAAGCCTTTGTAGCAGAACCTGCTTCAAATGTAGCAATGACCTGACCAACGGTTATTTTATCTCCTTCAGAGACAAGAATCTTACCAATCACACCTCCTTCAGGTGCAGGAACCGGCAAAACAGCTTTATCCGTTTCAATTTCAAGGATAGGATCATTGGCACTCACGGATTCACCCGCTTTCACGGAAAGAGCCGTCACGATCCCTCCTTCAACACCTTCGCCTAAATCTGGAAGTTTGATATCACTCATGATGAGAACCTCCGATCAAAGGGGAAAAGATGAGGTTTTCTCGGGGTTGATCCCAAGTTCACCAATGGCTTTTTCGACAACAGACACCTCGATCTCCCCTTTATCGGCCAAAGCCTTTAGGGAGCGAAGAACAATGCTCTCTGTGTCAATTTCAAAGTAACGTCGCAATTCCTCTCTGGAAGAAGACAATCCGTTACCATCTGTTCCCAAGCAAGTCAATCCACCTGGGACCCACTTTGAAATCCCCTCAGGCAAAAGACGCACATAGTCAGTAGAAGCAACGAACGCTCCCTTTTCACCCTCAAGTTGCTCTTCTAGATAACTCTTCTTCGGCGTCTCAGCCGGATGAAGAACATTCCAACGCTCTGCTTCCATTGCTTCGTTCCGAAGACGGGTAAATGAAGTCACGGACCAGACGTCGGCAGCCACACCATATTTCTCTTCAAGGATAGCAGCTGCTTTAATCGCTTCTTTTAGAATCGTCCCTGAGGACATGAGCTGAACTTTCTTTTTAGCCTTTGATTTGCTTTTGATCAGTTTGTACATCCCACTAACGATTCCCTCTTCAACGCCCTTAGTTTTTGGCATTGGAAGCTGTTCGTAGGTTTCATTGTACACCGTGAGGTAGTAAAATACCTTCTCATTGTTCACATACATACGTTTCAGACCATCTTTCACGATGACAGACAATTCATAGGCATAAGCAGGATCATACCCAAGCACATTGGGTACGGTTGAATTTACCAGATGAGAATGGCCATCTTCATGCTGTAAACCTTCACCGTTCAGGGTTGTTCTTCCCGCAACAGCTCCGATCAAGAAACCTTTACATTTCATGTCCATCGCTGCCCAAATAAGGTCCCCGACCCTTTGGTGACCAAACATGGAATAATAAATGTAGAATGGCACCATATTGATGCCAAAAGAGGCATACGCCGTTCCTGCGGCGATAAACGAAGACATGGCCCCTGCTTCGCATAAACCTTCTTGGAGCAACTGGCCATCCGTGGCCTCACGATAAGACATCAAAGATTCCTTATCAACGGGATCGTATATTTGACCTTTTGAAGAATAGATTCCAAACTGTCGGAACATCCCTTCCATACCAAAGGTGCGCGATTCATCAGGAACAATGGGAACGATGTGTTTGCCAGAAACCTTATTGGCACAAAGACCCGTCAGCAAAGTCACAAAACCCATCGTCGTAGAGACCTCTCGGCCGCCAGAACCCTTCGTGAATTTCTCATAGAAAGTGTTGTCTGGCATCTCCAATGCATCTGCCTCTTCAGAGCGCGAGGGCAAATATCCACCCAATTCCTGACGACGACGTCGCATGTAATCCAAAACTTTAGAATCTTCAGATGGACGATAAAAAGGCGCCTCAGCAACATCCTCTTCTTTGATAGGGATTTTGAATCTAGAGCGGAATTTTTGCAATTCATCTTCGTTGAGTTTCTTTTGATTGTGAGTTGTATTTCGACCCTCACCAGCTTCGCCAAGGCCGTATCCCTTGACCGTCTTGGCTAAAATCACCGTTGGGCGACCGTTACTTTCATGAACGGCTCTGTAGTAAGCAGCAAAAATCTTGCGAGGGTCATGACCACCACGTCGAAGACGTTTAATCTGGTCATCACTCAAATTTTCAACCATTTTCTGAAGTTCAGGTGAACGACCAAAGAAATGCTGGCGGATATAAGCGCCATCAGAGACGCTATATTTCTGATAATCTCCGTCAACGGCTTCACCGAAAGCTCGGGCTAATTCACCAAACTCGTCTTTGGCGATCAGGTCATCCCATTCAGTGCCCCAGACAACTTTCAACACATTCCATCCAGCACCTCTAAAACTACCTTCCAATTCTTGGATGATTTTGCCATTTCCTCGGACGGGACCATCGAGACGCTGAAGATTACAATTCACAACAAAGATAAGGTTGTCGAGGTTTTCCCGACCAGCCATGTTGATTGCCCCAAGACTTTCGGGCTCATCGGTTTCACCATCACCTAAGAAAGCCCAAACTTTGGAATCCGAAGGTTTCACAAAGCTGCGATTTTCCATGTATTTCATAAAACGAGCTTGATAAATAGCCATGATTGGCCCTAAACCCATTGAAACCGTTGGAAACTGCCAAAAGTCAGGCAAAAGTTTTGGATGAGGGTATGAAGGAAGTCCACCTTCACTGTTTCCGGCCATCTCTCGTCGAAAATGAAGAAGTTGTTCTTCTGATATGCGACCTTCTAGGAAGGCTCGAGCATAAATCCCAGGAGACGCGTGCCCCTGAAAATAGACCAAATCACCCAGTTTATTAGGTGTTCGACCCTTAAAAAAGTGGTTAAAAGCTACCTCATATAGGTGAGCAGCAGAAGCGAATGTCGATATGTGACCACCGATCCCTTCACTTTTCTTGTTAGCAGAAACCACCATGGCCATGGCATTCCAACGAACCAAACTGGTGAGCTCTTGCTCGAGGATGTGATCACCTGGGTAAACAGGTTGCTCTTCAGGCTTGATGGTATTTAGGTATGGAGTGTTGGCCGACGAAGGCAATGCCACCCCTGAGGTTTGAAGTAGGTCAGTGAGTTTCTTTAATAAAAAGAAAGCTCTGTCATTTCCATCCGTCTTGAGGATGGATTCCATGGACTCCATCCATTCGTCAGTTTCCTCTGGATCCATATCCGGAGGGAGTTTCGCGAAAGCGTTGATCATATTGTCTTTCCTTTTAATCACATCGGTTTGGAGGGGGAGATCAACTCGCCAACGTCACCTGATGGAATCAGTCAAGGTTAAAAATAGGCCTTAAGCCGAGGGGGATCATACGGACGCCCCATGAAAAGCAAAATATTTGACCATTTCAATCATTCCCTCGCAACGGTGTGAACCCTTCATCTGGAGAATTCAACATAGCTGGCCTTAAAGAGAGGGCAGCTTCCGACCAGAGGACTGGGAGATGAAGGGGGATATCAGCATCGGGTCAGTCTTGTTGACCTCTGCACCAACTTGTTCGTCAGCTTGACTTGAGCAGGTTCAGAGAGTCATTCAGCTTGATATGCCTTCTCTCCAAGGCATCTTCCAACCAGAGTCTTCTTCGCTCTGGGTCTTGTTCATTGATTGCTCCTTCAGCTTCCAACTGATCTTCCAGAAGTCTCAGAGGTTATGGGCGAGACAAATGAAATACACCTGAGCCTTTTTCCATTGGGGTGCGTTGGTCATGACTTCTTCTCACCCAAACGGTTCTTGATCTCGTCAAACACCTTTTCGATGTCCCAACACATCTTATAGAGCAGAGCGTCAATTCCTGGTTTGACGCTGTGATGCAGGTTCGTCAAAAAATTGAATACCTTGCCACTGGAGATGCACCGGTAGCTCACCGGAGAATGATGATCTCATCTGTTTTGCTACGGACCATCTGATTGCAAAAGCACTCCTTGATTGACAGCCTTATCCATTTCAAACTCGAGATCTTTCTCAAGCTCGAATCGAAGATTAGACTTTCAGAGACTCAGAAAATAGACCGCCTTCTTCTTCATCTCCACCCAGAATTTATAATCGATGATTGCGCGATCCCAAACATAGATAGTCCGGATTCTCTTGCCGGCAAGTTGCCTCATCTCCTCGACATTCCTCTTGCAGGCCTTGAGGTCACTCTCCTTCTTAGCGTCGTATCCAATCTCGGCGAAAGCAAAATGGCTGAGCTCCAAGCTACTATAATTGAGGCATAGCGATATCACAAAGGAAGGTGAACTGTGAATTCGCGTTGCGCGCGCCGAGAGGTGTCAACGGAGTGTTCTACGAGCGACATTATATCACTACTGAATCCATAGCCACCTCGAGACATTTTGCCCCCCCAGAAATGACAACCCTCAGAAACGATCCTAGGCAGGCATCATGAGTTTCGAAAGACCGTTTTCAGCGTGCTTCCATTCACATCGTTGTTCCCTCGATGAGATCGGCCATATGATCCCCTTTCATGGGCACAGACACGACTCCCGTCCAAATTGAAAACTACGAGGTCATTCGAGAGATTGGCCGCGGAGGCATGGGATTCGTCTACCTTTGCCGAGACTCTGAGCTGGATCGTGTCGTCGCCCTCAAGGTCATGCGGCAAGATAAGACCAAAAACTCTAGGCCCAACGACCGTCAACGCTTCATTCGTGAGGCCGTGACAACCGCACGGCTCCAACACCCAGGCATCCCCCCCGTCTTTAGTGTGCGTCGAACCCACGACAACCAGATTTATTACGCCATGAAGATGATCGATGGAAGGCCCCTCGACGAAATCCTAAAAGCCCTTAAAACCGAAGACCCAGCGACCGTCGAGCACTTCACCAACCACCGACTGGTCGACATCCTCAGAGAGGTTTGCAAAACCCTCAGTTATGCACACGCCAAAGGGTTCATTCATCGAGACCTCAAACCCTCCAACATCTTCGTTGGAGACTTCGGGGAAGTCTATGTCATCGATTGGGGACTAACTAAAAAGATTGATGTTTTAGCCTTACCAGACCGTGCTCTGGATGACGAGGAATCCACCATCCTCGAGAGCATATCCGATCAAGACACACAAGAGTATCTGCAACGAAAAAAAATCATTCGACCTCCGGAAGATGACGACTCTTTAACCCTCCAAGGAGACATGCTTGGCACCCCAGCCTACATGCCTCCAGAACAAACCATTCGAAACCACGAGCTCACCATCCAAGCTGATGTCTACGCCCTAGGAGTTATTCTCTATCGAATGCTCACTTTGTCTCTGCCCGTCGACGCAAGGAACCTCAAATCTCTCGTTATTGCCAAACGAGAAGGCAAACTCCTTCATCCTGACCAAGTCGCACCTGACCGAGACATTCCACCCGAACTCGCAGCCATTGCCATGCAGGCGATGGCCACCCAACCCGATGACCGTTTTGATTCAGTCAGTGAGTTCAGTCAGGCACTAGAGTTTTGGCTAGACGGCAGTAGTCAGTTTCGACGAGTTGATCTAGTAGAGTTCTCCCCCGATAACTTACTCGTTCTACCTAAAGAGTCATTCCATCACTGGTCGATCAGTGATCAGGTGATCAAAGCTGGGCTCTCACAAGATCGTCGATCAGGCACCACTCGACTTTTCTTAAATCAGTCTTTTTCAGGAGACCTTCGCCTTTCTCTCAATCTTCGAGTTCTGACACCACCCACCAAAGGAGAAGTGCTCCAACCCTTTGGCATCATCTTTCGTTCCAGCCATCCAGACCCAGAACAGACCATCGATCATTACCGTCTTCACCTTGCAGAGAATAACAACAACCGTCTTTCTCTAACAAAGAATGAATCTGAAATTGCCTCCAACGAAAACCACGTTTTTGAGCCAAACAAAAAAAACCACCTTGTCATCGAGTCCACAAAAGAGGGAATTCGCGTAACCGTGAACTCCCGCCTTGTCCTATCCTGTCCAGACCATAGCCCATTAACTGGAGGTTGGATTGGTTTTCAACATCAAGGCCAACCTGTCATCTATTCCAAACTAATGGTCATGACAAGAGGCCTCCCTCTCAAAACCGACACCATTGCCATACCAGAAACCCTCATGGCAGAAGGCTCTTTCCGCGCAGCCCAACGTCACTTCCTCGATATTTTTCATAACCACCGCCACCGCTATATCGGGTCATGGGCTTGTTATCGAGCTGGAGTCGCCTCCTTTAGGAAAAACCAAAGCAGAAAACAGGCGATGACGATTCTTTCACAACTCCTAAATACTCGACAGAAAGAATTGGTCAATCTGGGTCTTGCCCGTATTGAACTCCTTGAAGGCCGACCCATGGAAGCCGCCCTCCAAATAGAAAATATTTTGGAGGGAACTCCCCCCAATATCCTTCTTCGGTCCGTTGCTGACTTCACCCACGAGCACATTCAAAACCTCTTAAGAGATATCAATGAACACGATTGGGCTGTCATCGATCGCTGGATCAAACTCACCCTCCTTCTGGATCGTCGCCTCGAGAGGCAGGACTCCCTCTCAATCCCTCTATTGTGGAGGTGGTTCTCCCTGACAATGACAGAGCACCCAGACCATCTCAATGGCTGCATATCCTATTTTCGAGAGGTCTATGGAGGTGGTCGCGGTGAGTTCGGCAAACTTATCACCAATGAGCAGCAACTCTCACGCTTGGTTCAAAGAACCCTCCAGATGAAAAACCATTCCTTTCTTCTCGAAAAGCTCATGCGCCTCATTCTATGGCATGAGGACCCAATCGAAGACCTAGAAACCCTTGGGCGGTTCTATCTGAGCTCTGGCCACGAAAAAATCGCCTTACAAATTTTTCAGCAACTCATCACCATCTGCACCAATGCTGGCATCACGGTGCCCTCGGCTCCAGCCATCTATGTTTCAGTTTACCTATGGATACACGGAAGTTACGACGAAGGTCGTCGATATTTAAAAGCCATGACCAGAAACTGTAAAAGCTGGGGGCCATCAGACGCCTACTTCTTCTTAGGTTTAGATGATTACAGAAGGGGCCGACGTCTCAATGCGGTCAATCGCTGGAAAGCTATCCAAATCAAAAGCCAGCAAGTCATGCCTCATCGTCACGGTATCGCCAGCGCTCTTTTAGGAGAGGCAAGTTACGACCCCATTGAAGCTGGGGTTCCCGACCGTCACGACTACCGCCTACTCTTTAACCTTTTTGTTGGGCTCCGCTTTTACCTTGACTGGAAAGAGGGTGGAGACCAGAATTGTCGCACTGCTGCGACAGAACTTCTCAAAGAAGCCCATGGACTTCAAAACCCTTCATATGATATTTATTCATCCTCAGAGTTTTTCCTTCGCCAACCCTTAGAAGAAATGGGAGCACCCCTTGGAGGACGCCCTGCCCCTGAAAATTTAGGCGAAGATGAAAAGGCTTGGCTGAAAGATCTCATCTTCACCATCAAGGCAGAAGTCCAAGAAAAGAAGACGAACCCATGAAGGACAAATTACTGAGAGCCTCTCTCTCAGAGCAGCACCTGCGGATTATCTTCGTTGAGGTGAATTCTCTAATAAAATATTCTATCAAAAGAAATACCCCTCCCATTTCTTGTAAAAGCCACTATCTAAAGGCCATCACCTCTGGCCTTCTAACGAGCCCTCTTCTAAGCCAAGACGAGCGCTATACCTTGCGTTGGCACTACGGACAAAGTTTTGAAATTCTCGTCGATGTGAATCATGAAGGTGGCATTAGAAGCACCATCGACCTTCCTTCACAAGAAGAGAACG
>Ga0066605_10002520_pt1 | contig 11598 bp, 10 predicted proteins | sample SaaInlLV_DNA_10m_FD_60385 | JGI IMG/M metagenome (GOLD analysis project Ga0066605, IMG submission 60385) | Marine microbial communities from expanding oxygen minimum zones in the Saanich Inlet - SI075_LV_DNA_10m | ecosystem: Environmental > Aquatic > Marine > Unclassified | place: British... | reverse complement strand
CGTAAATCAATACACGTTGATGGTGGTGTCAATGCCGAGGTTTCATTTATACTGAGAAATATGGGAGTTAGTTCCTCTGTTTCCGGTTCCTACTTATTTAATGAGACAAGCATTGGAAATGCATTAATGAATCTTACTTCAAGAGAGATTGATTCAAAATACGTTATTCAAGACTTTATGACCCCGCTAAAGGAAGCACCTCATATCTTTGGGGAAGAGAAAACAACAAAAGAAATTTTGCAATGTGTTGAAGATGGGAAAATGGGATTTGCACTTATCATGAATGCGAGCAATGAGCTTACGGGTCTTGTTTCTAGTGCTGATATTAGAAAAGCACTTTTAAGTAAAATTGATACCCCAAAAACTATCACATCTGATGATTTAATAAATAGAACGCCCATTACTATAAATGGAAAAGCAACAGTCGATGCATTGCTTTTAAAAATTAAATCATGTCCATTCCCAATAATGTACCTGCCCGTTGTAGATGACAAAGGAAATGCAATTGGAATTGTTAATTTTGTGCACCTCATTAAAGGAGAAATATGATTATTGAACTCAAAAAAAATATAACCGCGGATAAAATAGAAGATTTAGCACTTCAGAACCGTGCATTTCATATCCAAAATTTAGATTCAGATTTCCTTGTCACCAGCGCTTCAGTAAAAACCCTGAACGATAGACTATCTGCATATGCGGAAAAGCATTGGGTATTTGAAAACGATATGCAACTTTCTTCAAGAAAGTTTAAAAATAGTACTAGAGAAATTAAACTAAAGGAAGGATTGTCCATAGGTGGAGAAAACAAAAACACTTTACTGATCGGCGGGCCTTGCTCAGTAGAATCTGAAGCTCAAATTCGATCGGCATCCGAATTACTTCAAGGCTTAAATCTTAGCGTTCTTCGCGGAGGATGCTATAAGCCGAGAACAAGTCCGTACTCCTTTCAGGGCATGGGTTTAGCGGGCCTAGAACTTCTTTCTAAAATGAGAGATGAGTTTGGTCATCTTATCATTTCTGAGGTTCGTGATGCTACGCATGTGGCTGAGATTATTGCGCACACTGATATCATTCAAATAGGTGCGAAAGCAATGTATGACCAAGGGATACTCCGGGCTTGCGCAAAAACACAAAAGCCAGTAATGATTAAAAGAGGTTTTGGTACCACCCTTCAAGAGTTTGCACAAGCGGCAGAATTTATTCTTTCGGGAGGGAATTCAAACGTCATACTTTGTGAAAGAGGAATCAGAACCTTTGAGACAAAAACCAGATTCACATTGGATTTGTGTGGCGTTGCGTGGCTTCAAGAAAACACCAACCTTCCTATTATCCTCGATCCTTCTCATGCTATGGGGTACGCTTATGGTGTAGCTTCTCTTACTAAAGCCTGTATGGCAATGAGTGTTGAAGGTTTGATCATTGAAACACATCCAGATCCATCCACTGCGAAATCAGATGCCGCACAACAGCTAAATTTTGAGGAATTTAAAGCGCTCCATAGTGAACTAGAACCTTTGGCGAAATGTCTTGGGAGAAATATTAAATAAAATGACATTAGAGCAAAATATAAAAGGTATCTGTTCCAAATTTGGACTCAACTTTAATGATTTCTTAAGTGATTTAGAGGTTGATCATGTGATGGAATTGAGTCTCTTTGACCTTGAGGCTATTTGTGAAGAATATGAAATCGACTTACATACTTTACTCTTTAAAGCAGTTTATTTCGAAGCATCTTTAAAAGAGAAAATAAAAAAAATAAAACTTCTCATTTTGGATGTTGATGGAGTCATGACCGACGGCGGTATGTATTTTACTGCAAAAGGCGATGAGATTAAAAAATTTAATACCAAAGATGGAATGGGGATTTTAAAACTTCGTGAATCATCGATTGAGCTCGGTATTATTTCCTCAGGTTTCTCAGCTGAAATTGTTCAGAAAAGAGCAGAAATGCTTGGGGTTAAACATTGCTATGTAGGAAGAGATTCAAAAATGTCAGTACTTAATACTTGGATTGAGGAAAAAGAATTAACACTTGATCAAGTTGCAATGATTGGAGATGACATTAATGATATGGAACTTATGTCTAGCGTAGGACTTTCCGCATGTCCAGCTGATTCAGTAAACAACATAAAAAGTATTTCTCATGTGATTCTCAAGCAAAAGGGTGGCCAGGGATGCGTACGGGAATTTATTGAAAATTACCTCCAAAAAATTTAAGTATATGAAGATAGGGATTATAAAAGAAGGTAAAGTACCGCCAGATTTCCGAGTAGCTTTAACTCCAAAGCAGTGCCGTAGTATTATTGATAATTTCTCAAATGTTGAAGTTTTTATCCAAAAAAGTCCTATTCGAACATACAGCGATGCACAATATGAGGCTGAAGGCCTTCCTTTGGTTGACACGCTTGAACACTGCGACGTAATCATTGGTGTTAAGGAGGTCAATCTTGATGATCTAATTCCAAATAAAACCTTCATGTTTTTTTCGCACACTTTTAAAAAGCAGTCCTACAACAGAGTTTTACTTCAAGAAATCTTAAATAAGAACGTTAGACTTATTGATTATGAAGTCATAAAGGATGAACGAAATGTCCGACTCATTGGGTTTGGAAGATATGCTGGGATTGTTGGCTGCTATAATGGCTTTCGAACATATGGTCTAAAACACAAACTTTACAATCTTAAACCCGCCAATGAATGTCAAGACCGCAAAGAGGTGGAGGCAGAGTTAAAGAAAGTCAAACTACCAAATGATTTCAAAATGGTGCTTACTGGGTTTGGTCGTGTTGGACATGGTGCGCGTGAAATCATGAATTTACTGCCAATTAGAGAGGTTAAACCTTATACTTATTTAAATAAATCATTCAGCGGACCTGTATTTACACACTTAGAAGTTGAGAATTACTTTGATAAAAAAGATGGTTCAGAATTTATAAGAAGTGAATTTTACAATCAGCCCGAACTTTATAAACGGGGATTCCAAAAATACGTTCCAGAGTCAGACATGTATATTCCTTGTCATTATTGGAGCAGTCGTTCTCCAAAAATATTGACCCAAAAGGACCTTTCAAATGTAGATAATAGGATTTCAGTAGTGGCAGATATTTCTTGTGATATTGCAGACCCTATTGCATCGACACTTCGACCTTCAAAAGTAGCGCATCCAATATATGGTTATGATCCAATAAGTGGAAAGGAAGTAGATTTTATGCAAGAAAATGCTATCGCTGTAATGGCCGTTGATAATTTGCCTTGCGAGCTACCTAAAGATGCCTCTGAAGATTTCGGAAACGAACTTATCAAACATGTTCTTCCGGCCTTAGTTGGAGATGATCCCAAAAGAATTATTGAGCGTGCGAGCCAAACTAATCTTAATGGAGAACTAATGCCTGACTTTACCTATCTGAAAGACTATGTCGAAGGAAATGAATAAATCGAAGCAATCACGTATATTTTTTTACTTTTAAGGTGTGAGTATTAAAGGAGATAAAAAAGTAATAAAGGGTTGGGTCATGTACGATTGGGCGAATTCAGTATACAGTCTTGTTATCTCTTCCGCAATTTTTCCAATATTTTATGAGGCCCAAACGACTACAGCCTATTTAAAAAAAACAGGATTAAAAGCAACTGAGATTGAGGCCAACGATGTAACCGTTGATTTTTTTGGATATCACGTCTCACCAAGTGTATTATACTCTCTAATTATTTCCATTTCTTTTCTGTTTGTGAGCTTCCTATCCCCTATTTTATCGGGAATTGCAGATTATACAGGAAACAAAAAATCCTTTCTTAAATTCTTTTGTTATTTCGGAGCATTCTTTTGTTGCACCTTGTTTTTCTTTGACACTGATTACATTGAGATTAGTATGCTTGCTGTCATGTTGGCATCGATAGGTTTTTGGTGCAGTCTTGTTTTTTATAATGCTTTTTTACCTGAAATTGCGCCTTTAGATCAACAGGATGAAATTTCTGCTCGCGGTTTTTTCATGGGGTATATTGGCAGTGTAATTCTTCTTGTTTTATGCTTGGTAATGATTATGGGTGTTGGAACACACCTTACCAAATATAGTTTTATTCTTGTTGGCTTATGGTGGGTGGTTTTCGCACAGCGAACTTATCGTGTTTTACCAAGTAATCCTTACAAGAAAAAACCTGAAGCCGATTATATTTGGAAAGGCTTTAGAGAACTCAGAATTGTTTATAAAGAGTTTATGCAGACAACCCGATTAAAAAAGTACCTCTATGCTTTTTTCTTTTTTAATTCTGGCGTACAAACTGTAATGCTTTTGGCTACCATATTTGCCAGTAAGGCCATAGAATGGCCTGAGAATGACGGTGGTCAAGGTTTAATCATAGCTATATTGTTGATTCAGATTCTTGCCGCCATTGGTGCAAAACTGATGTCTAATATCTCAATCAAAATTGGAAATATCTCAACCTTAAAAATCGCAGTAGTGATATGGATTATATTGTGCGTCGTGGCTTACGTCATTACAAAACCAATTGAGTTTTACATTATGGCTGCGGGAGTTGGCTTGGTCATGGGCGGGATTCAATCCATCGCACGATCAACCTATTCAAAATATCTTCCAGAAACCACAGATCATGCAAGCTATTTTTCTTTTTATGATGCCTCTGAAAAAATAGGAATTGTATTAGGTACTGCCTTTTTTGCATTTACAGAATATTATTTTGACGATATCAGGTACTCAGTTATTTCAATTGCAATATTCTTTGTAATTGGATTATTCTATTTATTTAAAGTTCCGAAAGAGGAAAAAATAATAACGACTTAATTGACACCAATGAAAGAAATCATTGAAAAAGCTTGGGAGAACCGTGAACTTCTTAAAAACAAGGAGACCGTTCGAACTATTGAAGCGGTTATAGAACAGATTGATAAAGGTATATTACGTGTCGCAGCACCCAAGGGCGCCGAATGGATTGTCAATGAATGGGTAAAGAAAGCTGTTGTTCTATATTTTCCAATTCGACAAATGGAAACTATTGAGGTTGGCCCATTTGAATTTCACGATAAAATGGCGCTCAAGACCAATTACAAAGAACTTGGAGTTCGTGTTGTTCCGCATGCCGTAGCGCGTTATGGTGCATATGTCGCCTCCGGCGTGATTATGATGCCATCCTACATTAACATTGGAGCCTACGTAGACTCAGGAACTATGGTTGACACCTGGGCTACAGTGGGTAGTTGTGCGCAAATAGGAAAAAATGTTCATCTTAGCGGTGGTGTTGGTATTGGAGGCGTATTGGAGCCTTTGCAAGCTGCACCTGTCATTATTGAAGATGGTGCATTCATAGGTTCAAGGTGTATCGTCGTTGAAGGCGTTCATATTGGAAAAGAGGCTGTACTAGGTGCAAACGTAGTCCTAACCAAATCCACTAAAATCATTGACGTTACAGGAGATAAACCCAAAGAAATCAGAGGTTTTGTTCCTGAAAGAAGTGTGGTTATTCCAGGTTCCTATACCAAAACATTTGCTGCTGGGGACTTTCAGGTACCTTGTGCTTTAATTATAGGACAGCGAAAAGCATCGACAGACCTAAAGACCTCGTTAAACGATGCCTTAAGAACCCATAATGTCGCTGTTTAATTGAAGTATTTACTCATTTTCATATTATTGAGCACAGCACTTTATTCATGTAATAATAAGGCGAAATCGGACTCAATAAAAAAAACAAATCTTCTAGAAATAAAGACAGCACAGGAAGAAGAGGCAATGGAAGCCCTCACAAAACTGCAGCTTAATGCGGATATTGAAAATTCAATTTATTTAACTTTCGGGAATACAAATCATAATCAACTGCCTTCTGATTCGAGTTTCACGATTTCACAAAAAGAGTTCAAAACTGTTCTGCTCGATTATACGGCAAAACATCATGAAAATACTTCTGAAGAAAAAAGAATGAATTGGGTTGAAGCCTCCATTCAAGCCCAAATGTCCTATAATGTATACTACTGCAGGGATAAATCTAAAAAAGCAGCATTCAAGAATGGCTTACCCTATTCAGGCGCTTGGATTTTACCGAGTGTTTTGAATAAAGATATTGTATTAATTTGGAGACGCTAGAAACTCCGACAAGATTACAAATCTTGAAACTAAATGATAAATAACTTAAAGGTCTCGTTTAAATGACCCAGGATATGTACGAGATGATTTTTTATATTTCGAAATAGCCATTACATTTGTTACAAATTATTTAATATAACATAGCATGCAACTGTGGAACAAATTAAATAAGGTGGAGCTTGAAGAACAACTCAGAGAGATAGGACATCAATTTATGACTATTTCTTTTTATCAATATGCTCAAATTTCAAATCCTCACTTATTCAGAGACCATTTATTTTTAATGTGGTCCAAACTAGGGGTTGTAGGAAGAACCTACATCGCCTTCGAAGGGATCAATGCACAAATAGCAGTGCCCACAAAAAAAATTAGTCAATTTCGCGAGGAGTTATATGAGATTGAGTTTCTCAATGGTATTCGATTGAACTTTGCTGTAGACGAAACTGAAGCAGAATTCCCATTCTTAAAACTTAAAATCAAAGTCAGAGACAAAATTCTTGCTGATGGTTTAAATGATAAAACTTTTGATGTTACCAAAAAAGGAAAACACTTAAATGCTGAAGAATTCAATTCACTAACAAATGATCCCGAAACGCTTTTAATTGACTTCAGGAATCATTACGAATCAGAAGTCGGTTATTTCAAAGGTGCAATAAGACCAGATGTCGATACTTTTAGAGACTCACTACCACAAATTGAGGAATCCATTTTAAAAGGTAACGAAGACAAAAACATAGTGATGTATTGTACGGGGGGAATACGTTGTGAAAAAGCTTCTGCATGGTTTAAGCATCGTGGATACCCAAATGTTCACCAGTTAGAAGGTGGGATAATTAAGTATGCTAGAGATGTAAAAGAACAAGGGATCACGAATAAATTCAAAGGAAAGAATTTTGTGTTCGATGAACGCAGAGGCGAGCGTATCACTGATGAAATCATTTCTGTTTGTCATTTGTGCGGTTCACCTGCAGATACACATACAAATTGCCTAAATAGCGCTTGTCACCTTTTATTTATTCAGTGTGACTCATGTAAAGAAGAGCTTAACAATTGTTGCTCCTCCTCGTGTCAAGAAATTTCTCATTTGCCAAAAGAAAAACAAAAAGAACTGCGAAAGGGGGTCAACAACAGTAATAAAATATTTAAAAAAGGACGTGCTAACCATTTAACCTTTAAAAACAAAGGTTAAAACCCATACCTTTAGCCAACCAAAATAGAAACTATGATTTTAGCTATCGATTGGACCATGAGTCCTGAAATCATACCAGGGTGGAAAACACCAAACCTGTATGGAATTCTTTTTGTAACAGGATTAGTCCTCGGTTACTTCGTAGTAAAAAAGATGTTCAAAAAAGAGGGCATTAAGGATGAAGTACTTGATAAACTAGTAATGTACATGGTAATCGGCACAATTGTAGGTGCCCGTTTAGGGCATGTTCTTTTTTATGGTCCTTATTATGATGAAGTTGTTGATGGGCGTATGATTAAAGGTTATTTTTCGCATCCACTCGATATTTTTAAAGTTTGGGAAGGAGGATTGGCAAGTCACGGGGCTGCAATTGCCATTCTAGTTGGTTTATTTCTTTTCTCAAAATATACTGTAAAGAAGCCTTTTTTGTGGATTTTAGATAGGATATCAGCACCGACAGCGATAGGTGCTGTGTTTATTAGGTTAGGAAATTTAGTGAATCACGAAATTGTAGGTCACCCCACTGATGTGCCTTGGGCTTTCAAATTTCATAATTATTGGAACAGTTCCTTAAAAGCTTTTGATGCAACACCAAGACACCCTGCACAACTTTATGAATCATTGCTTTACTTCGTAGCTTTTGGTATTTTAATGTTTCTTTTTTGGAAAAAAGAAGCTTGGAAAAAACCAGGTCTTATCTTTGGCAGCTTTCTCATTCTGATTTTCGGAGCAAGACTCGTTGTAGAATTCTTTAAAGTAGGCCAGACAGCAAGAGATGAAGTACTTGCCCTCAATACAGGACAAATGCTAAGTATTCCATTTATAATCGTCGGTATCGTGTTGGTTTTCAAAGCGCAAAAGAAGCCTGAAACCAAAACAAACAAAAACGTTCAATAAGATACTTAGTGTCAATTAAACATTTAGTGTAAAAATTCAAATTCCTTCTTATATTTGTCAAATAAATTTCAGTTCCTATGGCAGTGAAAACAAAACCTAAAACAACAAAAAAAATGGCCAAGCCTAAGTTTTCAAAAGAAACTTATGTAAAGTGGTACAAAGACATGCTTTTAATTCGGAAATTCGAGGAGAAAACAGGTCAATTGTACATTCAGCAAAAGTTTGGTGGTTTTTGCCACTTGTATATTGGTCAAGAAGCAATTGTAGCTGGTACAGCAAGTGCCTGTGAAAAAGGCGATAAACACATGACAGCATATAGAGATCATGCACATCCAATAGCACTTGGGACTGATCCAAGAGTTTTGATGGCGGAACTTTACGGAAGAACTACGGGTTGTTCCAAAGGTAAAGGTGGGTCAATGCATTTTTTCGATAAAGAAAAGAATTTCATGGGAGGTCATGGAATCGTTGGAGCTCAAATCGCGATGGGTGCAGGGGTTGCTTTCGCTGAACAATACAATGGCACCAAGAATGTAGCATTTGTTTCTATGGGTGATGGTGCTGTCCGACAAGGCGCGCTTCATGAGACCTTTAATATGGCAATGATTTGGAAACTACCTGTTGTCTTTATTATTGAGAATAACAATTATGCGATGGGAACGTCAGTCAAAAGAACAACCAATGTTACGGACTTATCCAAAATTGGATTGTCCTATGATATGCCTTCAAAAGTAGTTAATGGTATGCTTCCTGAATCTGTTCATGATGCTATAGAAGAAGCTGCAAATCGCGCCAGAAAAGGGAATGGACCTACACTTCTCGATATTAGAACCTACAGATATAAGGGCCATTCAATGTCAGATCCTCAAAAATACAGATCTAAAGACGAGGTAACAGATTGGATTGAACAAGATCCTATTCTTCATGTCTTGAATACGATAAAAGACAACAAATGGCTTAAAGACGCTGAGATATCAGAGATTGATGAATGGGTTAAAAATGAAGTTAAAGAATCTGTTGAATTCGCTGAAAACTCACCTTATCCTGAAGGAAAGGAACTATACGAAGATGTATATACACAGAAAGATTATCCTTACATTAAAGAAAATTAAATAAACGAACGCATTATGGCGGAAATAGTTTACATGCCTAAATTGAGTGACACCATGACTGAAGGTGTTGTGGCTGCTTGGAACAAGAAAGTTGGTGAAGAAGTCAAAGAAGGAGAAATTCTTGCAGAGATTGAAACAGATAAAGCAACTATGGAATTTGAGTCATTCTATGATGGAGTGCTCCTACACATAGGAGTTGAAACAGGAAATGCAGCACCAGTAAATTCAGTTCTCGCGGTAATTGGTGCGAAAGATGAGGATGTTTCCGAAATCCTTAAAAATGCTGCACCAACAGAAGGTATGGATGAAGCACCTGCAGTTGTTGAGGAAAAGAGTGCTCCTGCTCCTGCTCCTGCTCCTGCTCCTGCTCCTGCTCCTGCTCCTGCTCCTGTCGCGCAAGCGAGTCCAATAAATTCAAATGAAAAAATATTCGCATCGCCACTTGCTAAAAAACTCGCAAGTGAGAAAGGAATTGATTTAAATAGTCTTCAAGGCTCAGGAGACAATGGTAGAATTATTAAAAGAGATATTGACCACTACATTCCATTCACACCATCAACTCCTACAGCACAATTTACATCTGCCCCTTCAGGGACTGAATCTTTTAGAGACGAAAACGTGAGTCAAATGCGCAAGACGATTGCGAGAAGATTAGCGGACAGCAAATTTACAGCTCCACACTTCTATCTAACACTTGATATCGATATGGATAATGCCATAACTTCAAGAAAAGCGATGAATGCGATGGATGGTGTTAAGGTTTCTTTCAATGATATGGTTGTGAAATCAGTGGCCCATTCCTTAAAGAAAAATCCAAATGTAAACAGCGCCTGGATGGGCGATTTTATTAGACGCAACGATCACGTTCATATTGGTGTAGCTGTTGCCGTAGAAGATGGCTTACTTGTGCCTGTCGTCAAGTTCGCAGACACAAAAGGTTTGATGCAAATTTCAGCAGAAGTAAAAGACTTTGCGCAAAGAGCAAAAGATAAAAAATTACAACCAAGTGACTGGGAGGGTAATACATTTACTATTTCCAATCTCGGTATGTTCGGTATAGAATCATTTACTGCCATTGTAAACCCACCTGATAGTTGTATTCTTGCCATTGGAGGTATTAAACAAGTTCCGGTAGTTAAAAACGGAGAACTCGTTCCTGGCAATGTCATGAAAGTCACATTATCCTGCGACCACAGAGTAGTTGACGGGGCTACAGGAGCGGCATTCTTACAAGATTTTAAGCAATTCTTAGAGAATCCTGTTTCAATGCTGCTTTAATTCCACTGTACTTTTAGCTGTTTTATCAGTCGTAAATAAATAGTATATTAGTTGTGTAGTCTAACGACACCTACTAAACTATTATTATGATAAAAGACGCTGCCCTGAAACTTTGGCTTTCTTGTACCCTATTTGTTCTAATTTCATCATCAATCAATGCTCAAGCCAACGTCCAAGTGCGTCTTGTTAGTGTATCCGTGGGTTCGAATATAGATTGTGACGGATTCTTGCTTGGTAGTTCTGATTATGCTTTTGAATACGTAGCAACAGACAATACCCTTGGGTATTCAAATAACAACCCGGTTGCTTTTGGACTTACCGGAGATTTTAATTTTCAAAACAACAATAATAACAATGGTCCCTGGTCAAGTACACCCAATGATTTATTTTTTAATCACCTATATGCATGTCCTACTGACATACCTTCACAAATTAATATTTCGTGGCAAGCTTATGAAAATGATGACCCCTTCTTTAATTGGGATCTAACAGGTGCCTTCTCGGATTTAGAGACAGGTGTTCAAAACGTAAGCATTCCTGTACCTGCCGGTCCGGGATCAACTGGAAATGTTACATTCACAGCAAACGGATCAGGTGGTGGTTGTGGCACTCAAAACTATACTGCTGTATTTGAAGTTACGGTTATTGCAGCAACAGGAATTACTTTATTGCCTGATAATATCTGTGATGCTTTAGCCGTTAGTACGAATACCACTTATAACGTCGCAGTTTGTGCGAGTGGCACATTAGAGTCTGGTGAGCCCCGAGCTGGGGATGTAGACGCTACAAACGCATCTTCATGGTTCAAATTTGTAGCACCTGGAAGCGGCTCTGTTGAAATCACTACAGATCTTGGAGGTACAGAAATAGGAACCTATTTTCAATTGTACCACGCTGCAGACGGTCAAGATTGTTCTGCTGGACTTCAACCAATTTCTGGAACACTAATAAAAGATAAATTTCAATACTTATCTCATATTGAATTCGCAGATGGAACTGATTTTTTGGGTCTTGACCCCGAGGCAGAGCTTAC